>ERZ1026864.1478-NODE-1478-length-11821-cov-4.081421_pt1 | contig 11821 bp, 11 predicted proteins | sample MGYA00380162_ERZ1026864 | MGnify/ENA primary metagenome ERZ1026864 (study PRJEB33269, sample SAMEA4719798) | human gut metagenome | biome: human-associated habitat; feature: organic feature; material: feces | place: Cameroon | collected 2013-10 ... | reverse complement strand
GTTCTGCGCCGCCATGTGACCCGGTCGGAGTACCGCGCCGCCGTGGCGTACATGGAAAACTGCGGCATCACCGACGGCTTTACTCAGGAGCGCACCGCCGCCAGAGCGGAGTACACCCCGCCGTTTGACCTGACGGGGGTGTAGAAGCTCTGGCGCAAAATCTTGCGATTTTGCTGCCAATGGGATCGCGGCGTCCGCGCCGCGAACTCTGCGAGGCTTTTATCTACACAGAGACGAAACAATATCAGGTAAAAGTATCACTCATTCCATACATTTAGCACTATTGCACAAAAAGATTTTTAAATTTTTGTAAGTTTTTATTGCATTTCTCCCGCTGACCTGCTAAGATGAGACTATAAGAGGAGAGGGCGGCGCGCCCTTGACAACCAAAGGAAAAGCAGGAGGTCTTGTGTTATGAGCTATCCCACCACCGGCCATGAGGTCTATGTGAGCCTGAATCTGTCCAACACCATGCTGACCGGCATCGGCAAGGGCACCATCACCCGCGAGGAAGTTTCCGTGGATTACCTGAAGGAGCTGTTTGCCCATCACGGCGTCATCGTCTCCGCCAAGCCGGAGCAGGCACGGCTGCTGAATCTGGTCAACGAGCAGTATGATCTTGGTCTGGAGATCCCCGAAAAGCTGAAGCTGTTCCAGCTGAGCGAGCAGCACCGCCGTCTGGTGGTCATCAACGTCAGCGGCCTGCGCCGCAGCGGCGGCTCCCTGCTGCCCTCTTACACCGAGGATGAGTTTGCCGAGGCCACCTTCTCCTTCGTGAAGTACTATGTCCAGAGCGAGCATTACGACGAGCTGAAGGCCCGCGTCCAGAAGCTGGAGTTCGAGCTGGAGCAGGAGCTGGCATGGCGCAACCGCACCGATGAGGAGCAGGTGTAAGAAAACTGGCGCAAAATCTGTGGGGGACGGCGAAAGCCGTCCCCTTTGTTGTTAAGTGGTGAAGGGATCGTTTATCAAAGGCCCCCTTGTGTAAGGGGGGAGAGAGCCGTGCGCTGCCAGTGGCAGATGAAGCACGGCGAACGAGTGGCAGCGGTCAAAATTTCGGCGGCTTTTAGGCCGCTACGAAATTTTGGGTACCGCAACAGGACACTTTTGCCGCCAAGGGCAAAAGTAACTCGCGCCGAAGCGCGAAACATTCTATCTCAACACCACAAAACTCCCTGCAACAATTTTCCCCCGTTCTGCGTATCCACTATGAAAGGAGGTGGTCACCACGGAAGCTTTGCTGCGTACGGGCAAAGACCTTGAGGACATCTATCAGCGCCATGTGGACATGCTGTACCGCGTGGCCTATTCCTTCATGAAGAACGGCGCGGACGCGGAGGACATGGTACAGGAGACCTTTCTCCGGCTGATGCGCAGCGGCACGGTGTTTGAATCGGCCCAGCACGAAAAGGCGTGGCTGATCGTGACCGTGTCCAACCTGTGCAAAAGCGCACTGCGCAGTCCGTGGCGGCGGCGGGAGGACTTCGACGCCCTCAGCGAGCAGCCCACCACGGAGGACACAGCCCCGGACGAGACGTTACAGGCGGTGCTGGCCCTGCCGGAAGACTATAAATTACCGGTCTATCTCTATTACTACGAGGGCTATCCCACCGCCGACATCGCCCGGATGCTGAAGGTGGCTCCGGCCACTGTCCGTAGCCGCCTGAACCGCGCCAGAAAAAAACTGAAATTGACCTTGGGAGGTGATCTCCAATGACGGGTAATGACATTTACCGGGCCTATGACAACCTACGGCCCGACGATGCGGCCAAGGAACGAATGCTGCGAAACATTCAGGCCGCCTGTTCCCAGAGGACGATCCGGAAGCGGCCCTTTCGGGGCACGCTGATCCTTGCGGCGGCGCTGGTGCTGGTGCTGGCCTTTGCCACCGTTACCTACGCCACCGACCTGTTCGGCCTTCGCTCGGCCATTCTCTATCATCAAAACGGCAACACCGGCGAACCCTATGATAACACGGACGTGCTGAGCCTGCAGGGGCTGGCAGACAGCCCGGAGGCTATGGCCAACATGCGCTGGCAAAACTTCTATAACAGCTATGACCCGGACGGCATGATCCTGGCCAGCATCGGCAACGGCGACACCGGACTGGACGCCCGCTATAACGCCTATCCCTGCTATACCCAGGAAATGGCCGACGAGCTGGACGCCATTGCCGATGAATACGGCCTGACGCTGCTGAACAGCCCCACGCTGTATAGCGTCAGCGACGCGCTGCCAGAGCGGATCGCCAACGTCCTGCCGAAGAGCTGCGAAGCCTACGATCATGTATTTGACGGTGGCTATGTCTATGACAGCGGCAGCTTTATGGCAGAGGGCACCTTCACGTTCTCTGACGGACGCTGGCCCTATCCCGTCAGCTACCAACTCGTATGCAATGAAAAGGGGTATCTGTCCGTGTCCTACCTGCCCATCGGCAACGTGGAAGAGTATACCCAGTGGGAATACGAGACCGCCTGCGGCATACCGGTCATGCTGGCCATGGGGCCGGACAAGGCGCTGATCATTGCCGATCTGCCGGATGCCTATCTGGTGGTGAACGTACTGAACGTCCGGCAGGGCGATGTGGAAACGGGCGAGGCAACCATGCCCGGCGAAGTGCTGGAGGCCATCGCCGACAGCTTTGCCTTTGACCGGATGGCCGAGGGCAAGTGAAAAGATAAAAGAGAAAGGTGAAAAGTTGTGGTATGCCGCCTGCGGCGGCATGATTTGAATTGTACCGCACAGCGGCACACCGCTTCTTTTCTCTTTTCACACTCTCTCTTCTCTGCAAAAAAAGAAAGCCTTGCGGCTTTCTTTTTTTGTTTTATTGTACCTCGTTGAACACGTCCGCCATGTCCATGTCGTACATGTGCTTCAGCATTCGGGTGACCATGTTGCTGTAACCCCACTCGTTGTCGTACCACGCGATCAGCTTCACGAAGTCCTGATCCAGCATGATGCCGGCAGTCTCGTCAAACACGCAGGGGCAGGGGTTGGCGATCATATCGGTGGACACCACCTGATCGCGGGTATAGCCGATGATGTCCTTCATATACGTCTCGGAGGCGTGGAGGATCTCATAGCAGATATCGGCGTAGGAGGCGCTGGTGCTGAGGCGGGCGGTCAGATCCACCACGGACACGTCGGCGGTAGGCACACGGAAGGCCATGCCGGTCATCTTGCCCTTCAGGGAGGGGATCACCCGGCCCACGGCCTTGGCCGCGCCGGTGGAGGTGGGGATGATGTTGTTGAGGATGGAGCGGCCGGTGCGCCAGTCGCTGCCGCCGCGGGAGTCCACAGCCTTCTGCTTGGCGGTAGAGGCGTGGATGGTGGACATGAGGGACTGCTCGATGCCGAAGGTCTTATGAATGACATAGGCCAGCGGGGCAAGGCAGTTGGTGGTGCAGCTGGCGTTGGAGATGACCTTCATATCGCTGCGGTACTCGTCGCTGTTGACGCCGTAAACGAAGGTGGGGGTGGCGTCGTCCTTGGCGGGCGCGGTGAGGATGACCTTCTTGGCGCCGCCCTTGAAGTGGCGGCTGGCCTTATCGGTGGTGGTGTTGGCGCCGGTGGACTCGATGATATACTCGGCCTCGCTGTCGGCCCAGTTAATCATGGCGGCGTCAGACTCGCTGTACACCTTGATCTTGTGGCCATTCACGATCAGGTCGCCGCCGGCGTGCTCCACCATGCCGGGGAAGTTGCGGAATACCGAGTCGTATTTCAGCAGGTACACCATGTAGTCGATGTCAGCCTTACGTAGGTTGATGCCGCGGATATCGAAGGTCTCCGGATTTTCGCACATAATGCGCAGGACGATGCGTCCGATGCGGCCGAAGCCGTTAATGCCGATCTTGATAGCCATATTGTTTTCCTTTCACTTTCGTGCCGCCAAGCGGCCCCTTTTTTGTTCCATTGTACATTATAATACGGAACCGGTGGATTGTCTCCCTCTGAAACGAAGAATAAATGTAGAAAAAATGTTACCGTTTTTGTGCATTTTGGCGCATTTTCATAACTTTTAGCACGGTATAAGTGGAATGTTCCATACATTCTTGACCTTATTCTCCTCCTTATGGCAGCGCCTTTGTGTGAAAGGAGAGCAAACAGAAAGCGCCAGCCCGAACGGACTGGCGCTTTCTGTTTGTGTGTTTTGTTAGGAGAGAGAGAAAAATCACATAAGGATTGGCTTCCTTTTGGATGAGTTTATACTACCCTATATTTTTTTCGGAATCTTGAATTGCCCGTGAACTTTTTATGAACATTGGAAACAAATTATGAATCAATAGGTGATTTTGCCGAAGGATTCGGCGTTTATTTGAACTTTTTGCTCTCGGCCACCGCCAGCTGGTCGCAGCGGTTGTTCTTCTCGTTCTCGGCATGGCCCTTGACCCAGTGAAGGCGCACGTCGTGACGCTTCAGCTCTGGCAGCAGCTGCTGCCACAGGTCAACGTTCAGCACCGGCTTCTTGTCGGCCTTGATCCAGTCCTTTTTCTGCCAGCCGTACAACCAGCCCTTGTCAATGGCGTCCACCACATATTTGGAGTCGCTGTAAAGCTCCACGATGCAGGGCTCCTTCAGCAGGCGCAGCGCCGTCAGCACGGCGGTCAGCTCCATGCGGTTATTGGTGGTCTGGGCCTCGCCGCCGGACAGCTCCTTTTCGTGGCCCTGCCATTCCAGAATGGCGCCCCAGCCGCCGGGGCCGGGATTGCCGCTGCAAGCGCCGTCAGTGTAGATGGTTACTGTTTTCATAATTGATTCGTTCCTTATAAGATTAGTAGGGGGCGTTTCGCGCTTCCGAGCGCGAGGTACTTTTGCCGCTGTGGGCAAAAGTAGGTCGCCCCGGAGGGCGAAACATCCTTTATACAAAAAAGTATTTATTCCACCCCAACAACGACCACTGTTCCCCCTTCCACGCGGAAGGTCACGTTGCATCCCGCGTAGGTCAGGCCGTACAGGCGCTGGGGATCGTCCTGATACCGGGGCCGGGGATCGTTGGCCAGCACCGCCAGCAGGCCGGGGCGGTCCGCCTCCGGAAGCCGTTCCAGCAGGGCGGGCGGGCAGTCCACCGCCAGTGGCGCACTGTTGAGAGCATCGGTGAAGCCGCCCTTGGCGTCAGGCCGGGCGTCGCAGTAGGGGAGATAGGGCTTGATGTCCAGAATGGGCGTGCCGTCCACCAGATCGGCGCCCCGGACATGGATCACCGGCCCGTCGGGGGTGTCCCACTCCACGCCGGACAGCGCCACGCAGCTCAGGCCGATGGGGTTGGGCCGGAAGGGGGAGCGGGTGGCAAACACGCCCATGCGCTGGTTGCCGCCCAGACGAGGCGGCCGCACGGTGGGCGACCAGTCCTTCCGGATGGCCTGATCGAACACCCACACCAGCCACAGGTGGGAAAAGCCCTCCAGACCCCGCAGGGCATCGGGGTTGCGGTACTCCGGCGCAAAGACGATCCGTCCCGCCGTTGGGGCAAGGCCGCTTTGCCGCGGGACGCCGAATTTCTCGGCAAAGGGGGTATGGATATGGGCGATGATGGAAAGGGAAAGGGTGTCCATAAGGGTCTCCTTTTTGATGGTGAAACCAGTATTTCTGAGGCAGAAGGGGCGGACAGAGTCGTCCGCCCCTACAAATTCTTATCGTAAGCTTATGCTTCTTCCTCGTCCTTGTCGGTCAGAGCCATGGCGATCACGCGGTCGCCCTCCTCCTTGAAGCGCATGACGATAACGCCCTGCGTGGCGCGGCCGGCGCTGCGGATGTTCTCCACCGCCGTGCGCAGCATGATGCCGCTCTGGGTGATCAGCAGGATATCCTCGCTGCCGTCTACCACCTTCATGCCCACCACGCCGCCGGTCTTGTCGGTGACCATATAGTTCTTGATGCCGATGCCGCCGCGGTTGGTGACGCGGTACTCCTCCACCGGCGTCTGCTTGCCGAAGCCCCGCTCGGTGATGGACAGCACCTGACAGCCCTCCACCGCCTTGGCGGCGCCGATGACACGGTCGCCCTCGCGGAGGCGGATGCCCCGGACGCCCACGGCGTCGCGGCCCATGGAGCGGACGTCGTTCTCGTCGAAGCACACCGCCATACCGTCATAGGTGGCGATCAGCACGCGGCTCTGGCCGTCGGTCTCCAGCACGGACACCAGACGGTCGCCCTCGTCCAGACGGAGGGCGCGGATACCGTTCTGCCGCAGGTTGCGGAAGGCGGACACCGCCACGCGCTTCACGGTGCCGTTCTCGGTCACCATGGTCAATTGCAGGTGGCTGTCGTCGGTCTCCTCGCTGGGCCGGTAATGGATCATGGCCTGCACCCGCTCGTCGGTCTCGATCTGGAGGATATTCACCAGCGCGGTGCCCTTGGCGGCCTTGCCGGATTCGGGGATCTGATAGCCCTTCTTGCGGTAGACCTTGCCGGTGTCGGTGAAGAACATGATGAAATCATGGGTAGAGGCGGTAAACACGTCGCAGACGTAGTCCTCGTCACGGGTGGTGATGCCCTTCTTGCCCATGCCGCCCTTGGACTGGGCCGCGTATTCGCTGACCGGCGTGCGCTTGATATAGCCGTTGTTGGTCAGGGTATAGACGCACTGCTCCTCCTCGATGAGGTCCTCGATGTCGATCTCGTCCTCCACGTCCTGGATCTCGGTCTTGCGCTCGTCACCGTACTTATCGGCGATGGCGGTCAGCTCCTCCTTCAGGATGGACTTCACCAGAGACTCGTCGTTGAGGATCCGCAGGAAGTAGGCGATGCGCTCCTCCAGCTCCTTATATTCGTTTTGCAGCTTCTCCCGGTCGAGGCCCTGCAGGGCCTTCAGGCGCATATCCAGAATGGCCTGCGCCTGCACGTCGTCCAGACCGAAGCGGGCCATCAGGTTTTCCTTGGCGTTGTCGTAGCTGGTGCGAATGATCTTGATGACCTCGTCAATGTTATCCTGCGCGATCAGCAGACCCTCCAGCAGATGGGCCCGCTCCTGCGCCTTTTTCAGGTCGAAGCGGGTGCGGCGGACGATGATCTCCTCTTGGAACTTGAGATACTCGTCGATGATATGCCGCAGGGACAAAATCTTGGGCTGGCGCTGGTTTTCCACAAGGGCCAGCATATTGATGGCGAAGGTGGTCTGCAACTGGGTCTGGGCAAACAGGCGGTTCAGCACCACCTGCGGATTGGCGTCGCGCTTCAGCTCGATGACCATGCGCATACCGTTGCGGTCGGACTCATCCCGGATATCGGAGATGCCCTCGATACGCTTGTCCTCCACCTGATCGGCGATGGACTTGATCAGCATGCGCTTGTTCACCTGATAGGGCAGCTCCGTGAAGATGATGCGGGTGCGACCGCTGCCGAACTCCTCAAACTCGTGGCGGGCGCGGACCATCAGGCGGCCCCGGCCGGTGGCATAGGCGGCACGGATACCGCTGCGGCCCATGATAATGCCGCGGGTGGGGAAGTCGGGTCCCTTCACATGCTCCATCAGGTCGGAGAGGGTGGCCTCCGGGTTATCCAGCACGCAGATGCACGCGCCGATGACCTCCCGCAGGTTGTGGGGCGGGATGTTGGTGGCCATACCAACGGCGATGCCGCTGGAGCCGTTCACCAGCAGGTTGGGGAAACGGCAGGGGAGGACACGGGGCTCCTTGCGGCTCTCGTCAAAGTTGGGATCCCAGTCCACCGTCTCCTTCTCGATATCCCGCAGCATCTCGTTGGAGATCTTGCTCAAGCGGGCCTCGGTGTATCGGTAGGCGGCAGGGGGGTCGCCATCCACGGAGCCGAAGTTGCCGTGGCCGTCCACCAGCATATAGCGCATGGAGAAATCCTGCGCCAGACGCACCAGCGCGTCATAGACGGAGGCGTCACCATGGGGGTGGTACCGGCCCAGCACATCGCCCACGCAGGTGGCGGATTTCTTAAAGGGCTTGTCGGAGGTCAGGTTATCCTCATACATGGCGTAGAGGATACGCCGGTGTACGGGCTTCAGGCCGTCGCGCACGTCCGGCAGGGCGCGGCCCACGATAACGGACATGGCATACTCGATATAGGAGTTCTCCATCTCCGGCACCAGCGGGGATTCCACGATGTGCTGATTCGGGAAACGGATCTCCTCGGGATCGTATTGGGGTTTTTTGGACATAGTATTGTACCCCTCCTTAGTAGTCCAGATTCACGGCGTATTTGGCACGGCGCTCGATGAACTCCTTGCGCGGCTCCACCTTCTCGCCCATGAGGACGGTGAACGTGGCGTCGGCCTTCACCGCGTCGTCCAGCGTGATGCGGCGCAGGGTGCGCTTCTCCGGGTCCATGGTGGTCTCCCACAGCTCGTGGGGGTTCATCTCGCCAAGGCCCTTGAAGCGGCTGATGTCAATCTTCACGCTGGGGTTGCCGCCCCGCATCTCGGCGGAGATGGCGTCACGCTCCTCCTCGCTGAAGGCAAGGCGGGTGGTCTTGCCGCGGCTCAGCTTGAAGAGGGGCGGCACGGCGGAGTATACATAGCCCTCCTCGATCAGGGGCCGCATATAGCGGAAGAAAAATGTCAGCAGCAGGGTGCGGATATGGGCGCCGTCCACATCGGCATCGGCCATGATGATGATCTTGTGATAGCGCAGCTTATTCTCGTCGAAATCCTCGCCGATGCCCGCGCCCAGCGCGATGATAACGGGCTGGAGCTTATCGTTGCCGTAGACCTTATCCACGCGGGCCTTTTCCACGTTCAGCATTTTGCCCCACAAAGGGAGGATGGCCTGAAAACGGCTGTCGCGGCCCTGTGTGGCTGAGCCGCCTGCGGAGTCGCCCTCCACGATATACAGCTCCGTCAGCTCGGGGTTATTCTCGTTGCAGTCACGAAGCTTGTCCGGCATGGCCGCGCCGCCCAGCACCGTCTTGCGGCGGATAGACTCACGGGCCTTACGGGCCGCCTCGCGGGCGCGGTTGGCGGTCATGGCCTTGTCCAGAATGGTGCGGGCCACCACCGGATGCTCCTCCAGATACGCCGCCAGCTGGTCGGACACGATGTTATCCACCAGCGTGCGGATATAGGCGTTGCCCAGCTTGGCCTTGGTCTGGCCCTCGAACTGGGCCTCGGTCAGCTTTACGGAGATGACGGCGGTGATGCCCTCGCGGACGTCCTCTCCGGAGACCTTGTCGCCGTCCTTGATCATGCCGTATTTCAGGCCGTAGGCGTTCAGCACGCGGGTCAGCGCCGCCTTAAAGCCGGTCTCATGCATGCCGCCCTCCGGCGTGTGGATGTCGTTGGCGAAGGACACCAGCGTCTCGTTATAGCCGTCGTTATACTGCATGGCGATCTCGGCGGTGGCGTCGTCCTTGGCGCCGGCAAGGTAAATGACCTCCTCATGGAGGGGGGTCTTGTTGCGGTTGATATAGGTGACAAACTCACGGATGCCGCCCTCGTACCGCATGGTCTCCGACTGCTCCTGACCGGGCCGTGCGTCGGTGATGGTGATGCGCAGTCCCGCGTTCAGGAACGCCTGCTCCCGCATGCGGGTGTGCAGCGTCTCATAGTCGTACTCCAGCGTGTCGAACATCTCGCCGTCGGGCTTGAAGGTGACGGTGGTGCCGGTGTGGTCGGTGTCGCCGATCATCCGCATCTCGGAGGTGATATGGCCACGGGAGAACTTCATCTCGTAGACGTGGCCGTCCTTATGGACCTGCACCTCCAGCCATTCGGAAAGGGCGTTGACCACGGACGCGCCCACACCGTGCAGGCCGCCGGACACCTTATAGCCGCCGCCGCCGAACTTGCCGCCGGCGTGCAGCACGGTGAACACCACCTCCAGCGCGGGACGGCCCGTCTGCTTCTGGATGTCCACAGGGATGCCGCGGCCGTTATCGGTGACGGTGATGGTGTTGCCGGGGTTGATGGTCACGGTGATGTCGGTGCAGTAGCCGGCCAGCGCCTCGTCGATGGCGTTGTCCACGATCTCGTACACCAGATGGTGCAGGCCGCTGGCGCTGGTGGAACCGATATACATACCGGGCCTCTTGCGCACGGCCTCCAGACCCTCCAGAACCTGGATTTCCGAGGCGTCGTATTCCGTTTCTACATGGGTGACGTTTTCAAATTCAGACATATTGTATTCTCCTCTGTAAGAAGGGATTTGCTTTATTCCAACTCCTCTTTCCAGCTTTCGGCGCGCTTTTGCAGCGTCACCGTGTTCAGCTGGGAGAGATAGACGATCTGCTTATGATAGGGGTGGTCGCACAGCAGGAAGGAGCGGGGAATATCCTCGCACACGGAGATGACCTGTCCCTCCGCCTCCGCGCCGTCCAGAAAACGACGGGTGTGCTTGGAGTAGGTGGTGTTATCCAGATCGAAGATGCCGATGATGCGCTTTTCCTCCACGGTGACGCTTTGTCCGATGTGCAGATAGGGCATCACAGCACCTCCCCGTTTTTCACGTGAAACACCTTGCCGGTCAGCAGGGTATCCAGCCGGTCATTCTCGCAGCAGGTAATGAACACCTGTCCTCCGGCGATGCGGTTCAGGACATACTCCTGCCGCAGAGGATCAAGCTCGCTGAGCACGTCATCCAGCAGCATGACGGGATATTCACCGAAGGTGTCCTTGTGAATTTCCCGCTCTGCCAGCTTCAGAGCCAGTGCCGCCGTCCGCACCTGCCCCTGTGAGCAGTACTGCCGGGCGCTGTGGCCGTTGACAGATACCTCGATATCGTCCTTATGAGGCCCGCTGAGACACAGACGGGAGGCGATCTCGGCGGCGTAGTGGCTCTGCTGATGGTCCATCAGCTGTTGGGCAATCACCGCCTGTTCTGCCAGCGGATCGGTGACAGTCTTGACGGTCTTGTAGGCAAGGGTCAACTCCTCGCGGCCGCCGCTGCATTCGGCGTGAGCCTGCGCGGCATACTGCCGCAGCTTTTCGCAGAAGGACGCCCGATACCGGATCAGCACCGCGCCCACCAGACACAGCCGCTGGTTGAACTCCGGCAAGGTATCCAGCAGACCGGGAAAGTCCTCGCTGTCCCGCAGGATGCGGGTCTTGTGCTCGTAAAGGCGGCTGTATTCCGCCAGCGCCTCGGCATACCGAGGCCGCAGCTGGCACAGGGAGAGATCCATGAACTTCCGCCGTGCCGCCGCGCCGTCACGGATGAGGAACAGATCCTCCGGCGCGAAGAACACCGTGTGCAGCACGTCACTGAGATCGGCGGCATTTTTCGCGGTCACACCGTTGACGGTCATTTTCCGCTTTCTGCCGCGGGTCAACTCGATGTGGGTCACAAACTCCCGGTCACGGGACAGGATGCGGCCCTCCAGCACCGCGCCCGGCGCGTCAAAGCCGATCAGCTCCTTGTCGGCGTGAGTGCGGGGCGACTTGCCGCAGGAGAGATAGACCACCGCTTCCAGCAGGTTGGTCTTGCCCTGGGCGTTCTCGCCGTAGATCACGTTGCAGTCGGGATCGAAGGTCAGGCGCTGGCGGCGGTAGTTGCGGAAGCCCGAAAGGCTCAGTTCATTAATCCGCATAGGCCACGGCCAGCTTCTTGCCGCCGAAATCCACGGTGTCGCCGGGGCGGAGCTTCTTGCCCCGCTGGGTACAGACTTCGCCATTGACGGAGACGGCGCCCTCCTGAATCAGCACCTTGGCCTCGCCGCCGGTGTAGACCAAGCCGGAGAGCTTGAGAAGGTCCTGTAATTTGATGAATTCTGTGGTGATGGTAATGGTTTCCATAGTTTGTTCCTTATTTTGATGGATTGATAAAGGGAGTGTTCCGTGCCTCCGGGCACGGGATACTTTTGGCCGCGGCCCCAAAAGTGTCCTGTTGCGGTACCCAAAATTTCGTTGCGACATTTAAGC
>ERZ1026864.1476-NODE-1476-length-11833-cov-13.584225_pt1 | contig 11833 bp, 9 predicted proteins | sample MGYA00380162_ERZ1026864 | MGnify/ENA primary metagenome ERZ1026864 (study PRJEB33269, sample SAMEA4719798) | human gut metagenome | biome: human-associated habitat; feature: organic feature; material: feces | place: Cameroon | collected 2013-10 ... | reverse complement strand
AGTCCGTCTCGTGGGCTCGGAGATGTGTATAAGAGACAGATACTACACACTAAAAGTGGGTAATTTTCACTTTTATTTCGTATTTTTTAGCTTAATCGTTCTTGCCGTCATTCCTAAAAACATATAGAAATATGGTGTTGTATAATACATTGAATTTCCAAAGCATGCACCTGCTGCATATGCCAATGCACATCCTGCCGAAGCTATCGTTATAAGTTCCATTTTTTTAATTTTCTTCAATTGGCATATCATCATTGATATTAATGCACTCATATACATTACAAGCCCTGGTATTCCCATAAACACCATATACTGTATATATTCATTTTCTGGTCTGTCAGTGCCTCCTGCTAACACGCCTCCCAATTCGCCAGCATATTTTTCATTCAATTGTTCTGGTCCGTATCCTAATATTGGACTTTCCGGTATCATTTTTAAGCAAGCTTTCCATAATCTCATTCTTCCCGTCCCTGCTCCATCTGCATCTTCCGCATCTGATACGACTGCATTAACATCATGAGAGAAGGTTGATAAATTAACTTTTAAGTTCTGTCCACTGCTTGATGGAATGATTCCTGACATGCTGACTGCGCTAAGAGAAATATATATAATTATCGGCACTAGTATTTTCTTTATATTGTTAGTTCTTACAACATACATTATGCATACAGCTATAACACCAAACATAGAGCCAAGATACGCACCAAATGTATTGTTCACCAAAAGGCAAAATAACTGGAACGCTATTCCTGCTGCATACATAATTTCATTTTTCTTAATATCTGACGTTAAGAATAACCCTGTCATTACCAGAATTGACATGTTAAGATAATACCCAAAATGATTAAACTGGCTGAATACAGTTGCTCTATCATAAACAAATATTTTGTGCATATATAACAGATGATTATCTTGAAGCAGCAGGCATATTCCAAGTATAACTGCTGTTACCGCATATGTATTGAATATGCATTTTCTATATTTTGCTTCTTTAACTATATGCACACACATATAAACCGCCGCATAGCAGCAATATGTCACAAGACCTTCATATCTGTACTCTGTCCCAAATATTGAAGTATATTTATCAGCCGAATGCATTGTACATATGATAATCCATACAAACAGCATCAAAAAAAATACATTCCATGGTTCTCTTTTAATAAACTCAAACAGCTCATTTTTCCAATCATTGCTCCGTGTCAGTATCATGCCTATAAAGTATGCTATCAGAAATTCCAATGTCAACACACCCATAAGCAAAACTGCCGTCTGATAGCTTGACAATATATTCAATCTATACATAAATGTCTGCTTAGCCATCCCCATCCATCTTATATGAAAGAAGATTGATAGTATCGGCAATAAGCACCATCCCATCACTATGTACATTGCTATCTTTTCAAAAAAATTCTCCCCAGCACCTCATATATTTCTTTAAATGTTTTACACTTTTTTAATTTTGTAAGCATTTTATTTTTCTCCCCTTTTAGATTAATACTTTACTATAATATATCTATTTTTCTAGCTATTTTCAAGAAATAATTAAATGCTTTATTGATTCATTGTTCCTGATACCTATAGGTAGTCGCATTATTGCTTGACTTATAGGACATATCCAGGCAGAACCATTATTCAGCCTTCACTTTTTCTCCCAATCTACCTATAGATAAGCTTCCTCGTGCCTACCTTATAGGTATATTCCTGCAATTCCATGTAATTCTGCCTGTATTTCGCCTATATAGCTTGATTATTTTTTATTCTTATAGGAACACGTAGAAATAAAACCCTGAACAGAAACAGACTTCCACAAAAAGAAAAGCAACACCAGTATCCTCTCTTACCGGCATTGCTTTATCTTTATATATTATACTGTTATTCTGCCTTCCTTATCAGCTATCACTCCATATCCGGACACTTATATCCCGCATTAATCATATTAGCTCGCAGCTTTTCTACACTTATCCCAAGCTTTTGCGCGCCCTTTTCCATACTTATACTCTTATCTTCTACCAGTGAATATATCATCTGATTGCCTCCAAGACTAATCCCCTCTTTAATTCCTTTCTCAATCCCCCTGTCTTCAAGCCTCTGCGCTACATCACACATATTGCTCACTCCTTCCTTATCTGACAATATCTCTTCATATCTGCTATCCCCTGTCATAACCGATAAAAACTTTAGTATCTCATCCACATGCTTAATTGTTGTCTTATCATCTGGTATGTAATCTTTGTTCTTTCTCTTGTTCACAAAGAAATTAGCAACTATCTTATAATCACTCGTAAACTTTGCTATCTGTTCATCTGTCAGCCACGCTATCTCAAATACATTAGCTTTAGTGTCATTAACATACTTATCCAGATTATCCGGAACTTTAATCAGAGACTTAAGATTCTTTGGTGCTGTCCATTTTCTGTCTGTACCATAATACAGCACCATCGTTATTACCGGCACTATTGTTTTCTTATCACATTGTCCTCTGTATGAAGCACCTTCATATCCTGATATTCTTGCCGGCATTCTTTTCTCAACCTTTGTCTGATTCTCTATGCCATACAGGAAATCATTCTTAATATACAATTAATATATCTTGTTGTCAATACCGTAATTGCGGTATATTACACATTATATTACCTGATACCTATAGGTAGTCGCATTATTGCTTGACTTATAGGATATATCCGGGCAGAATCCTTATTCAGCCTTCACTTTTTCTCCCAATCTGCCTATAGATAAGCTTCCTCGTGCCTGCCTGATAGGTAATTTCCGGCACTTTCTTGTATTTCTGCCTGAAATTAGCCTATATAGATTGATTATTTATTGTTCTTATAGGAAATCCTCATAATAATAATTGCATGATTAACAGTCCCCAAGAAAAAAACAATGCCAGCACATCACCAGCATTGTCATCTCTTCAATCACTATTCCCCAGACTTTCTTAAAGCCTCCATATATCTTTCCAGCTTTAGTTTTGCGTCATCACTAAGCTCCTGATAAGTTTCTATCAATGTGTATTCCTTAGAATCTTTATCAACATATGCATAATCCATATACTTTCTTGAATTATTCATATCTTCTGTGCCAGTCAGCAGTTCATATGGAGAAATATCGAGTGCTTTGCATATTACCATTATCTTATCTGCTGACGGATTATTCTTCTTTATCTTCCAATCACTTACTGTACTCTGAGAAATTCCTGTTCTGCTGACAAACTCTGCCTGCGACATTCCTTTTTCTTCAAGATACTTATATATTCTCTCACCTATCTGCATATTCCACCATTAATAAAACTGATTAACTCTCTTAGTAACATAATTGACATCCTGTGCATATCCAATTGCATTATCAGAATCAATCACTCCCTTATTATACAGATCAAGAAGTGCATCGTCCATTGATATCATGCCCTCTTTTCTTGCTGTCTGTAAAACACTGGATATCTGATATGTCTTGGCTTCACGGATAAGATTCTTAATTGGAATCGTTCCATGCATAACTTCAAATGCAGCAACTCTTCCACATCTGTCTGCTGTTGGTATCAGCTGCTGTGAAATAACTGCTTCAAGAACAACTGCAAGCTGAATTCTTATCTGCTGCTGCTGGTGCGGTGGAAACACATCAATAATACGGTCAATTGTTGCCGCCGCTCCAATTGTATGAAGTGTCGAGAACACGAGATGACCTGTTTCTGCTGCTGTTATAGCAGTAGATATAGTTTCCAGATCTCTCATCTCTCCTACAAGAATTACATCAGGATCTTCTCGCAGTGCTGCACGTAGTGCATCAGCATATGAATGCGTATCAAGACCGATTTCTCTCTGATTAATCATTGCTTTTCTATGCGAATGAAGATACTCAATTGGGTCTTCTAGTGTTATTACATGAGCATTACGTTCATCATTAATTTTGTCTATAAGAGAAGCAAGTGTTGTAGATTTACCGGAACCTGTTGGACCCGTTACCAGAACCAGTCCTCTTTTCTTGGCATACAATTCAACAACAGACTTTGGAACACCAAGACTTTCCGGCTTAGGAATCTCTGTTCCTACAATACGCATGGCACATGCCACAGACCCTCTCTGTCTGAATACATTAACTCTGTATCGTCCAATATTAGGAACAGAGAATGAAAAATCAAGTTCTCCTCTGTCTTTAAACATTGCCTGCTGCCTGTCATCCATAATATCAAGAATAAGCTTTTCACAGTCATCTGGTGAAAGCTTAGGATAATCAAGATCCACAAGTTCACCATTAATTCTGACTCTTGGTGGAAGTCCTACAGTGACATGCACATCACTTGCCTTCTTTTCTTTAGCTATCGAAAGTAATTGCTCTACAGTAAACATTATTAAGCCCCCATATATCTATAATTGTATATCTGGCAGATTCTTAGTCAATCTGCTCAAGTTCAATTTCTTCTACTCCGGAAGAAACTGATATTCCAGAAGAAGCTGATGTATCTGCTGCCTTAGGTCTTGAATCATCTTCTTCAGCTTCATAAGTTGCTTTAACCATCTCAGCTATAGTTGTGACACCATCTTTAACCGCATTAACCGCAGCCATCTTAAGCGTATTCATGCCCTCACTTATAGCCTGTTTTTTAATCTCTTCTGCTTCTGCATGCCTTGATATAAGTCTCTTTATAGACGGTGTTATCTTCATAATCTCATATATACCAAGTCGTCCATAGTATCCTGTTCCATTACATAACTTACATCCGCATGGTTCATATATTGTAAATGGCTCATCAGGATTAACTCCAAGCATCTCCTTCTCAGCTGCACTTGCCTCTTTTGGCATCTTACAGTCACACAGCTTTCTTACAAGACGCTGTGCGATAATACCAACAAGTGAATCAGCTATGAGGTATGACTCAATTCCCATATCTTCAAGACGGGCAACAGAACTTGCCGTACTATTAGTATGCAGTGTACTTACAACAAGATGGCCTGTAATAGATGCTCTAACCGCAATCTCAGCAGTCTCACCATCTCGGATCTCACCAATCATAATGATATCCGGATCCTGTCGTAAGATTGATCTTAATGCAGTTGCAAATGTAAGATTTGCTTTATTATTAACCTGAACCTGATTAATACCATCAATATTAGCCTCAACCGGGTCTTCAACAGTAATAATATTAACATCTTCTGTATTAAGTTCACTTAACGCAGTATAAAGAGTTGTAGATTTACCAGATCCTGTAGGTCCTGTTACAAGAATAATTCCATGTGGATTCTTTAATATATCATCAAATACCTTAAGATCAGCCGGTGTAAGTCCAAGTTTTGATTTATCAATGTTAAATCCTTCCTTGGACGCAATTCTCATAACGCATTTCTCGCCATATACTGTAGGAAGATTAGATACTCGGATATCATATTCTCTTCCGTCTACGTTAATGGTAATACGTCCATCCTGTGGTTTTCTCTTCTCAGAAATATCCATTCCTGACATAATCTTGATACGGGTTGTAATAGCACCAAGAAGTGTATTATCGTACTGGATAATTTCACGAAGATTACCATCTATTCTGTATCTTACACGGATATCTCTTTCCATCGGCTCAATATGTATATCAGAAGCTCTCTGTCTTACAGCCTGCTCAATTACACTATTGATAAGCTGAACAATAGGCGCATTCTCAATCTCTTCTCTTCTCGCCTTGTCTTCTTTAGTTTCTTCTCTTACAGTCTCGCCCTGCTCTTTCTTATACAGATCCACAATACTCTGTGCCTGTTTCTGTCCAAACGCCTTATCTAAAAATGCATTAATATCAGTTGCATTAGCAAGAACCGGAACAACCTGTTTACCAGTTACAATATTAATGTCATCCATAGCAAGAATATTAGTAGGATCAGCCATGGCAACCCTGATTGCTCCAGGATTATCAGGTGCATCACCTAATGGTACGAGAGTGTACTTTCTCATAATATTCTCATCTAACATAGACAGAACATCATCACTTATCTCCGTCTCTCGCATATCAACAAAATCAATCCCCAGACTGTCGCAAAGTGCCTCATTAATATCTCTCTGGGTAGCATATCCCAATGCTATAACCATCTCACCGAGCATCTTCCCCTGCTCTCTCTGTCTTGAAAGTGCAGTCTGTAACTGGTTCTCATCTATAATTCCCTTTTTAACAAGAACATCACCCAATCTAACTTTCTTTCTGTAATTCACCTTCAACCTCTTTCCGCAGGCAGTCTCCACTCCTGCTATTGCGCATTTATAGTAAGATTATATCACATCAACATACTATATACAAACAGCTATTTAACCTCTTTTATAGTATAGTTGTCACTTTTACTGCCAATACATTCACTGTAAAGTGAATCGTAATCTGTACTGCAGACATACCTCTTTTCTTCATTATCATGGTTCATATCAAATGTTCCATCTGCATTTATATAAGCATTGCTATATGAAAATGCAAAATAAACCGTTTTGCTGTCTTCCGAGTCAGATATTGTCGCTGAAGCAGTTATATATATGTAATTATTAGTCTCTCCAGCATTTCCTTTTTTCTGTAAATAATATATTCCAGTAATCTTTGCATCACTGCATGTTTCCTCATTAATGTGATACAGATAGGCAGTATCCTTTGTTGCTTTATATAACATATGAAATGTGTTATCTGCCGTTTCTTTATTAATTGTCTCCAGAACTTCTTTGCTAACCTGTTCTACAACCTTTTTATCAATCAGCGATACATCATCAACATATTCCGGAAGCTTGTCTGCATTATAAGAAGTTTCTATATTATGTACAAGAAATCCGTGTCTTGCAATATCTTCATAAGAAGTATTGCATGTTATCTTCACTGAATCCCCAAGACTTATATTGTCTTTTTTATCAGGAGTAAATGTAAGTCCTGACAGATACTCATCTTCCCAGTTATTAGTGATAACAATGCCAGCCTGCGGACTTACACCAGTAAATGTAACATCAACCTTATCAAACAATTCCACAGATGTTCCTTTTGATATTCCTGATGCTTTTATCTTCTTATTGCCGCCTCCCATGCTGACTCCTGCCGCATCCTCATATTTTTTATCAACCTCAAGCCTTACTTTATAAGTATCACCATTGGCAATATCTTCTTCATCTGTACTTGTTTCTATAGAAGCAATCAGCATTTTAACATTGTATGATTTATCTGAATCGGTACTTTTACCCATAAGCTCCTTATACAACTTATCCTTATTAAGAGTAAACACCGGTTTTGCATATCCGTTAGCACCTTCATAACTTATAGTTATATAATCCCACACATCAAACTGCTGTGAATGTATAAAAAGTGCAACTGCAATTACCGCTATCACTCCAGCCGCTGCAATAATCAGTCCTACGCGGCGTTTCTTAATTGTCCGTCCCATAAACTGGAACTCCTTCTTAATCTCCTTTTCAATTGCTTCACCCTTATGTGAAAATTCTTTTAACTCCATATCATACTCCTACTGGTCTTGTCGCCTCTCTTAACATATCCTTTTCTTCTCCATCAAAATACGACTCAAGTGTCTTATATACTCTTTCCTGATACTTATTGAGCCGCTCAATATCCACAGCATCAAGATAATTTACATCAACAAGTTCTAAATCTATCGGAACAACTGTAAGAATATCAAACTTTAAAAATGTGCCATATTCATTGTCGAAATCTTTCTGACATACAATCTCATTTTCAATTCTTATACCGAACCTGCCCTCAATGTATACCCCCGGCTCATCAGATGTAACCATGCCCTCTTCAATAACTGCAAGATCATTCTTGCCCGGATTGTGCTTCCATCGAAATCCATTAGGACTCTCATGCACATTTAAAAGATATCCTATTCCATGTCCTGTTCCACAGCGGTAGTCCATTCCGACATTCCACAGAGGTGCTCTGGCAAGAATATCAAGACTGAAACCGTTACAGCCTTTTAAGAATTTTGCATTTGCCAGGCTTAACATGCCTTTAAGTGTAAGTGTGTAATACATCTTCATCTCATCAGTCACAGGTCCAAGTGCTATTGTTCTTGTTATATCAGTTGTTCCACGCATATACTGTCCGCCAGAATCCACAAGCAGCATGCCTTCCGGCTTTAAGACAGCCGCATTGGTTTCATCTGCATGGTAATGCATCATTGCAGCATTTTCATTATATGCACTGATTGTGTCAAAGCTTAGTTCTATGTAATCTTTTATATTGCTTCTTAAATTATCAAGATATGCCGCTGCATTCGCTTCTGTTATATTACCTGATGCAACATTTTTCTTAAGCCAGAATATGAATTTTGTTACAGCCACGCCATCGTCAACATGTACGCTGTATAGATTCCTTATCTCTGTCTCATTCTTTATTGCCTTAAAAAGCATTGCTGGATTGTCAGACAGTACTGCTTCCACATCTCTTCCAGACTGTATAAGCTGATATATACGCATATTCACACGCCTCTTATCAATAAGCACTTTTCCATTCATTCTGGCAATGTCTTCATATATGCTGTCATATGGCAGCACCTCTACACATGCCTCTCCGAATTTGGCCAGTGTCTTATCATCAAACCTGTCCTTATCAGTATATATGTATGCCTCATCCTTAGTTATCACTGAATACGCCATAATAACAGGGTTGCACTCAACATCGCATCCCCTTATATTGAATGTCCAGCATATGTCGTCAAGCGTTGCCATAATATGTATATCAGCATTTTTATTATCCATGTACTTTCTTATTCTTGAAAGCTTGCTTATTATGCTTTCTCCTGAGTACTCTTCATCAAGATAAAATGCTTTGCTGTGTGGAAACGCTGCCCTGTCCTCATATATATTCTCAATCGCATCAAAATCATACAAACAGCCTGCTCCTGCTTTTTTACATATATCAGACAGCTCAATTCCTTCTTCAGCCGGCATGGTTCTTCCATCAAATCCCATGCTCATTCCATCTTTAACTATACTCTCACAGTACTGTGCCACATTCATAACACCCGGAGCGCCGACCCTCATCAGTGAAAAGCCTGTCCCTTCAATCTGCTTTTCAGCCTGCACGAAATATCTTCCGTCAGTGAAAAGCCTTGCATCATCCTGTGTTATAACAGCCGTTCCGGCAGAGCCTGTGAATCCGGTAATGAATTCTCTTTCCTTAAAATAATCTCCTGCATACTCTGATATATGGTAATCACCTGTTACGACTACATATATATCAACGCCTTCTGATTTCATGATGTCCCTTACCTTAGATAATCTGCCCGCTATTACCTTTGCATCTGTAATCTGCATTACATGTCCTCCTGACTATATTATCATATAAGTTTCCGCTCAATAAGCACTTCTCTTAATTTACCAAGTGCCTTTTTCTCTATTCTGCTCACATAGCTTCTGCTTATTCCAAGCCTGTCAGCAAGTTCATTCTGTGTGCATTCTTTTGCGCCAAAAAGTCCATACCTGTATTTTAATATCTCTATCTCTCTTGGTGCAAGTACCTTTTCTATATTACCATATATACACTTAATCTGCTCATAAAACATATAATCTTCCACAGCATCCGGCTGTTTCTTCTCCGAATCTTCTCCTATAATATCCTTAAGGCTTATCTCATTTCCCTCTTTGTCCTTTCCTATAGGCTCATTAAGAGACACTTCCCGTTCCTTCTTTTTATCCTGACGGAAAAGCATAAGAATCTCGTTGTCTATACATTTGGCAGCATATGTTGAGAATCTCACATTTCTTTCTATGTCAAATGAATCAACAGCCTTAATAAGTCCTATTGTTCCCACTGAAATAAGGTCTTCATTAATATAATCACGTTCAGTAGAGGTATATTTTTTGACTATATGTGCAACAAGACGCATGTTCTTTTCTATAAGAGCATTTCTGGCCACACTATCGCCTTCGCGTAATTTTATCAGCAATTCTTTCTCTTCCTGTGCCGATAATGGTTTTTCAAACGTTTTCAAAAAGGCACCCCTACACATTTTTATATATCATATGTGTAAAGGTGCCTTTAATTGCCTATCCAACTGTCTCTTTAATTTAACTGTTTACTTCTGTTTCTTCTTCCTGGCGTCTTAAGATATCATACTTATCAAGCTGGATTCCTAAATCAATATAGAGATTCTGCTTAGGATGTGGACAGCTATCCATATCCTTACCATTCTCATCGGCAATACGCTTAACTGTGACTTCTATATTCTGTCCATCCGGCTTCATTACTTCAATTGTTTCTCCAACTGAGAACTTGTTTCGCTGCTCAATATGGTAAAGTCCCTGCTCGTTAGTATCTCCTACGATACCAAGATATGTGTATTCCCTGATATATGTGTTACTGTCATATATCTGTGTATTCTCGTCCGGCTTTCCAAAGAAGAAACCTGTTGTATACTGTCTGTAAGTACATTTGCTTATCTCACTCTTATAGAATGGGATTCTAGCCTTGTACTTTTCAGGATCTTCTATAAAATCATCAATAGCAAGTCTGTATGTTCTTGCAACAGTTGCAACATACAGAGCTGTCTTCATACGTCCTTCAATCTTAAATGAGTCAATGCCTGAACTTACCATCTCTGGAATATGCTCTATCATGCATAAATCCTTAGAGTTAAATATATATGTTCCTCTCTCATTCTCATATACAGGCATGTACTGTCCCGGTCTGTTCTCCTCAACAACGGCATATTTCCAGCGGCATGGATGTGTACATGCTCCCCTGTTAGCGTCTCTTCCTGCAAGGAAGCTTGATAACAGGCATCTGCCTGAATAAGATATACACATCGCTCCATGCATGAATGTCTCAATCTCCATCTCATCAGGAATATGCTCTCTTATCTCCTTAATCTCCTCAAGAGATAATTCTCTTGCTGAAACCACTCTCTTAGCACCCTGATTCCACCAGAAATTATATGTCATATAGTTAGTATTATTAGCCTGTGTGCTTATATGTATATCAATATCCGGAAGTACTTCCTTTGCTATTGTAAACATTCCCGGATCCGATATAATGAGTGCGTCAGGTCCTACTTCCTTAAGTTCCTCAAAGTAAGCTCTTGCGCCCACAAGGTCATAGTTATGTGCCAGAATATTAGCTGTAACGTATACCTTGACATTTCTTTCATGGGCAAACTTAACGCCCTCTTTCATATCTTCTATTGAAAAATTCTTAGCCTTAGCTCTTAATCCAAATGCTTCACCACCGATATATACGGCATCTGCACCGAATATTACTGCTATCTTTAAAACTTCAAGACTGCTTGCTGGTATAAGAAGTTCTGTTTCTCTGCCATTATACATATGTCCTGCCATATTATTCTCCTTTACTGTTTCACACTGAGTGTAATTCCATCGCCGATAGGAACAATAGATGTCACAAAATCCTTTGTATGAGTAAGCTCATACACATATTCCCTTATCCTTGTATGAATTGTTCTGTTTCTTCTCGTAACTGCATAGCGGGATTCCACTATTTCTCCCTCCTGCAGAATATTATCCGATATAAGAAGTCCGCCTTTTCTAAGGATTCTCTTAATATCAGGAAGATAATTAATATACTGTCCCTTGGCAGCATCCATGAATATGAAATCATATGGACCTTCCAGAGTCTTCAACACTTCCAGCGCATCTCCCTCTATAAGTGTTATAACATTCTCTTTTCCTGCCCTTTTAAAATTATTTCTTGCCACAGGTATTCTCTTATCATAATTCTCTATTGTAGTAATTGTGCATTTTTCCGGCATATTCTCACTCATAAGAATAGATGAGTAACCTACTGCTGTTCCAACTTCCAGAATCCTTTCAGGCTGTACAAGCTGTAACAGCACCTTCAGCAAATTACCCATCTCTTTTC
>ERZ1026864.1474-NODE-1474-length-11836-cov-5.051099_pt1 | contig 11836 bp, 13 predicted proteins | sample MGYA00380162_ERZ1026864 | MGnify/ENA primary metagenome ERZ1026864 (study PRJEB33269, sample SAMEA4719798) | human gut metagenome | biome: human-associated habitat; feature: organic feature; material: feces | place: Cameroon | collected 2013-10 ... | reverse complement strand
CATGGGGAACTTTTTTCCTCTCCCATGCCCCGCTCTTTTCCTTTTTCTCTTCCTTAGCTTCCTCTTTTATCACGATTCGGGGCATGGGAGATCTTTTTTCTTCTCCCATGCCCCGTTCTCTCCCTTTTTTTCTTCCCTGGCTTCCTCTTTTTCCTCAATTCGGGGCATGGGGATCTTTTTCTTCTCCCATGCCCCGTTCTCTCCCTTTTTTTCTTCCCTGGCTTCCTCTTTTTCCTCAATTCGGGGCATGGGGATCTTTTTCTTCTCCCATGCCCCGTCTGTCCCCATTAGCACCACTGACATCACTGGTACCATTGGCAGTCCTCACAGTCATCAAATCTCCGCCTTAACTCCTGCCACCCGGTAGCAGACCAGCAAGACCAGCAGACCATCAGTCCTTTCCTGTCAGCAGTGCCTTCCGTATCTTGCTGCGGCAGCGCTGCAGCGCATTGTCTGTCGATTTATCATCCTTTCCAAGTACTCTTGCAATTTCTGTATACTTCATCCCTGTCAGGTACAGGTCGAGTACCTGTCTTTCAAAGCTGCTCAGCTCACTTTCGATGGCTTTCTCGATACGCTCTACATTCTCCCTGTCGATCAGCAGCTCCTCCGGGTTCTGTTCATCCCTTGAAACCAGGGAATCCAGAAGCTTCTTTTCCTCTTCCGTCTTATCACTGCCATTTCCCGCATAGAGGGAAACATAGCTGTTCAGCGGCGCATGCTTTTTTCTGCCAGCAGCCTGCACTGCCGTATACATCTGTCTTGCCACACACAGATCTGCAAATGTAGCAAAGCTGGCATCTCTTCCAATATCATAATCCCGGATCGCTTTGAACAGCCCGATCATCCCCTCCTGGATCAGATCCTCCCTGTCTGCGCCAAGGATATACATACTTCCGGCCTTGCTCCTCACCAGATTTTTGTATTTCTCCATGATATAATCTGTAATTTTCTCTTCACCATCCCTGATCCGCAGGATCAGCTCCTCATCCTTAGAGGTTTCATAATCATTCCCCAACAGCTTCTACTCCCTCCTCCTCTTCGATCAGGATCAGCTGTGCTGCTATATGCTGTGCCAGCATACGGTAACCGGTTTCGTTGCCATGAACACCGTCCGGCATCAGTGCGTGGATCACTGCTGCATCATGCGTATCCAGAAAATTGGAATTGTACAGATCAATCACCGGTATCCCATGCTCTTCTCCAAGCTGTTTCATCACCCTGACAAAGGCTGACTGCGGCAGAAGATAATCCCTGCTTTTCCTCAGCAGATCATGCAATACATTTGGAAGAGGCGTGATCAGTACGATCTGCGCATCCGGATAATCCTTCTGCAGTCCAAAGAGAAGCTCATCCAGATCTCCTGTAAAGGTATCCTTTTCTCTTTTCTCCAGGCTCCCAAGCTCCTTTTCAGAAGCGCAGAACCCGTCATTGGTTCCTCCCATGACAAGGATCACATCTGTATCCTCCGGGATCTTCTGGTATCTGTCTACAAAAGCATTCTCCCAGTACCGCCCGATGGAAGAACCTCCGATCCCGAGATTCACTACCTCTTCTGCGCCAAGTATTTCTCCCAGCTGGGACGGATAGGACATAGACTGATAATTCTCTATGGTATCCAGATTAGATGCTGCCGTAATACTATCTCCAAGACAGGTAATCTTACAGTCTGAAAAATCCACCTCACTGTCAGCAATGATCTTTCTATCCTGTCTGTTGATCTTCATGGTATTTTCGTAGGAAGCACAGATCTCCCTCTCTTCTCCGGGAAAAAGCAGATTGCCGGATACAAGACCGCCCGGCAGGAAGTTCCCCCATACCGAATTCCCGGATATAGAATTCTCAGATTCGTAATTTCCAGATACGGAATTTCCGGATACCAGATTCCCCGGTACGGAATTCCCGGATACCGGATTTTCAGCTTCTTCTTTATATGCTTCATTGTCTGACACCGAACCATCGCCTTCTGCTCTATCCGTTTCTTCCAGAAAAACTTCCTTTTTTTCTGTGTAATTCAGTTCATTTTCTTCTATATAGGAAATAAGAGCCTCCGGATCCTCAGATAAAGTCTGGATATTCGCCTGCATACTGGCAATATCCGCCCTTGCTTCTTCATAAACGGCTTCTCTTTCTATTTCCCACATTTTTCTTTCGTGCCGTTGCAGCCCTTTGTCAATCCCTACAGCCAGCAGCATGATAGCAGCCATAGCGATCAGCATCAGCATCACACGATTCAGCTTATTCATAAAATTACTGATTGCTCCCTTATCTTCCTGCCTTCATTCTCTGTCTTACCACCTCATAGGCAAGTATGCCTGCTGCCACCGAAGCATTCAGGGAATCAATATCTCCTTTCATGGGAATGGATGCCACCATATCACATTTTTCCTTTACGAGGCGTCCTACTCCGGCTCCTTCATTTCCGATCACAAGTCCAAGCGGTCCTGTAAGGTTCAGGTCATACATACATGTCCCATCCATGTCTGCACAAGCAAACCACATACCCCTCTTCTTCAGATCCTCCATGGTCCTTACCAGGTTCGTCACCCTTGCCACTTTAGTATAATTCAGGGCACCTGCCGAGGTTCTTGCCACAGTTGCCGTCAGCCCGACTGCCCGGTTCTTGGGGATGATCACTCCGTGGGCTCCTGCAAGGTTTGCAGTACGGATGACAGCTCCCAGATTATGAGGATCCTCAATATTATCAAGCAGGATAAAAAAAGGATCCTCTCCCTTTTTTTCTGCTTCCGCAAACAGATCCTCCACTTCTGCATAATGATAGGCGGCAGCCACAGCGATCACACCCTGATGGTGTCCGGTTTCTGACATATGATCAAGACGCTCCTTATCCACGAATCTGATCATGGTTCCTCTCTTTTTGGCCTCTCTTTTAATGGTGGCAACAGGTCCGTCCTGACAGCCATCCAGAATATATACCCTGTCAATCTCACGTTCAGAACGGAACGCCTCGATCACAGCATTTCTTCCTTCTATGAGCATTTCTTCATATGTCTTTTCTTCTGCATTCATCATACATTCTTTCCCTTCTCTGTTCCCTTATACACTTCCATCAGACTCGTCCCTACACTGCAGCTCCGCCTGTCTCCTTCAGCAGCTCTTTCGAGGATCAGATCCTGCTGATTCCTTCTTTGATAAGAAAAAGTACCCGTTCTTCCCTGCCGGAGAGATACAGGTAGCCGATCAGTGCTTCCAGTCCTGTCGCCTTCCGGTAATCCAGAATGGATGCATTCTTTGCACTGGTATAGGACTTGGCATTCCTGCCTCTTTTGTATATGGCAAGCTCTTCCTCTGTCAGCTCCGGCTCCAGTGCTTCGATCATGGCTGCCTGTGCCTGTGCCTTCACATAGGATGTGGTGAGCCTGTGAAGCTGGCTGGCCTGACGGTTTCCCTTCTCCACCACCATGGTACGGATCACAAGCTCATAGGCAGCATCTCCGATATAGGCAAGCGTAAGAGGTGAATATGCCTTCATATCCACCTCTTTTAACCCAAATAATTCTCTGATCCTGCTTGAAAGACTCAGGCTCTCTTCCATTTTACGCCCTCTCTGGTGTCCTCGAGAACAATTCCTTTGGCAAGGAGCTCATCTCTGATCTCATCCGCCCTTTTGAAGTTCTTCTCTTTTCTTGCTGCCTGACGCTCTGCGATCAATGCCTCAATATCGCTGTCCAGGATCTCTTCCTTTTTCTCTACAATCAGACCGCATACATCACAAAGCTCTGTGATCTCATCCTTCAGATACTGTACAAATTCCTGGCTGCTTCCCTCTCCTGCGTTGGTATTGGCAAACTTCACCAGCTCGAAAATAACGGAAAGTGCATCCGCTGTATTGAAGTCATCATCCATGGCTTCATCAAAACGTGTCCTGTAGACAGCCGCTTCCTCTGCCAGCTTCTTTTCTTCCTCTGTCATGGAGCCCTCTGCGCTCTTTAACAGATAATCCAGATTGCTGACACTGGTCACGATTCTGTCATAACCGTTCTGTGCTGCTTCCATCAGCTCACTGCTGAAGTTTAAGGGACTTCTGTAGTGTGCAGAAAGCATGAAGAAACGAAGAACCTGAAGATCATACTTTTCACTGATGTCTCTGACAGTAAAGAAATTGCCGGCAGATTTGGACATCTTTTTATTATCAATATTCAGAAATGCGTTGTGCATCCAGTATTTTGCAAACGGCTTGTCATTGGCAGCCTCAGACTGAGCGATCTCGTTCTCATGGTGAGGGAAGATCAGATCCTCGCCGCCTGCATGGATATCGATCTCATCTCCAAGATACTTCTTGCTCATGACAGAGCACTCAATATGCCAGCCGGGACGTCCCTGGCACCAGGGTGACTCCCAGTAAGGCTCTCCGTCCTTCTTTGGTTTCCAAAGTACGAAATCAAGGGGATCCTCCTTCTGATCCTCTCCGGTTACAAGGAGAGATCTGTTTCCTCCCTGCAGATCATCCAGATTCTTATGGGATAACTTACCATAATCCTTAAAGCTTCTTGTACGGTAGTAAACAGTACCATCCTCTGCCACATAAGCATGACCCTTTTCGATCAGGGTACCGATCATATCCAGCATGCCGCAGATCTCTTCGGTAGCCTTGGGATGTGTAGTAGCCGGCTTTACATTCATGGCAGCCATGTCTTTCCTGCACTCTGCAATATAACGTTCGGAGATCACAGATGCTTCCACACCTTCCTCGATTGCCTTCTTGATGATCTTATCATCCACATCGGTAAAGTTGGATACATAATTAACCTCGTAACCCTTATGCTCCATATAGCGTCTTACTGTATCAAATACGATCATGGGCCTTGCATTTCCAATATGGATCAGATTATATACTGTAGGTCCGCAGACATACATCTTCACCTTTCCTTCGGTAAGAGGTACAAACTCTTCCTTCCTTTTTGTCAGGGTATTGTAAATCTTCATTTCCGCTTACGTCCTTCCTTTTATTCTGCATTCTGACTCTGCTTTTTCTGTGCTCTCTCACTGGTACGCATCTTCTGCTCCAGGTCAATGAGCTGATTGGTGATCTCTGCATTGCTGTGCTGCAGGGATGTGATCGCCTCCCATACCGGATCAGGATAATGGATCTGATCCAGCTCATCCTGGGGATGATCAGGATTGATCCGCTTCACGACACGTCCCGGTACACCAACAACTGTGCTGCCGGCCGGTACATTCTCAAGCACCACGCTGCCGGCTCCGATCTTACAGTTATCACCAATCGTACAGGAACCAAGTACCTTGGCTCCGGCTCCGATCATGATGTTGCTGCCAAGCGTAGGGTGACGCTTTCCCTTTTCCTTTCCGGTTCCTCCAAGGGTCACCCCCTGATATAAGGTTACATTATCACCGATAATAGTGGTTTCTCCTATGATAACTCCGGATCCATGATCGATAAAGAAGCCCTTGCCGATCTGTGCACCCGGGTGGATTTCAATTCCCGTTTTCCTTACAGCCCTCTGGGAAACCCATCTGGCAAGAAAGTAATGCTTTTTCAGATAAAGCTTATGGGCAACACGATATCGCAGCATTACCTTAAAGCTCGGATATAAAAAAACTTCCATAGAAGAGTGGATCGCCGCATCCCGTTCCTTAATAATGGCCATCTCCTCTTTCACACTCTGAATCAGTCCCATTTTTTGCTCCTGTCATGTATTCTTTTCCGTCAAAAATACGGACCGGAAAAATTCTCTTTCTATAACAGAATATGAAGAAGAAGCGGTTTTGTCAACTGCTAAATCGTCTCTTGCTGTGTCTCTTGCTGTGTGGTTTTCACAAGTATTCTGCCAGCTCCTTAAATGGCTGAAGGCTTCTTTTCAGGATCCCATTCATATAGGCGATCAGAATTCCATAATTGGTGAAAGGGATGCTGCTCTCTGCTGCCATCCTTTCCCTGCTTCTGATCTCTCTTTCATTCAGCATACAGCCGCCGCAGTGCACTACAAGTGCATAACTGGAAAGATCCTCCGGGAAGCCTCCGCCTGAAGTAAACTCATATACAAACCTTTTGCCCGTATGCTTTTCGATCCAGCCCGGCAGCTTCACTGTCCCGATATCCTCGCACTGTCTGTGATGGGTACAGCCCTCGGAGATCAGGATCCTGTCCCCTTCCTTTAATCTGTCAAGTGCTGCCGCCCCCTGCACAGCTCCTGCAAGTACGCCCTTATACCTGGCAAACAGAATAGAAAAGGATGTCAATGGGATGTCCTTTGGCACCATCTGCTTTACACATTCAAAGGCCTGACTGTCAGTGATCACAAGCCTTGGCCTTTCCTTTAAAGAGGAAAGCAGTGCTGGCAGTTCCCCTGTCTGTGTCACGCTTAAGGTTCCGTGCGCATCCAGTATATCACGGATCACCTTCACCTGTGGGAGGATCATTCTGCCCTTTGGTGCAGAGGTATCAATGGGCGTTACCAGTACCACGTGATCCCCTGCTTCAAGAAGCTCGCCAACGATCGGTTTCTCTTTTCCCATTTTCCCTGCAAGGCTTCCGATTCTTTCCTTCAGCTGCTCTATATTTTCCCTTTTCAGGGCACTGACTGCAATTTCGTTTTCTTTCAGATCCTTCAGGCAGGAACACTCTTCCCTCACGAGATCCTTCTTATTATATACGATCAGATAGGGAACCCTTTTCTTCTGAAAAAGGGTGATCAGTTCCTCTTCCATTCCGGTAAGCCCTCTGGTGATATCTGCCACAAGGACAGCGATATCCGCCCTGTTCAGCACCTGTCTGGCCTTCCGGACACGCATCTCCCCGACAGTTCCTTCATCATCAAGCCCCGGTGTGTCAATGATCACTACCGGCCCTAAAGGAAGGAGCTCCATGGATTTCGTCACGGGATCCGTGGTCGTTCCCTTTACCTCTGATACAATGGACATCTCCTGACCGGTCACTGCATTGACCAGACTTGATTTACCAGCATTCCTTCCTCCAAAGAATGCGATCTGGATCCGGTCAGCCCCCGGTGTCTGATTCAGTGCCGCCATGCTGTGCATCTCCTTCCTTTGCGTCTGTTCCGGTCAGAAGCGGAAATCTCTTTCTCCCTGCCCGATCTTCACCAGATATTCCTCTGTTATTTTCCGTACCTGTTCCTTCGGAATATTTAAAAGCTCCTCTTTGATCATCCTCTCACCGATCGCCCTTGTCTCTGCACTGGCATAATCCTCCAGGAATTCCTTCAGTGTGATCAGGGCATTGGGATGACAGCAGTTTTGGATCTGCCCGCTCTTACACAGGCTCATAAAACGATCACCTGTCCTTCCTGCCCGGTAGCAGGCTGTACAGAAGGACGGGATATGCTTTGTCTCCATCAGCCAGCGGACTACCTCATCCAGTGTACGCTGATCGGATACATCAAACTGCTCTGTATCAGTAGGACGGAGCTCTTCTGTATAACCGCCAACACTTGTCCTTGAACCACCACTGATCTGGGATACACCAAGGTCGATCACCTTCGCCCTGACCTGCTGGCTCTCCCTCGTGGAAATGATCATGCCAGTGTAGGGTACGCTGATCCGGATCAGGGCACAGAGCTTCGCAAAGATCTCATCACCGATACCATTGTCAAAGGTATCCGGGTCGATATCATCTGCCCGTTTGATCCTCGGTACACTGATCGTATGTGGTCCTACGCCATGCACTGCCTCCAGATGCTCAGCATGCATCAGAAGTCCTGCAAATTCGTAGCGGTACAGCTCAAGTCCGAACAATACGCCAAGTCCCACATCATCAATGCCACCCTCCATGGCTCTGTCCATAGCTTCCGTATGGTAGGCATAATCGTGCTTCGGCCCCGTGGGATGTAACTGTTCATAGCTTTCTTTATGGTAGGTTTCCTGAAAAAGGATATAGGTTCCGATTCCTGCTTCCTTTAATTTCCGGTAATTCTCTACAGTTGTCGCTGCAATGTTGACATTTACACGGCGGATCGCCCCGTTTTTATGCTGGATGGAATAGATCGTTTTGATACTTTCCAGCACATATTCGATAGGATTGTTCACCGGATCCTCTCCAGTCTCAATCGCCAATCTCTTATGTCCCATATCCTGCAGGGCAATCACTTCCTGACGGATCTCCTCCTGAGTCAGTTTTTTTCTCGGAATATGTCCGTTCTGATGATGGTACGGACAGTAAACACATCCATTCACACAATAGTTTGAGAGATACAGCGGAGCAAACAATACGATCCTGTTTCCATAGAATTTCTTTTTAATCTCTCTGGCAAGTGCTTCCATCTCGTCAAGCACCTCCGGATCTTCACAGGCAAGCAGAACCGATGCCTCTCTGTGGGAAAGTCCCTTACATTCTCTGGCCTTGTCAAGGATCTGACGGATCATTTCCTTATTGTTTCTGTTCTCATCTGCAAAAGCAAGTGTGTCCTCGATTTCCTCGTGGCAGATAAACTCCTCTGCCTTCATGGATTTACTATTGTACATCTTATGTCATCCTTCTTTCTTACTGTCTTCCGATACATCCACTGCAGCCAGCACATCCTCTCTGCTCCTGCATCACATCAATCGCTCCCACAGAAAGTGGGCTTGTCAGCAGACAGATAGCCTGGGACGAGATCCCTTCTCCACTGCCGGTAAAGCCAAGACCTTCCTCTGTGGTCGCCTTTACATTGACCTGATCTATGGAAATCTGCAGGGTATCTGCAATATTCTTTCGCATGGTATCAATATAAGGGCGCATCTTCGGTGCCTGCGCAATGATCGTAGCATCAATATTTTCTATAAAAAAGGCATTCTCCTGCAGCAGCTCTCCCACATGGGAAAGAAGCTTTAACGAGGAAATACCTTTATAAGCTGGATCACTGTCCGGGAAATGCTTGCCAATGTCTCCAAGGGCTGCTGCTCCAAGCAGGGCATCCATAATGGCATGCAGAAGCACATCCGCATCCGAATGGCCAAGAAGTCCCTTTTCATAAGGAATCGTAACACCTCCGATGATCAGGTCTCTTCCCTCTGTTAATTTATGAACATCATATCCCATTCCAATTCTCATATCTTTCTTTCCTTCCTCATATATTCTACTACAGCATAACAGAAATATCACTTTTTTGGGAGAGCTCCATTGAAAAAAATTCTCGTTGCCGGAGAAACCGGAAAAACCTTTAATTATGAAAACGCCCTCCGAAGGCTCGGTGCCTCCTGTACCACCTCTCTTCATGTTCCGGAAATTTCATCCTATGACGCCCTTCTCCTTCCCGGCGGCGGTGACATTGATCCAGTCCTGTTTGGTCAGCTTAACTGCGGTTCCCGTTTTTTTGATCCGGTTCTTGACAGACTGCAGCTTTCTATCCTGAAAGCCTTTGTATCTGAAAAAAAGCCGGTTCTTGGTATTTGCAGGGGAATGCAGCTCATCAATATTTTCTTCGGTGGTGACATCCATCAGGATCTGCCATCTGCTGACCGCCATCAGTACACGAATGGAGATCAGTACCATGAGACCTTTGCCCTGCCTGGCACTGTCCTCTACCGGCTTTACGGGGAGCGGTTTGTGGTAAACAGCGCGCATCATCAGGGCGTGGATCTGAAGGCTCCCTCTCTGTCCTATATCCAGTACTGCGACGATGGTGTAGTGGAGGGACTGTGCCACCACTATCTCCCTATCGTTGGTGTGCAGTGGCACCCGGAGCGGCTTTCTGATAAAGAAAAAAGCGAAGCCGTAAACGGTTCGCTTCTTCTCGACGCATTTCTGCATCATTATAAATTTGTATAAAAGGGGAATTTATACCGATCTGTAACAAATCCTGCGCCACTGACAATTCCCACAGATTTTCTCTCCGATTCCCTGCTCCAGGATCTGCTCTGCCACCTGTCTATAGAAAGTGAGGAAGGGCTGTTTCTCATTTTCCTCAAGGCCGCAGCTTTCCAGTACTCCTGTGTCATAATCATAAACCTTCTGTGCCGCATCGCAGACCCCCTCTTTATTATGGGGACAGGCACAGCAGATATCATCCGTTTCCCTTACAAGCGTGATCATCGGGTTCTGCTCTGTCAGAATTTCCTTCATCTTTGCCATGTGTGCTGTAAATTCGCTGCTGTAGCCCTTTCCCTCAAAAAAGGAAAGACACATGCCATGATGGGGACGCAGTCTGAATTCTTTCTTTTCTGTAATATCCGTAAAATCCATAAAAATCAGTTCAGCTTCAGGATTACGGAAAACCGCTTACTCAGGACAAGTGCAAGTGCAATCTTGATCAGATCCGGAATAATGAAGGGGATCACACACCAGGAAAGAACTGCTGCCAGTCCAACCGGTCCGGAATTTTTCGTATATACTGCCATGAACCATACGGTTCCGATCGCGTAGCATACGATCAGTCCAAGTACCATAGATAAGCCAAGCACCCAGGTCTTCTTACCAAGGAGTGCTTCCATGCCCCACATCAGAAGTGCGGAAAACAGGAATCCGATAATATAACCACCGGTACTGCCAAGCAGGATGCCAAAGCCCCCTGAAAATCCTGCAAATACAGGAATCCCTACTGCACCAAGCAGAATATAGATCAGTACGGAAAGACTTCCTCTCTTGCCGCCGAGAACACCTACTGCCAGAAATACGGCAAAGGTCTGCAGGGTAAAGGGAACTGTCGTTGGAATGGATATCCAGGAGCAGATTGCGATCAGAACCGCAAATACTGCTATGTATACCATGTCATAAGTTTTACTTCTTGTTGCTGTCTGTGTTGTCATTTGAAAATCCAGCCTTTCTGTAGTATGTTCCTTCAGGAACCTTAGACAGAATAACATGGCAGGCTTTGATTGTCAACCTTGTTTTATCGCATGGTTAACAATTTGTTTTTCTGTTGCAGCTATCCCTCTATTATTGCTCTGCAATTCTCTCAGCTAATTCCTCCAGATATTCCCATCGTTCCATTTTTTCTTCCAGAAGCTTCTCTGTCTCTTCCTTCTCCTTCGTCAGCTCATTCAGCTTCACAAAATCAGTCGCCGCCTTCAGGATCCCGGTCTCCAAAGTTTCTATTTTCTCTTCCAGTGCAGCAATATCATCTTCTATGGTTTCATATTCCCTCTGCTCCTTATAACTGAATTTCAGCTTTGCAGACGGCAGCTTCCAGGCTTTTCCCGATTCTGTTTTTACCTTACCTGCACCGCCGGTATTTTCACTGCTTCCTGTCTGTTCTGAAAATTCTCCCCTTTCCATCTGAACCCGGTCACGGTAATCCGTATAACCGCCCTCATACTGCCTGATATTTCCACCTTCCTCAAAGGCGAATATCCTCCTTGCACAGCGGTCCAGGAAATATCTGTCATGGGACACCATGATCACGATTCCAGGGAAGCTGTCCAGATAATCCTCCAGGATCGTCAGTGTTTCAATATCAAGGTCATTGGTCGGTTCGTCCAGGATCAGGACATTCGGCGAATCCATCAGTACCCGGAGCAGGTTCAGTCTCCGCTTTTCTCCTCCGGAAAGCTTCTTCAGAAGTCCGTACTGTGCTTCTCCCTCAAACAGGAACCTCTCCAGCATTTTGGATGCAGAAACCGGTCCTTCCTCAGTCTGTACAAATTCCGCCACATCTCTGATATAATCGATCACACGCTGCTCTGGTGGCATTTCCTTCTCTGTCAGCTCCTGATCATAGCAGCCGATCTTCACTGTCTGTCCGATCACAATACTGCCCTCATCCGGCTCAACCCGCCCGGTGATCAGCTTTACAAGTGTTGTCTTGCCACACCCGTTCCTGCCAACGAAGCCAACTCTGTCACCCTTTAAAAAGATATAGGAAAAATCCCGGATCAGCACTTTATCCCCGTATGCCTTGGAAAGATGGCTGATCTCCACAGT
>ERZ1026864.1469-NODE-1469-length-11878-cov-4.792523_pt1 | contig 11878 bp, 9 predicted proteins | sample MGYA00380162_ERZ1026864 | MGnify/ENA primary metagenome ERZ1026864 (study PRJEB33269, sample SAMEA4719798) | human gut metagenome | biome: human-associated habitat; feature: organic feature; material: feces | place: Cameroon | collected 2013-10 ... | reverse complement strand
TTATTACATCTACTCCGCCAATCAGAAGAAGAATTCCTCCAATCAGATATACCTTTGTCTTCTGCTCATAGCCGAAATGATATCCAACATAAGCACCACCGACTACACAGACAACAGTAAGTATGATTCCAACCAGTATTAATGACAGTAGGCTTGTTCCCAGAAAGCCAAATGCTGCACCGGTCAGGAATGTATAAAATGATGTTACAGCACAAATCCGTACGAATTTATGTACGCCAAGGTTCTCTTCCCGGCGTTCATCAATCCGGTCATTCTTCCAGGCTTTAATCAAAAGCCGGATTCCCAGACACAGGAATACTGCCACTGAAATCACTTCACCTAATATAACCTGTGATTCTTTAATATCATATTTACACAGGAGGTCGGCTCCAAGATTTCCAAGATATAAAGCAATTACCTGCCATACGGATACCAGTAATGTCACCAGCACAAGCTGTTTGGTACGAATCTTAGCTAACATTGCTCCCTGACATTCTACTGAAGCAAATACATCCATGGAAAGTCCGCATACAATTATTAATGTTTCTATCCAGTTCATCTTCCGTCCTCCTTTCTCTTAAAATTATTATACTTAATCCTCTGCCTTAATGGAAGCAGTTTCCCAAATAAATTTTACATTTCCTTTGACACCATCTGCTGTTCTGGTAAATGTATTATATTCATTTCCGGCATCCAGCACTGCATCTACTTTATCCAAGAGCTCTTTCAAATCTCCGTTGTAAGCATCTGCAAGTTTCTCGATTGCCTGCTCATCAAACTGTGCCATTCCATCTGCCAGTGTCTCAGAGCCATCCTCTAACTGATCCACACCATTTATCAGAAGGTCTGTTGCACTCTTCAAAGAAGTCATTCCTGCATTCAGTTTGTCATTATTTGCAACTAAGGTATTTGCTCCGTCTGCCAGCTGTTTTGCACCATTGGTCAAATCTGTAATTCCCTGTGAAAGTGCACCATTTACAGAGCTGTCTAATGTATTAACACCTGCTACGATTCCGTTATCACCATTCAGACCGGCATCTAAGGATGCTGCTCCAGCCTTTAAGGTTGCAAGCTGTGTATCATCAAACTGTGCAAGCCCTGCCTGTACCTGAGCCAGTGCCTGTGCACCACCTGTAGTTCCAAGCTTGGTTGCAACTGCTGAAATATTCTGTAACTTTTCTGCATAAGTTGTACTTAAGGTATTGAAATTAATGCCAGCATTTGTTGCTATTGCAGTATTGGTTGCATCGTCCAACATATATATTTTGCTCTGTTCATCAACTAGCTGCAAAGCTGATACATATGCATGTAAACTACCGGTATCACTAAGAAACTGCTGTAATACACCAAAATATTGAACTGATGCATCAGTATACTCAGTCAATGCTGAAGCAAATGCTGCCTGTGCATCTGCTGAAGATGTATAAGCATCCATTCCTGCAAGACTGCCATTTACAGTAGATTTCAAGGTTCCAATTCCATCTACCAGCTGGGCAACTCCACCATTAATCTGTGTTGCACCGGCTCCTGCCTGCTGCACACCGGTCTTTAATGCGGATACGCCACTTGTCAGTGCCGGAGCACTTTCTGCAAGCTTTGCAATACCGGAGTTCAAAGTATTTGCACCATCTGCTACTGCAGATGCTCCGGAGGTATAATCTTTCACACCAGACTGTGCTGTTCCAACACCGTCTTTAAATTCTCCAAGACTGCTCTGTAATGTTTTCAGTCCATCGGATAACTCACTGCTGCCATCTACCAACTGGTCAGATGCATCAGTCATCTCATCTATTGTATCGGATAATACAGATAAGTCAATATCTCCATTTACATTCATTTCAGAAAGAAGGTTGCTGGATGCCATGGATACTGTCATATCCAGTGAGAAATCTTCTACATCTGCAGTTACTTCTACATAATCCGGGAACTGGACATCATCACCAAGGTCAGCATCATCAATACCAAGGCTCTCTTTTAAACCTGGCATTGTGATTCCTACCACAATATTATTCTTTCCATCAGAAATTACTTTTCCATTGGTAACTTCTACATTCGTGAAGTTATCATTTAATACCATTCCGGTTACAACAGAGAACGGAACATAGACATCTGTGGATTTGCCATCGATAGTCTTTGTTGTCTTCTCATTATTCGTAAATTCAAAACGCATGGTAACTTTTCCGCTCTTTCCGGCTAAATCCTTTGGAGCAATTTCTTTTCCATCCAGATAGTAGGTAATTTTCTGGGTAATCGGAGCCTCTTTATTAGTAGTACCCTGATAGAAGATATCATTTCCCTGTGCATCCCAGGTTACTTTATCTCCATCCTGTTTGAAGGTCTCATCGCCTTTTACATTCTTGATATCCTTTAAATCAGATGCGTCCTCTAAAGTATCTGCATTGTCTTTATTTTTTAACCAGTCGCTTACGATGGTTTTATTTACGGTACCATCTGCATCTGCAATCATATATACTGTTTCATCTTTTCCGGTTTCTTCTGTTTCCTTATCGGAATTTAAAAGATTTCCCAGCTGGTCTTTTAATTCAGACTTGGTTTCTTCTGCGTCCGCATCTTCTGTGTCTGTTTCCTCTGTAGAAGTTTCTTTTTCCGTAGTCTCTTCTGATACACTTTCTGTAGATGGTTTTGCTGCATTTACCTGCCATACACCATAACTGGTTCCAAGCATTGCTACCATCAACACACCTGCGATTACACGAATCGCATATTTATTTTTGAATTTATTCTTTAATTCTGAAAATTTCATTGTTATGTCCTCCTTCTTAATCTATACCGTTTTGTTCTTGTTGCGGAAACCAGCACTGGTTACGCAGATTACTTTATCAAATATCATAAACAGTGAAGGCAGTACAAAGATTACAACCAACATACTAATCAGTGCACCTCTTGCCATCAATGTACATAAGGAACTGATCATATCGATATCGGAATAAAGTCCTACACCAAAGGTTGCTGCGAAGAAACTCAATGCGGATACGATAATGGACTGGATTGAGCCCTGCAGGGCACTTGTAATTGCTTCCTTCTTCCCGGCTCCCTGATATCTTGCTTTCTTATACTTATTCGTCATCAGAATTGCATAGTCAACGGTTGCACCCAGCTGAATGGTTCCGATTACGATGGATGCAATAAACGGAAGCTGTGTACCGGTGTATGCCGGAATACCCATATTGATGAAGATTGCAAAGTAAATTGCAGCTACCAGAATAATCGGCAGTGAAATAGATTTAAATACAACTGCAATGATTACGAAAATTGCTCCGATAGAAACTGCACTTACGACCTTGAAGTCATGGTCTGTTGTGGTAATCAGATCCTGTGTACATGGTGCTTCACCAATTAACATGCTGTTTTCATCATAGTTCTTAATGATATCGCTGATGGCATCACACTGTGCATTTACTTCATCTGATGCTACTTTATACTCGGAAGTAATCAGCAACAGTTCATAATTTTCATTTTCCAGTTCACTTCGGATAGAATCCGGGATGACATCTCTTGGAATTGCCGGTCCGACGATTGCATCCAGACCAAGCGTTGCCTTTACACCATCCACATCATCGATTTCATCAATCATCTTGGATATGGTCTTAGGCTCTAAGCTGCTGTCTACTAAAACAATGTGGGTAGCGCCCATATCAAAGTTTTCTTCCAGCTTGTTATTTGCTGCAATACTTTCCAGTGAATCCGGTAATGTACCAGCCAGATCGTAATATACGTTGGTATTGTTATAGCCCCAGATTGCAGGTCCTAAGATTACCAGGAATAAAATAATGAATATGTAATAATGGCTGGTAATCCAGTTTGCGATATTTCCAAGGTCCGGTAAGATAACACGATGCTTCGTTTTTTCAATTGCCTTGTCAAATACCAGAATCAGGGATGGAAGAATGGTTACGCAGGCGATTACACCAAAGATAACACCCTTTGCCATTACCACACCAAGGTCAAGTCCCAAGGTAAAGCTCATGAAGCATAATGCAATAAATCCGGCTACTGTAGTAATGGAACTTCCGACTACAGAAGTAATGGTATTTGAAATTGCATGTGCCATGGCACGATTCTTATCTCCCGGGAATCGTTCCTGATTCTCCTGATAACTGTGCCACAAGAAAATGGAGTAGTCCATGGTAACACCAAGCTGCAAGACTGCCGCCAGTGCCTGTGTTACATAGGAAATTTCCCCTTTTATTACGTTACTTCCCAGATTATATACAATTGCCATTCCGATACTCAATAAGAAGAACAGTGGAATGATTGCGGAATCCATAGTCAGGGAAAGTACCAGAACAGATAACAGTACTGCAATCAATACATAAAATGGAACCTCTTTATTGGTCAGATCCTTAATGTCTGTTACAACTGCTGACATACCACTTAAGTAACACTGTTTTGTTGTAATTCCCCGAATCTCTTCAATGGCATCCATTGTTTCATCTGCTGACATGGAAGTATCAAACAAAATCGCCATCAGAGTACTGTCTGATTCATCATTATTGAATATGTCATAAATCTCATCCGGCAACACATCCATTGGTACGGATAAGTCTGCCAGTGAATCATACCAGATAACAGATTTAACATGGTCTACATCTGCAATCTGTTCCCGAAGGGTGGAGATATCTTTATCTTCCATACCTTCAATGACACAAAGGGAAAATGCTCCTGTACCGAACTCATCCACCAGAATATCCTGTCCTTTCATGGACTCTAATTCACCTGGCAGATAGGAAAGGATATCATAGTTAACCCTTGTGTTAAAGTAACCAAATGCTGCTGGAATCAGTAAAGCAAAACTGATAATGAGTATCAGGACTCTGTGCTTTACGACGCCCTTTCCAAATTTAATCATCTCTTTACCATCTCTTTCTTTTTCATGTTTTTCTAGGTAAGAGTATAAAAAAAAAGACTGCATTCGAACATATGCAATCTTTTTTGGCTGTATCATTCAAATATACAAATTGTTGAATCTGTAACAGTTGCTATACATATCTGCCAATTTGTATATTAATTATCGCCTATAATATCTGCGATAGAATTGCGAATCATATAATTATAAATATCCGACATCTCTTTTGCAGGCATAGACATTCCACTTTTTATCCAGGTAATTACCAGAAAACATAAGGACTGGGCATGATACCGGGCAATCCGCTCTTTCGTAAGCCACGGCGACGGAATCTTCTTATCCAGATTCTTCTCTTCCAATACTTCTATCAGTGTTCCCGTAATACATTCCTTTACAATATCTTCAAAAGAGTTCTGTCCCTCTAAGCGGCTTGCTTTGGTATAGAAATCTTTTTCTTTTTCAATACCCGCGAATATGATAATCAACGCCTGATCAATCATTCCATTCTGAATCAACGGCTTTACCGGTTCTAATAATTCAGTCCGGATAATCCACTCTAACAGTTCATACTTATCCTGAAAATGATTGTAAAAGGTCGGGCGGATCACTCCCGCTTTATCGGTTATCTCTTTGATTGTAATCTTTTCTATAGGTTGCTTGATCGTCAGCTCTTTTAGGCTCTCCGCAAGCAGTGTATCGATTGCGTTCCTTCCCTGATTTGTCATAACTTCCTCTCATCTTCCTATCAAACAGCCGTCTAAACGACCAGTCGCACTATAGTGATACTTCTTGCTTCCTTATCATTCTTAAGGTCTATGATTTCTCCTGTATCACAGACTTTTACAATCGGGCGAAGCACAAATCCCTGATAATTATGCTTTACTACTGCCATTCTGCCATCAGAAAGTTCCACTTCACAACCTGCCGGATAAACAGCCACCCAGCGTAAAAATACTTCCACCAGCTTCGGATCAAACTCCGAACCGTTCATTGCCATTATATATTCAATGACATCTGCCGGCGGCATCGGATCACGGTATGGCCGTTTTGAAATCATGGCATCATACACATCTGCCAGCTTGATAATTCTTCCATAAATACTGATTTCATCACCGGATTTGCGCATCGGATAACCCTCGCCATTATAGCATTCATGATGTTCTAATACACCAAGATATACTTCTGGTGCGAAATCGAAATTATCCCTCAGGAACTCATATCCTAACTTCGGATGCTGTAATACGATTCTTCTTTCTTCCTCGGTCAGTGCACGACGTGCATTTAATATATCTATCTCTAAGAATTTCTTTCCGATGTCATGAAGTAATGCAGCGGTAGTAAGAATGCGGAGCTCATACTCATCCATTCCATAATGTGCTCCGATTACTGCGGATAAAATTCCCACATTTACAGAATGAAAATAAGTATAATCATCATAATTCTTAAGACTCATCATGTTATACATTACTTCTTCATTTTCCAGGAGACTGTCCACCACCTGCATGACAGCTTCCCGGATCTGCCATTCCTGTTCACTGACATCTTCCTCTTCCATGCGGTCAATAAACAGATGATGTACTATTTCCAGGCTCTTTGAGTGAATAGATGGCTTAATTACTTCGGCAATCTCTATTTCTTCGGAAAACTTATCATCAATATAAAGACCCGGATAACCCATCTTATCCAGATTCTCTATCTGTTCCTGATTCAAAATCTGATGTCTGCCTAAAAGCATGACTCCCTGACCGTCTAATATGTCCTGAGCCAGTACCATTCCAGCTTCCACCCTTTTTATTGGTAGATAACGCATCTAAATTACTCCTCTTTGTCTTTTGTTACCCCACACGCCTATTCTATAACATTTTATCTGCGATTACAACTTTTTTACTCATCAAATTCTACCGTCACAAAAAAGCCCTTCGGTGTTTCCTTTACATCCACTACCGTTCCCTCAGTAGACTTCAGACGTTCCCGGAAGGTATAATTTGCTGACATTGCAAATGCATTTCCAAGTGTATAGTAATAGGAAGTCGGCAGTTTACTCTCTGTCACCGGTAACACATCTCCTACTTCCAGTAACCCGGTTCTCTCCATTTTAAACTCCATCTGCCGCATTGATAATACGCCTCCTGATTATGCTTCTAAATTATTCATTTTCTTCTGAATCTTCTTCTACTGCTTCTACATCAATGGCTTCTGCCGCCTGTTTTGCCGCTTTGACAGCACCTGCCACACGATATACTACAAACAAATCACTCAGTCCGTCATAAATCAGTGCAATTCCTACGATTACCATAGCAATCTGTACCATCTCGATGGCTTTCCAGATTAATAATACGCCGAATGCAAAATTAAGAATTGTAATCAAAAGCAGGATTCCCCATGCTGTGTCACCATTCTGCTTTGCTTCAATGGTCATCCGTAAGTCTTCCAGACCATGCATCAGCAATACAACTCCGATTACTACCGGGAATATCTTTGCAAAGTTCAATGGCTGTACCAGAATCCATACCCCCAAAATAACCAGTGCAATTCCGGTTGCCAGTCCCAGCCTGCTTTCCAGTTTATTTCTCATATAAGAAATAATATGTCCGATTCCCATCACGCATAAAATAGCTGCTAAAATATAGCAAAGTACCTTTGTTACCTGTGTCGGCCATATCATAAGAATAACTCCCAGTGCCACACAAAGAATAGCGGATAATATAACATCTGCTTTGATTCTCTTTAATGTTTCCTTCATAATAAATACGCTCCTTCCACTTATTTTTTTATTTTCTTTCATTTATTTTGCAGTAATATCTGCATAGGCTGCTCCGGTTACTGCTGCTAAGTCTGCCGGAGATAACGCCATGGATGTGCCGATTCTTCCTCCACTGATATAGATTTTATCAAACTGTTCCATACTTTTATCTAAAATGGTCGGGAACTGTTTCTTCATTCCAAGGGGACTGCAGCCGCCTCTTACATAACCGGTAATCTTTGTAATATCTTTTACATGAATCATTTCTACGGATTTCTCACCGGCCGCTCTTGCTGCCGCCTTTAAATCCACCTCTTCTGCAATCTGTACCACAAAAACATAATATGCCTTGCTTTTTCCCTGCATGACCAGTGTCTTATAAGTCTGTTCCACCGGTGCTCCGGTCAGCTCTGCCGTATGCAGTCCGTCAATAAATTCATCACATTCGTAATTTAAGATTTCATATGCCACTTTATGCCGGTCTAAAATCCGCATGGCATTGGTCTTTACTTCTTTTCCCATGGTTTTATGCTCCTTTTGGGTTCTTTACTTTTTTGAAAGTCTCTGTTTTAACCAGAGACCTGTCTTGGTCAAATCTTCATCTGTCCAGCCTGAAGTCTTATCACAGCCAGACTTTATCAAAGACGATGTTTCTTCTTTATTGGCAAGGTTCCACTGGATATAACTGAGCTGATTTGCATCGGTAAATTCAGCCCACTTTTCTGCTTCATCATAATCAATACCACCATTTCCCGATGCATCGCAGATGCTGTATTCACTGATAAATACCGGAGTGCCTGCATCCAATGCTTTCTTTACTTTATCACGGAGTTCCTGTTTATGGGTTGCGGCATAATAATGGCAGGCATACATCACATTTGCCTCTTCCAGTGGATGTGCCGCCACTGCATCTACATCCTGTGACCAGGTCGGTGTTCCCACAATAATAACTGCAGTTTTTGCATTGTTTCGAATAACAGGAATCACTTCTTCCGCATAAGAACGGATATCTTCCCATGTAGTCCCGCCGTTTGGCTCATTGCAGATTTCATAAATTACATTGTCATAATCTTTATATTTTGCTGACATATCGGCAAAAAAGGTCTTTGCTTCCTCTTTATGCTGGTTTGGATTGCCGTCGCTTAAAATATGCCAGTCCACAATCACATACATATCAAGTTCGGTTGCCGCCTTGATTCCCTCATCCAGACGGTTCAACTGTTCTTCTTTGTTACCGCCGGAAAGATAACCCTCATATTCTTCCGTATACATGGCAAGTCTTATGGTATTTCCGCCCCAGCTTTTAATATCAGCAAAGGCATCCTTATTCACAAACTGTGGAAACCATACGATTCCAAGGGTGCTGACTCCCTTTAACTGCACGGCATTGCCATCCCTGTCCACAAGCTGCGTTCCCTCTACCCGAAGTGCTCCATGGGCAGCAACGCCATCTCCAGCTACTGCCTTATCCATTGCATCCACCTCTCCTTTTGATTCTTCCGAAGTATCCTCTTCCGTTTCCTTCACTGCTTCCGTATCGGAAACCTTTTGCATATCTTCGGTTTCTTTTATCACAGGCTCCTTTGTCTCTGGCTGTTTCTTTGTATTCATACATCCGGATAACAATAACATGCCCGCTAATAAGACCCCAATCCATCTTTTTTTCATGTTACTCATCCGCTCCATTCACATAGGTTTCTAAAAAAGAATGTTTTACCCCATCTTTCTTATAAGCGATAATGGTACTTAAATTTACATTTTCCACACTGCGGAAGATATTATTTTCCACATATGGATTTACTTCTTTTAATCTGGCAATCAGCTGTTTGATTTCCATCCTCTTTGACACGGTACGTCCATCCGGGTCACAGGTAGTACAGGTGTCGGTAAAATGGCAGGCACACTGGATAAAATGCAAATCATTATAATCTCTCCAATGCTTGATATCATCCTCCCGGATGAAATACATCGGCCGAATCAGTTCCATTCCTTCAAAATTCGTGCTGTGAAGCTTCGGCATCATGGTCTGTACCTGTGCGCCATAGAGCATTCCCATTAAAATAGTCTCAATGACATCATCATAATGATGTCCCAGTGCAATCTTATTACAGCCTAATTCCTTTGCCTTACTATATAAATAACCGCGGCGCATTCTCGCACACAGATAGCACGGAGAATTCTCAATCTCATATACCGCATCAAAAATCTGTGTTTCAAATACCGTAATCGGAATCTGCATCAGTTCTGCATTCCGTTCAATCACTTTACGGTTCATCTCACTGTATCCCGGATCCATCACTAAGAATACCAGTTCAAACTGGAATTTATTATGCCGCTGCAATTCCTGAAAGAGCTTTGCCATCAGCATGGAGTCCTTACCGCCGGAAATACATACCGCCACTTTGTCTCCCGGTTGCAACAGCTCGTATTCATTGATTGCTTTTGCAAATTTACTAAAGATTGCTTTATGAAATTTCTTGCGGATGCTCTTCTCAATTTCCTGACAGCGTTCCTCTTTCTCTGATGTTTTCTTCTGGAAACTGTCCATCAGATATGCGCCATAACCGCCCTCTAAGCTGACTGCATCAAAACCTTCTTCCCTTAGTCTTTCCGCTACTCCGATACTGTTGATTCCTTTGGCACAAAATAGTATCAGACGCTTGTCCGCCGATAGTTCCTCTTTTCTCAAAAGGATCTCCTGCTCCGGCAGATTGACTGCTCCCCTGATACTTCCATAGCGGAAGGCATCCTCATTTCTGATATCAATTAACTGGTATTCCCCAGCCTTATATTCTTTTAATTGTGCCAGATTAATCTCAGTATCTGCCATGCTTCCGCTCCTTACTTTCAATTTTTCTCTTATTTTATACTAGGCGTTTTCTTTTATCAATACCTTCTGTTTCCATTTTCCGCTCCGCCACCGTAAAATCATTCCCACTGCCCGGACACATTCATCCATTGCCATACCGATATATGCTCCACAAACCAGCAATCCAAGATGAATTCCAAAGAAATAAGTTCCCCCCACCGCACACAGGTACATGAATATCGCAGCAATTACTGTAGTAAATACCGCATCGCCACTGGTCTTTAAAGCATTTCCGTATACCAGATTAGTTACCCGTCCAATTTCAAGGATAATATCGATAGCCAACAGCTTTCCAACCAGAGATACCATCTGTGGATCAGCCGTAAACATCCGTATCAGCCAGTGGGACGATAACGCAAAGATGCTCTCCAGTATCGTCGCAACAATTACACCTACAACTGCTGCTTTTCTGGTTCCTTTATCGCAGGCTTCATAATCCTGTGCACCAATCCGCCAGCCGACCATAATTGCATTTGCCTGGGCTAACGCTGCACCTACGCAGTAAGAAAAATTTGTAATCTGCATGGCATAGGAACGGGCTGTTACGTTCATTCCATTGGCGTCCATCTGATTTAAGAAACGGATGATCAAAGTCATTGCTACATTATATAGTGCTGTTTCCATGGCAGAAGGCAGTCCGACCTTGACAATCTGTCCGAATACCACACAGTTCTTAAGCCTCTCCTTCTTCTCCTTCGCATGGATATAATAATGTCCGAAGCAGATTACCAGGCCAAGATTCAGTACCCTTGAAATTACGGTTGCTGCAGCAACTCCTGCTACTCCGTAGTGAAGCACAAAAAGGAATACTGCATTTAAGATAAGATTTAAAATGTTGGCAGATACCGTTGCCACAAGAGGCTGTCTGGTATATCCAAACGCTCTTAAGTAGCTGGAGAAAATCGGAATCAGTGCGTTTAAAATGCATCCGCCTCCCACAATCCTAAGATATGTTTTTGCATACTCCATCAGGGAATCTGCCACACCAACCGCTGATAATATCATTCCTGACTGGAAGAACAAAAATACCGCAAGAATTGCTCCTACAATAGCGTTAAATAACATGCCAAGCTGTCTTGCCTGATATGCAATCCCCTCTCTTCCGGCACCGATATACTGCGTCATAACCGCAATCATTCCGGCTGAAATAACAGAAAACATAATGATAAAAATACCTATATAGGTATTGGCTGTTCCAACAGCGCCGACTGCTGCATCTCCCACAGATGAAAGCATCAGTGTATCCACCATGCCGGAAAGCATATAACATAATGTTTCCAGGCAGATTGGTACAAACAATTGTCCAAGGGTTTTCTTTTGTTCCACGTTTTGTCCTCTTTCTTTTCTTTCGATAGTTTTTACATTTTTATCCTTTTAAAAACCATATTTTTTGCAGCTT
>ERZ1026864.1457-NODE-1457-length-11937-cov-3.616058_pt1 | contig 11937 bp, 10 predicted proteins | sample MGYA00380162_ERZ1026864 | MGnify/ENA primary metagenome ERZ1026864 (study PRJEB33269, sample SAMEA4719798) | human gut metagenome | biome: human-associated habitat; feature: organic feature; material: feces | place: Cameroon | collected 2013-10 ... | reverse complement strand
ACGTTTTTCTCAAAATCTTTCAAGGTTATTTCACTGTTCAGTTATCAAGGTTCTTTGTGTTTTGTTGCTGACCTGCAACTTTTACAGAATATCATGTCTGTCAGCTTTTGTCAACAACTTTTTTTATTTTTTTAATTCTTATCTCCCGCCGCAACAGGTGTTTCCTGCGCGGTGGAGTTTTATAATAGCACGTCATTTTCGGGATGTCAACACGATTTTACCATATTTATTAAAGTAGGTCATTTGTCGTTTTTTATCTAAATTGTTTGAATTGTGTGTTCAATTCATTTTTCTTTGGATAAAATATAGCGGATGGCATCCTGTACGTTGCAGACACCCACTACATTTATATTTGGGTTCTTCTTCAATCCTGCTTTGCAAACTTCAGGTAGAATACAGGTCGTAAAGCCCAGCTTCTGCGCTTCCTGCACACGCTGTGCCGCCATACTGACTGCGCGTACTTCACCACTTAGTCCTACTTCACCGAAGCAGATGGTCTTCTCATCAATTGGAACATCTTTATAGCTGGATACAATCGCCAGCACAATCCCCAAATCAATTGCGGGTTCATTCATGCGGATACCACCGGCAATATTTACATAGGCATCGCAGGAACTTAAAGACAGTCCCAGTCTCTTTTCTAATACTGCCATCAGAAGATTGACCCTGTTATAATCCGTTCCTGCAGCCGTTCTTCTTGGCATTCCAAAATTACTGTGGCACACCAGTGCCTGTATTTCCAAAAGAATCGGACGGGTTCCCTCCATAGAGCATGCCACTACAGAACCGGATGCTCCTTCCGGCTTTCCACTTAACATATATTCCGAAGGATTTTCCACTTCCCTTAACCCTTCGTTACACATTTCAAATACACCTATCTCATTCGTGGAACCAAAACGGTTCTTCACGCCACGCAATATACGATATGCCGCATGACGATCACCTTCAAAATACAATACCGTATCTACCATATGTTCTAACACACGGGGGCCAGCCACAACCCCCTCTTTGGTCACATGGCCGACAATAAAAATAGATATACCAAGCCCCTTTGCAATCTGCATCAGAACTCCGGTTGCTTCCCGGACCTGGGAAACACTGCCAGGCGCCGATGTAATATTTTCATTATACATGGTCTGAATTGAGTCAATGACCACGATTTCCGGTTTTGTTCTGCTAATCACTTCTTTGATAGTATCCAGATTGGTCTCACAAAGCAGTGATAAAGTATCTCCAAATTCTCCGATACGCTCTGCACGAATTTTTATCTGCTGCAGGGATTCCTCTCCGGAAATATATAATACATCGGTCTTCTGCATGGAAAGATTCCGGCACACCTGTAAAAGCAGCGTGGATTTTCCAATTCCCGGATCACCGCCGACTAAAACAAGGGAACCTTTTACGATTCCACCACCCAAAACCCGGTCTAACTCTTTTAATCCGGTAGTCAGCCGTTCTTCCTGCCCTGTTTTAATATCTGCAATTTTTACAACTTCTGCTTTTGCTGCTTCCTTCCGCACTTTTGCAGGTGCTGATTTATCTATCACTTCTTCTACAAAAGTATTCCACCCGCCGCATCCCGGGCACTGTCCCATCCATTTGGATGATTCATAGCCACAGTCCTGGCAGAAAAATACGGTTGCTTTTCCCTTTGCCATCTATTTTCCCCCTTATTCTTGCAATAACTTTCTTACCTACCGGCAACTGCGAGAAACACGCTTTTCTCGCTACTCGCGTAAACTACGAGAAGCACGCTTTGCGAGTTTCTCGCGTAAATTAGTAAAAAGAGAACCCAATCCGCTGGAATTGGATTCTCTTTCTCATCATCTTATTGATATATCCATTTATACTCTGGATACTTTTACTGCAACCGGAGTCTCCGGATCTAATTCTACGCTAAGTGTTAATTTACCACCTAAATTGGTCTTCATCTGACCAATTGATTTTCCTGCTACAAATACATCATACTCTGTCTCTTCCATTAAGCCAAGTGTAATCTCTGCATCTTCCGGTCCTTCTACTTCAAATTCCACACCGTTTTCGGATGCTGCCATATTTGTAACTGCAGTTCCCGGAACAGATTCATATACAAACATTCCATTTTTCTCTAATTTGGTAATCTCACGAAATGTCTTAACTTTGTACAAATCTCCCGCATGTTCAAAATTGTCCAGTTTGGATTTTGCTCCCAGTGTATAATCTCCAAAACTGATTGTTCCGTTTGCTTCTGAACGAATTAATTCTGCAACTACAGCCATTTTTTATCCTCCTATAAGCCACTATCCCATGATGGCTTTTTCGTAAATTTTATGAAAATATTATAGCTTATCTCGACACATTTTTCCAGTTATTTTGATGAATTCACAACGGTTTTTATTTCCTTTTTTACCATGCGGATTTCCACATCATCTCCCGGCTTGATTTTACCGGATAAAATCTCTTCTGCCAGCATATCTTCTATCTGTGTCTGTATCATACGCCGCAACGGTCTTGCTCCATATTTCGGATTGTATGCCTTTTCAGCAATGTATCCTTTTACACTGCCGGTTATGGTCAGATGGATGCCCATCTGTTTTTCACACCGGTCAATTAATGATTTGCTTAAAATGGTGACAATCTTCTTCATATCCTCTTTATTCAGAGCCCGGAATACAATGGTCTCGTCAATTCGGTTTAAGAACTCCGGCTTAAAGATTCTCTGGACTTCTTCCATTACACCATTTTTCATGTATTCATAATTCTTCTTTTCATCTTCGCCTGCAGCAAATCCAAGCTTCTTCGGTGCAATGATAGACTGCGCCCCTGCATTGGAAGTCATAATGATAATCGTATTCTTAAAGTCCACCCGTCTGCCCTGGGCATCTGTAATCTGTCCATCATCCAGTACCTGAAGCAGTACATTAAATACATCCGGATGTGCCTTTTCAATTTCATCAAAAAGAATAACAGAATATGGTTTTCTTCTGACCTTTTCGCTGAGCTGGCCGCCTTCTTCATAGCCTACATAACCTGGCGGTGAACCAATCATTTTAGAAACACTGTGCTTCTCCATGTACTCTGACATATCAACGCGAATCATTGCCTGCTCATCGCCAAAGACAGCCTCTGCCAATGCTTTGGTTATCTCTGTTTTACCAACTCCGGTCGGTCCTAAGAAAAGGAAGGAACCAATCGGACGATGCGGATCTTTTAATCCTACCCGTCCTCTTCTGACTGCTCTTGCCACTGCATTGACTGCCTCTTCCTGTCCTACGACACGCTTATGCAGTGTCTTTTCCAGACGGTTGAGACGTGCAGCCTCGCCCTCTGCCAGTCTCTTCACCGGTATCTTTGTCCAGTCAGATACAATTTCTGCAATTTCATTTTCTCCGACAATCAGTTTCTTCTTGTCTGCATCCCGATGGTATTTTTCCACCTGCTTTTCATATTTCTTCCGGGCAGCTTCCTTCTCCTTGCGGATTGCCCCGGCATCTTCAAACCGCTGTTCCATCAATGCCGTCTCCATATCGTCCTCTAACTGAGCAATCTTACGCTCCAGTTCACTGATTTTCTCCGGCATTTTAAATCCGCCAAGGCGAACCTTAGAGGAAGCCTCATCCATCAAATCAATCGCTTTATCCGGCAGATAACGGTCTGCAATATAACGGGCAGACAGCTTCACTGCTGCTTCAATTCCGGCATCTGTAATCTCTACATGATGATGCTTCTCATAGCGTTCTCTTAATCCCTTTAATATTTCTATTGCCTGCTCTTCCGTCGGTTCTTCCACCGTTACCGGCTGGAAACGACGTTCTAAGGCTGCATCTTTTTCAATATATTTACGGTATTCTTCTAATGTGGTTGCTCCGATTAATTGTATTTCTCCACGGGCAAGGGATGGCTTTAAAATATTGGATGCATCAATAGCACCTTCCGCTCCACCTGCTCCGATAATGGTATGAAGTTCGTCTATGAAAAGAAGCACATTTCCTGCTTCTGTCACTTCACGAATGACTTTCTTAATCCGCTCTTCAAATTCTCCACGGTATTTAGAGCCTGCTACCATTCCGGATAAATCCAGTGTTACCACTCGTTTCCCCCGGACTGTATCCGGAACCAGCCCGGATGCAATACGCTGGGCAAGTCCTTCTGCAATAGCTGTCTTTCCAACTCCCGGCTCTCCAATCAGGCATGGATTATTTTTCGTCCTGCGGCTTAAAATCTGAATCACGCGGGCAATCTCTGCCTCTCTGCCAATCACCGGATCTATCTCACCATAGGCTGCCATAGCAGTCAAATCCCTGGAATACTGGTCTAAGGTTGGCGTTACTTCTACTGCTTTCTTTTTTCCGGATTTGCTTGCCGCAATTTCCTCTTTATAGCGGTTTGCGTCTTCTCCCATTGCTACCAGAGTCTCGATATAAATCTTCTGGATATTCACACCCAGTGTATTCAGCAGACGTACACCGGCACAGTCTGCCTCTTTCAATAATGCAATTAAAAGGTGTTCTGTTCCGATATTCTCATTGTCAAAACGCTCTGCCTCCTGGTCAGCGGTCTCAATGATATGCTGAATCCTTGGAGAATAACCTTTCCGGTCTAATACTGCCACATCCGAAGATGGAGCAATTAAATCTTCTATCAGTTCTACCAGACGGGCTTCTTCTACTCCCGCATCCATCAGAACACAGGCAGCTACTCCACTGCCTTCTTTTAGCAATCCCAGTAAAAGGTGCTCTGTTCCAATATAATTATGATGCATGCTTCTGGCTGCCTTTGTCGTCAGTTCTATTACTTTTTGCGCTTGTTTTGTATATGGTTTATGCATAAAATCCTCCTGTCACTACGCGCCAATTCTCTTATAAATCATTTAAATCCATTACTTCTATATCATCATCTGATGATTCTTTTTCCATAAAGTCATCATGGCTTGCAAAGATTCCATTCTCTTCATCATCGTCATCAAAAATATCTTTGCTCCGCCGTCTCTTCTCTTTTTTCTCTCTCTTTTCCTTTTCACGTTTCTTTCTGCCGGACATAAATTCCGGTTCTTCTTCAAATTCTTCCATAAAGTCAGTTTCACCTAACCGTTCTGCCACTTCTTCCGGTAGCTGAGCAGCGGAATCCACTTCTTCTTCTTTTTCTTCTGACTCTGCTTTTTCCGGTAGATCCTTCACTGCACTGGTCTCTTTTTCTTTGACCGGCTCTTCTTCGACTTTACCGTCATCTTCTACAAATTTCTGTTTCTTCTTTGCCTTTCTGCGTTTTTCTTCTTCAAAGATATCTACTGCTTCTTCGATTTCATCATCGTCCTCTTCTTCATAATCTCTTCTTCCGCGAAGTAACAGATTAATAATGACAAAAATAAGAATTACGATTACTACAATCAATCCGGCAATAATTTTTAAATCCCGGTCTTTTCTAGCGGTATATTTATCATTTAAGTCATTTAATGCATTCTGAAGATAGGTGGTATCGGTATCCTCCTCCGAGCTGTCACTGTACTGGTATTCGCTGAAGGTTCCATCACTGGTATTGTAATTATACCAGCCTTCCTGTCCATCATTTGTCATTCCATATACGGTATAAATATTTTCTGTATCTGTTGCGTATGCATCTTCAAATGTACTGTCTCCAACCTGAATAGGCATGATTGTTTCGCCCGGTACAAAGGAAGTCACTGCCGAAGGTGTCATTAAAATCAGATAATTATCTCCATTATCGATACGAATATATGGGCACACACTGCCATCGGTGCCATTTACCACATAAAAGCCTGCATTTCCTGCTGCATCTGTCATATATAAAAGAGATAAATTACCATTGTTAAAAGCAGCACCACGGTATTCAGCTCCCTGATAAGTTACCTGTGCTTCTGTAAAATCTGCCGGAATCTGTTCTGCTGCGAAATCTTCTGACACCGTATAGGCAGATACAGTATCGTCCGGTGTGGCTGTATCTGTGCCATTATCTGCTCCGGTATTATTGTCCGCCGGAGTATTGCCTGTGTCTGTGCCTGTTGTAGTATCTGTATTTGTTGTAGTATCTGTTCCAGCACCTGTTGCTGACTTGGTTATGGTCAGATGATAAGTTGCAAGATTTCCATTCTCTGCCTGCACTACTACGTCAATCTTTGTATCTCCATCTGTTTTTAAGGTAGTGGTTCCGACCCCGGACTGAATCGTTGCTGCCGGATTTACCGTTTTTGCACTTACCGTCACGCTGCTTACATCCTGCCCTACCTGTACCGTATAGTACATACGGCTTCCTTCAAATGCAGGTGATAATGAACCCTCGGCTACTGTCAGTGTCTCCAGCGAATTATCCGCAGGACCTGCGTATACCTGCATCGGCATTCCTGACATGGCAAAAATGCAAATCAATGTCATGAAAAGTATCTCTATCTTACGAATTGTTTTCTTCATTTTCCGTCTCCTTCAATTCCCTTTTTCTCCAAAACAACAGAAAATCTTCTTTTGATTTTCCTGTACAATATAATCATTTTCATTATAGAAAACTATCGGGAATGCGTCAACCTCAATTCGAAAAACCATGTCGTACTTATCCCACGGATATGTCTAACGGTTTGCCCTGATTAACCATCCCCACACAACTCCGGCAAGAGAAAGTCCTGCTGTAATTGCTGCTCTGTGGTTCCAGTCTGTAATATCCTGTCCCAGCAAAGCTGCCAGCAGTAATAATGTTCCGCCGCTTACCATAAGGGCTGCAAGAGCTGCAAGCACTATCATTTCCATTCTTGACGGATGTTTCTTTCCTCTTCTTACATGTACTGTATTATCACGCATAATTGTGACCTCCCTGTGTCTTTTTTCTTATCTTTTCCTTCGCTTTTCTGCCACTTTTCTGGTATTTTTCTGTGACTTCGCTCTCTGATGAGATTATGTTACAGCAGGATGTGTCCCATATTTTGTACATATATTATGTAAACTTATTTTCAAGTTTTTTCTAAATACTTTGTTCCGAAAATGCAAAAGAGTTCTGCCGGCACAACACCCACAAAACTCTTTTCTCATATCCGTTATATTACTTTATTATTCGCTCTTTGTTTAATTTGTCGTACTGCCTCATAGAGCAATACGCTTACAGCTACCAGCAGACATCCCCACTGGTTCGCACTGAAAATCCTTCTGTCTTCATAATACCTCAGATAATCCAGTACGAATTTTAATATCGCATACAGCAGCAGACTCTTTGGAATTATACCATTCCTTTTTCGTTCTGCCAGCCTGTGAAGCAGCAAAAACGCCAGCAGAAATAAGATTGTCTCTGCCAGCTGGACCGGAAAAAGGCATTCCCCCTCTGCTCCATTATCAAGATAGCGGATACTGCCAGGTCCCTGATATCTCATGCCAACACAACAGCCTGCAAAAAAGCAGCCGAGCTTTGAAACCGCATACATCAGTCCCAATGCCAGCACATATGCAGTCCATAGCTCCATCTTATGTTCCTTACTGATTTTTGTAAAAATCCACACACCAAGCAGAATGCCCGCCATACCGCCAAGACTGGAAAAACCAAATGTTTCTACTTTACCCTGTTCTGCCAGCTGCACAATAAAAGTATAAAATGCTCCAAAATATAATGCCAGTACTGTATTCAAAAGCTCTGAATAAAAGATATAACTGCCCTTTACTCCTGCTTTTTTCAAATACCATGTGACATAAAGATATGCCAGTACAAAGCTTAAGAGAAAACAGATAAAATACGGCGAAATTCTCCAGTGCAAAATCGTAATATCAATCATTTATTTTCCTGCCTCATCAGCCCGGACAACTGCGGACGCAGCTTGCAAATGCCAGCCCACAGGCAATAATTGTTACTGCTATAAATACTACTACAAGAATGGCAAGTGCAATATAAAGCCACATCAGCACTTTACCAAATACACTCTGCGGATATTTTACACGGACCAAAATCATAAGTACCAGTGCTGCAATTCCACAGCCAGCCATAAGAAAAGTCAGAATTGAACCTAATACATAGCTGCTTGCAATATTATAATAAAATTCTTCTTTTCCTGCGTCAAACAACAGTCCCAGAATAATATTCTTAAGAAAAATTACTACCATCGGTGCAAACATCAAAATCATGGAAATAATACACAATTTGTCTGCCTGCTTCTTATCTTCCGGAGAAAGCTCCGGCCGTGGCATTTTTCCCTGTCGTGGCGGCATATTCGGCGGCATCGGCGGTCTCTGCTGCATCTGCATATTCGGCGGCATCGGCGGTCTCTGCTGCGGCGGCATATTCGGCGGCATCGGCGGTCTCTGCTGCGGCGGCATATTCGGTGGCAGCGGCTGTCTCTGCTGCATCTGCATGTTTGGTGGCATCTGGTTCCACTGATTATTCATAATTTATCCCTTTACCCTTTCTCAATACATGTTACATTTCCTGCAATTTTTATTAGAGTGCTTTCTTCTCTTTAACCTGCTGTTCCTCATCACAACTATAGGTCAGTTTCTCTCCATAGGTCTGCTCATAAACAGATTTCCATGCTTCGTAATTCTTATCCCGCATCTCGCAGGCATTCTGCGCCCGTTTCTTATTCGGATCCGGATAAATCGGTTCACAGAAATGTACCGTATATTCCTGCACATAGAATCCGTCATCATCTAAAACATCACTGTCTTCCATGGTAATAAATACCGGAAGTACCGGCTTATTATTTCTGGCAGCAAAGGTAAATGCGCCCTTCTGCAGCGGTCTTGGTTTCCGGTAATTCCACCACATTCCCTGTTCCGGATAGACAAGTACGAACTGGTTCTTCTCTAATACCCGGTCTACGGCAGCAATGAATTTCTCCATGGTCTTAAAATTAGAGCTTAACGGCAGTGTGTTGCAATGCCGCATTAACACTCCGTAAAATCCTGGAAATCCGGTATAATTTCCCTCCCTGATAACACGGTACATTTTTTTCTTTTTCAATTTCCCCTGCTCAAAGGCGAGCTGGATGGCAAAGCTGTCAAATGCATTGAAATGGTTACAGGTAATGACTGCTCCATCTGCTACCTTTTCAAGGTTCTCAATGCCTTTGTATTCTTTGATAATCAGCTGCTTTTTCTTTATCAGCATATTGACAAACCATCTTGCTACTTTAAATGCATATTTGGTCTGTGTCTTGCTCTTTATGCTTCTTGGAAGATAGTTAATGTCTTCCGGCATCAGAACCGGTGCCGGCGGATTTTCTTCTGCATCCTCGGAAAATCTTCCTTCCCGCTCCAACTCCTCTATGTGGGCAAGCAGTGCAAGCTTGTTTTCTGATTTTCCGGCTTTTTCCATCTTACGAAGATAATTATCTTCTCTGTTAATCTCAGATACCGCAAGCCGGATTAATTTCTCACCGGACACACTGTCATTGCGGCGCTGCTCATCGGTATAATTAGCAAGTCCTTCTTTTATGGCATCATAATCCACTGTCATCTTCGCATATTTCCAGAAATACTCTGCCAGACGGCAGTCTTCATAATGCCATGGTTTTGCAGCCATATTAAAATGGAATAATCCTACCTCTTCTTCCGGGCAGGCAAGTTCTCCAAATACCTGTGCATTCCACTTCGGTTCCATATAAAGCACCTGATTCTTGCAAATCAGATTCAGGTAATCCTGATCCTGCGCTACCACAAAAAGATAGACGTGAAGCATCTCTAAGAATTCATCTAAAAGATGATTTTCACGGAACTGGCTGCAGTTCATCAGCATTACTCCGGCGTTGAAATATCTGGTACGCTTTACGCCTAATACCTTTTCTACATAATCGCCTAAAATATCTGTCTGCGCTACCACACGATCCGGACAGACTCCGGCATATAATTTACCAAGCTTATGGTCATATAATTCTGCAATATTTCCCACTACGATGGTATCACTGTCAATATAAAGTGCCTTGCGGTACTGTGGAAACATATCCGGAATAAAAAGCCGGAAATATGTTGTGTTGGAATAATAGTCACGAATCGGAAGCTTATCTGCAATGCTCTTCATCTTGTCTGTAACATCCACAAAATCAATTGCAAATTCTTCATCTGCCATGGCAAGCACTTTTGCCTGGGTTGCTTCTGTAATTCCCATATGTAAAATGTAAATATGATATTTACGGCTGCGGTCTGCATTTTCCATGATGGACTTCATTGAAAACATCGTATATTTTACAAATCCTTCATCGCAGGCAAAGAAAATCGGTATCTCCGCTTTCTTTCCATGCTGTGATAAACTCTTCATTTCCATAAATTAACTCCTTACCTCTTAGTGTCCTGTTCAAATTTCTTTTTCAGATAAATATATTCAAACAGAATATCATCAAACGCTTCATACTTAAAAATTCTATGGATTGCACTGACATTCCACTGCTTAATATTTGCCGTGTGTGGATAAGGCAGATAGAAAAGCCGTTTGGAAAAATGTCTGATTATTGTACTCTTATGTAAGAACTTCTGGTCATTATATTTCTGCGGCAGCATTTTCTTTGCCGTGGTACTTCTGTATACTGCATCCTGGTCTGCAAACAGTAATTTTTTTGTCTTAATCAGATGTCTCGCTTTTTCAAAAAGACCTGTTTTCTTAATCTCTCCCATATTAAAAAGCAATACTCCGGCATTGATATAATTCGGATTGATTAAATATTTTCCATAGTGGTCTCTTGCGGCAGCATATTCATACCCTTTTACATCAATGTCATATAAAAGTTCCGGCTCCCGGTTAAATAAAATATCGGCATCCAGATAAAGAAGCTTATCCGGAATCTCCGGAATCTTATCTGCAAACAGCCGGAGCAGGGTATATGGCGAACAATACGCACCCTCATTCGGGCAGCCTGCAAATTCTTCTTTATAAATATCTGTCACATCAATCTTGATTACAATATTTTCTTTGTTATAGGACTTTGCTACCTCATTTAAGAATGCTATCTGCTCATCGCTCACCGGCAGAAAATCGTCTCTTAAATGTGATACATCCATCGTAAAAATGTAGAACCGATACGGCTCTGTCGATTTCGTCCGCATAAAAATGGACAACATCCCGGTCAGTATTCCATCAAATACTTTGACGTTCCCCGAAAATAGAATATTTCTCATACATCACCTTTTTTGATATAAGTAGCAAGTACAAGGGTGTTCCTGCTGCTTCTTTCTTTCATCTGTTCATAAACCCTGTTTCTAAGGTCCGCCTTCTGCTCTTTTCCTCGCAATTTTTCATCCGGATAAAAAGGGCCATCCACATAGGTTACTATCTGCGGCTTCTTACTATGCTTCCGTTTCTGATATGTATTGGTAAAACAGAGCACCGGGCATTGATACTGCACCGGATAACGGAAGGAGGAATCCTTAAAGGGACGTATCTTCGTATAATAAGGCCAGATATGTGCCTCCGGATAGATCATCACACACTTTTTCGCCGTGATTTTCTTTCCGATTTCTTCTAAGAAATGTTTCATGGCATCCTTATCATCCGGCAGTGGCAGTGCACCAAGATACGGTGTTACTTTCCCGAAAAAAGGCATAGAAACATTATTCGGATGCACAATCACATATACATCCGTCGGATGTGCCAGCATTGTGGGAATCAGTGCATCTGCTCCTGCATTAGTATGATTTCCGTAGAGGAAAAATCCCTGTCCCTTTAACACTTTTATTTTCTCCCGCCCCACGATTTTATGGCGGTATTTTATCTTTAAAAAGCACCATGCCACCGGTTTTGCAATGAGATTATAACAGATAAAATGTAATAATTTCCTTCCGAAACTGTCCTGGCTGTACTGATATGTTCCATCAATTTTCTTCGCAGTTATCTTTGCTTCCGAAAATTCATCCTCTAATTCATTTTCATAGTAGTATACTCGCATATCCCACAGTTTACTATTTCTTGCTATTTTTTGCAACTTTTCTTAAAAAAGTGTCTTCGACACTCTCAGCTCCCCTGACCCCTCATTCATGAGGGGAA
>ERZ1026864.1454-NODE-1454-length-11950-cov-6.347289_pt1 | contig 11950 bp, 9 predicted proteins | sample MGYA00380162_ERZ1026864 | MGnify/ENA primary metagenome ERZ1026864 (study PRJEB33269, sample SAMEA4719798) | human gut metagenome | biome: human-associated habitat; feature: organic feature; material: feces | place: Cameroon | collected 2013-10 ... | reverse complement strand
ATGATAACGAGAACAGCTACACATCTCAGATGGTTCGTACAATCAAGTACTTCTCTGAGTTAGCATAATCTATCTTAGTTTATGTGAAAGGGTCCGGCCTGTAGGGCCGGACCTTTTTTCATTATGACGAATAAGAAGAAAAGGAAAGGGTTCCGCTGTTTTATGCAGCTGCGGAGTATGAAACAACCGGCTGGAAAGTCATTTCCTTTTCTTCGGGTTTAAAATTGCCGAAAAGGCAGAACGGAGAATAAAAACATGGCATTAAATAAGAAAACAGTTGATGATATCAACGCAAAGGGCAAGAGAGTCCTTGTAAGATGTGACTTCAATGTACCACTGAAAGCTGGCGAGATCACGGATGATACCCGTATCAAAGCTGCTCTTCCTACAATTAAGAAGTTATTAAACGATGGTGGAAAGGTAATCCTTTGCTCCCATCTTGGAAAAGTAAAGAACGGACCAAACGAAGGAGAGTCCCTTGCACCGGTTGCCAAGAGACTTGAGGAGCTTCTCGGACAGAAAGTAAACTTCGTATCTGATTACAACGTAACAGGCGAGGCAGCTACAAAGGCTGTTGAGGAAATGAAAGAGGGAGAAGTTGTATTACTTCAGAATACCCGTTTTCGTGGCGCTGAGGAGACAAAGAACGGTGAGCAGTTCTCTAAGGAACTTGCCGATCTTGCAGACATCTATGTATGTGATGCATTCGGTTCCTCCCACAGAGCACACGCTTCTGTGGCCGGTGTTACAAAGTTCATCACTGCAAAGGGTGGACAGAATGTTGTTGGTTACCTGATGGAGAAGGAGATCGCCTTCTTAGGAAATGCTGTTGAGAATCCGGTACGTCCATTCGTAGCAATCCTCGGTGGTGCTAAGGTAGCAGACAAACTCAACGTTATCAACAACCTGCTTGAGAAGTGTGATACCCTTATCATCGGTGGTGGTATGGCTTACACATTCATCAAGGCTCAGGGATATGAGATCGGACTTTCTCTCTGCGATGATGAGAAGCTTGATTACTGTAAGGAAATGATGGCTAAGGCTGAGAAGATGGGCAAGAAGATCCTTCTTCCTGTAGATGCTGTTACCATCAAGGATTTCCCGGATCCAATCGACGGACCTGTAGAGACAGAAGTATGTGATATCACAGCTATGCCGGCAGACCGTGAGGGATGCGATATCGGACCTAAGTCCGCAGAGATGTTTGCAGATGCTGTTAAGACAGCTAAGACTGTTGTATGGAACGGACCGATGGGTGTATTCGAGAACCCGACACTTGCAGCTGGTACACTTGCAGTAGCTAAGGCTCTTGCAGAGACCGATGCAACAACAATCATCGGTGGTGGAGATTCCGCTGCAGCTGTTAACCAGATGGGTTATGCTGATAAGATGAGCCATATTTCTACCGGTGGTGGAGCTTCCCTTGAATTCTTAGAGGGTAAGGAACTGCCAGGCGTAGTAGCAGCAGACGATAAATAAAAGACAGTTAAATTATTTACAGATTAGGAGAAATAAAAATCATGGCAAGAAAGAAAATCGTAGCCGGCAACTGGAAAATGAACATGACTCCAAGCCAGGCTGTAAAGTTAGTAGAAGAGTTAAAGCCATTAGTAGTATCTGACAGCGTAGATGTTGTTTACTGTGTACCTGCAATCGATATCGTACCGGTTGTAGAGGCTGTGAAAGGAACCAACGTACAGGTTGGTGCCGAGAACATGTACTTCGAAGAGAAGGGTGCATACACAGGTGAGATCTCCGCAGAGATGCTGGTAGACGCTGGTGTTAAGTACGTGGTAATCGGACATTCCGAGAGACGTGACTACTTCAAAGAGGATGATGTTCTCTTAAATAAGAAGGTTAAGAAGGCAATCGAGGCAGGACTTACTCCAATCCTTTGCTGTGGAGAGACTTTAGAGCAGAGAGAGATGGGTGTAACACTTGACTGGATCAGACTTCAGATCAAATCTGATCTTGCAGGCGTTGCAGCAGCAGACGTTGCAAACATGGTAATCGCTTATGAGCCAATCTGGGCAATCGGAACAGGCAAGACTGCTACATCCGATCAGGCACAGGAAGTCTGTGGCGCAATCCGTGCATGTGTAGCTGAAATCTATGATCAGGCTACTGCTGATTCTGTTCGTATCCAGTACGGCGGATCTGTAAATGCAGGAAATGCAGCAGAGCTGTTCGCAAAGCCGGACATCGATGGTGGCCTGGTTGGCGGAGCATCCCTGAAAGCTGATTTCGGTAAGATTGTAAACTACTAGAATCTGATATTGTATGGTTATAGGGCTATTCATCTGAATTTCAGGTGAATAGCCTTTGAAATTTTACACATGAAGAAAAAATGTCTGGAATGTGTCGTTCTCTTGTTGTTTATTTTTGCTTTGACACATGGCATCATCCAAAATACACAGCCGCTGAAAGAGACTAAGGAAGTACAAACTGAATATGAGGAAAAAACCTCCCAGGTCACGGAGAAATCACAGGAAACCGAGCCGGAAGTACAGGATCTGGAAAACCAGATTTTAAGAACTGCCTCCGGAAAGTTTTTTCAGAAATATCCGGTGGATGAAGCCTTTATGGGATGGATTGAAACGAAGTATGGGAGCGGTGTGCTGCAGAGTCTGTATACACAGCTGGAAAACGGAAATCAGGACCCGGATCTGTGGTATCGGTTTACCGGAAACAGTATGCATGTTCTGTGGCTTATGTATTGCAGGCAGCAACAGTATATGTCGTATTCGTATGAGGATGTGATCTGGAAAGAAGCATCCGATCCGGCATGCATCCGTCTGGATTTTGTCGGGGATATCTGTCTGGATGAGAATTGGTGTACGGGGAAGACGGCCAAGAATCACATGGCGGATTATTTTTCCGATGAAGTAAAAAAGGAACTGATTTCGGCAGATTTTACGATGGCAAACAATGAGTTTGCTTATACAACACGGGGACAGCGGCAGGTTGGAAAAGCATACTGTTTTCGAGCAGATCCCAAAGATGCCGGATTCCTGCGCACACTGGGAATAGATATGGTCTCTGTGGCAAATAATCATGTGTTTGATTATGGTGAGCAGGGATTTTTAGATACGCTGGATGCATTGCATGCTGCGGGAATTCCGTACAGTGGTGGTGGCAGAAATCTGACAGAGGCAAGCGCTGTGCGTTATGTGGTCACAGGTGGACGAAAGATTGCGATTGTATCTGCAACGGAAATCGAAAGGTTTTATCATTTTACACAGAAAGCCCAGAAGGAGAAACCGGGAGTATTAAAGACCCAGCAGGAAGAGGTATGGAAGAAAGAACTGAAGCGTGCGAAGAAGAACAGTGATTATGTGATCGCGTATGTTCACTGGGGAACAGAAGGAAAGATCCATTATGGGCAGGATCAGACAGAGATTGCAGACCTTTGTGTAAAAGCTGGTGCAGACGCCGTGATTGGTGGACATCCGCACCGTCTGCAGGGCGTTGAGTTTATAAAAAATGTGCCGGTGGCATACAGCGTGGGAAATTTCTGGTTTTCTACCGGAAAACTTTACACAACGATTGCACAGATTCAGATTGATGGTTCCGGCAGTCTGAAATTGCGGATGATTCCGTGCATACAGGATTCGCTTACGACTTCGATTCTGACAGAAAAAAAACAGATCAAAGCATTTTATCATTATCTGGCAGACATCTCCAATCATGTGGGAATTGATGAGGACGGATTCTTTTATCCGTATAAAAATGTCGAAAAACCGGGAGTTTCGCCTTATGCCTATACGTCCGGAAGGCGTTATGGACAGTATTTTGATGATGTGGATCTGGATTTAAAATCGATAGATATCGTGGGAAATTTGCAGTGAACACTTGCAATCCCGTTCAAATTATGTAATATAATAAGTGTTTGTGTAACAATAATGAAGTACAATAGTATAGGATTGTTACAATGGAAAGAGAGGATGAATTATGAGCAAAAAACCTGTTGTTTTAATGGTTCTTGACGGTTATGGTCTGAATGACCGTACAGAGGGAAATGCCATTGCGCTGGCAAATACCCCGGTGATGGATAAATTAATGAAGGAATGTCCTTTTGTAAAAGGACAGGCTTCCGGCCTGGCAGTAGGACTTCCGGACGGACAGATGGGTAACTCTGAGGTTGGACATATGAATATCGGTGCCGGCCGCATTATTTACCAGGATCTGACCAGAATTACCAAGGCAATCGAAGACGGTGACTTTTTCGAGAATAAGGCACTGCTTGCAGCCATGGATAATTGTAAGAAAAATGATTCGGACCTGCATCTGTGGGGACTTCTTTCCGATGGTGGTGTGCATAGTCATATTACACATCTTTACGGACTGCTTGAGATGGCAAAGAAGCAGGGACTGAGCAAGGTATATGTTCATGCATTCTTAGACGGACGTGATACACCTCCTGCATCCGGAAAAGAATTTATCGAAGAACTGGAAAAGAAGATGAAAGAGATCGGTGTTGGAAAGATCGCTTCTTTATCCGGACGTTATTATGCAATGGATCGTGATAATAACTGGGATCGTGTACAGAAAGCCTATGATTCCCTGACAAAGGGGGAGGGCATTCAGGCAGAAGATGCCGTAAAGGCAATGGAAGATTCTTATGCAAAGGATGTAACGGATGAGTTCGTACTTCCTACCGTAATTACAGAGAATGGAAAACCAGTCTCTGTTGTAAAAGAGAATGATTCCGTGATCTTCTTTAACTTCCGTCCGGACCGTGCCCGTGAAATGACACGTGCATTCTGTGATGACAAGTTTACCGGATTTGACCGTCCGTTCATTAAGACAACATTTGTCTGTTTTAAGGACTATGATGAGACGATCCCGAACAAGCTGATCGCATTTGAAAAAGAGCATATTGTAAATACATTCGGTGAGTACCTGGCAAAGTGCGGAAAGACACAGCTTCGTCTGGCCGAGACAGAGAAGTATGCACATGTTACATTCTTCTTTAATGGCGGAGTGGAAGAGCCAAACGTTGATGAGGCACGTCTGCTGGTAAATTCCCCGAAGGATGTTGCAACATATGATCTGAAGCCGGAAATGAGTGCTCCGGAGGTTGGTATGGATCTTGTTGAGGCTATTAAGTCAGACAAGTATGATGTGATCGTTATCAACTTTGCGAACCCGGATATGGTCGGACACACCGGTGTGATTCCGGCAGCCATCAAGGCAGTCGAGCGTGTGGACGGACTGGTAGGAGATGCAGTCCAGGCGGTGAAGGATATGGATGGTGTTCTGTTTATCTGTGCAGATCATGGAAATGCAGAGAAAATGATTGACTACGAAACAGGTGAGCCACATACTGCCCATACAACCAATCCGGTACCGTTTATTCTCGTAAATGCGGATCCGAAGTATACACTGCGTGAGGGCGGATGCCTGGCAGATATTGCCCCGACCCTGCTTCAGATTATGGGATTAGAGCAGCCGAAAGAGATGACCGGAAAGAGTTTGTTAATCGAAAAATAAAAGAATAAGGAGAGCGAAAATGAAGGAATTTAAACCATTCAAAGAAGGAAAAGTAAGAGAAGTCTATGATAACGGAGACAGCCTGATCATTGTAGCTACTGACCGTATTTCCGCATTTGACAACATTTTAAAGAACAGGATTACGGACAAGGGCGCAATTCTGACCCAGATGTCAAAGTTCTGGTTTGATTTTACAAAGGATGTTGTTCCGAATCATATGATTTCTGTAGATGTCAGGGATATGCCGGAATTTTTCCAACAGGAGCGTTTTGACGGAAACAGCATGATGTGCAAGAAGCTTGAGATGCTCCCAATCGAGTGTATCGTTCGTGGCTATATCACAGGAAGCGGCTGGGCAAGCTACAAAGAAAACGGCACGGTGTGTGGCATTAAGCTTCCAGAAGGACTGGTAGAGTCTGATAAGCTTCCGGAGCCGATTTATACACCGAGTACCAAGGCAGATCTGGGCGATCATGATGAGAATATTTCCTTCGAGCAGTCGGTAGATGTGTTGGAGAAAATTTATCCTGGAAAAGGACTTGATTACGCAACACAGATCAAGGATTGCACCATCGCTCTCTACAAGAAATGTGCAGAGTATGCACTTTCCAAAGGAATTATCATTGCAGATACCAAATTTGAGTTCGGTCTGGACGAGAACGGTAAAGTCGTTCTCGGTGATGAGATGCTTACACCGGACAGCTCCAGATTCTGGCCACTGGAAGGGTACAAGCCGGGACAGGGACAGCCTTCTTTCGACAAGCAGTATGTCAGAGACTGGCTCAAGGCAAATCCGGACAATGATTTCCTTCTTCCGGAAGAAGTTGTTACAAAGACCGTTGATAAGTACAAAGAAGCATATGAGCTTCTGACAGGTAAGCCTTTTACAAGATAGATATAGGAGATCACAATGATTCAGAATAACAGTTATGATGCGGATACACTTCATGAGGAGTGTGGCGTCTTCGGAATGTATGATTTTGACGGTGCAGATGTAGCATCGACAATATATTATGGACTGTTTGCCCTGCAGCACCGTGGCCAGGAGAGCTGCGGTATTGCAGTCAGCGATACCAGCGGTCCAAAGGGCAAGGTTCTTTCTTACAAGGGAATGGGACTTGTAAATGAAGTGTTCGCACCGGAAAATCTTGAGCAGATGAAGGGGGACATCGGAGTCGGACATGTACGTTACTCAACGGCCGGTTCTTCTACCCGCGAAAATGCCCAGCCACTCGTGTTAAATTATGTCAAAGGTACATTGGCACTTGCCCACAACGGCAATCTGATCAATGCACCACAGCTTCGCAAGGAGCTGGAATATACGGGAGCAATTTTCCAGACCACCATTGATTCTGAGGTGATTGCCTACTATATTGCGAGGGAACGGTTGAATTCCCAGTCAGCAGAAGAAGCTGTGCGCCGTGCGTGCCAGCGTCTTAAGGGGGCTTACGCACTGGTTGTGGCAAGTCCGCGTAAATTGATCGGGGCGCGTGACCCATACGGCTTTAAGCCGCTTTGTATCGGAAAGCGTGACAATTCTTATATTATCACATCGGAAACCTGTGCACTTGACACCATTGGTGCAACATTTGTGCGTGATGTGCTGCCGGGAGAAGTTGTGACCATTTCTCCGGAAAAAGGTATTGAGTCCGATATGACCATGGCACTTCCGAAAGAAAAGGAAGCACGCTGTATTTTTGAGTACATCTATTTTGCAAGACCGGACAGTCATATTGACGGGGTGAGTGTATATGCAAGCCGGATCAAGGCCGGAAAGTTTCTGGCACAGGATTCGCCGGTAGAGGCAGATCTGGTGACAGGTGTGCCGGAGTCCGGAAATGCTGCAGCACTTGGCTATTCTCTGGCATCCGGGATTCCGTATGGTACAGCCTTTGTCAAGAACAGCTATGTGGGACGTACGTTTATCAAGCCAAAGCAGAGCAGCAGGGAATCCAGCGTACAGGTGAAGCTGAATGTGCTGCGTGAGGCAGTGGCAGGGAAACGTGTCATTATGATCGATGATTCGATTGTAAGAGGTACGACATCGGATCGTATTGTGCGCATGTTAAGGGATGCAGGAGCAACCGAGGTGCATGTACGCATCAGTTCTCCGCCATTTTTATGGCCTTGTTATTTCGGAACCGATATTCCGGCGCGTGAGCAGTTGATTGCCTACAACCGTACGATTGAAGAGATCCGCCAGATTATCGGAGCAGATTCCCTTGGTTATCTCGGAATCGACCGTCTGAAAGAAATGACGGAAGGACTTCCGATCTGTACTGGCTGTTTTACGGGCAAATACCCGATGGAACCGCCGAAACAGGACATTCGCGGAGAGTATTATGACAAAGAGATTGATCTTGAGCGCAAGATGAGCCGATAAGTTGTTACCAATGTAATCAAATAAAAGGAGAAGAACATGAGCACAGACAGATATACAAGCCCTCTTTCCGAGCGTTATGCCAGCAAGGAAATGCAGTACATTTTTTCCCAGGATATGAAATTTTCCACATGGAGAAAACTCTGGATCGCACTGGCTGAGACAGAGATGGAACTCGGACTTTCCGAGAATGGAAAGCCGGTCATCACACAGGATATGATTGATGAGATGAAAGAACATGTCAATGATATTAATTATGACGTAGCAGTCGCACGTGAAAAACTGGTGCGTCATGATGTCATGAGCCATGTGTATGCTTATGGACAGCAGTGCCCGAAGGCAGCCGGTATCATTCATCTGGGGGCTACTTCCTGCTATGTCGGAGATAATACAGACATCATCATTATGAATGAGGCATTAAAGCTCGTACATAAAAAACTGGTCAGCGTGATTGCGGAGCTGTCCAATTTTGCAGAAAAATATAAGGATCAGCCGACCCTTGCATTTACGCATTTCCAGCCGGCACAGCCGACAACAGTCGGAAAGCGTGCAACACTCTGGACACAGGAGTTTCTGATGGATCTGGAGGATCTGGAGTATGTACAGAGTACGTTAAAACTGCTCGGATCGAAAGGAACGACCGGTACACAGGCAAGTTTCCTGGAGCTTTTTGACGGGGATCAGGAGACAATCGATAAGATTGATCCGATGATCGCAGAGAAAATGGGATTTAAGTCCTGCTATCCGGTTTCCGGACAGACCTATTCCCGTAAAGTGGATACCCGTGTTTTAAATGTTTTAGCAGGGATTGCTGCCAGTGCGCATAAGATGTCTAACGATATCCGTCTTCTGCAGCATTTAAAAGAAGTAGAGGAGCCATTTGAAAAGAACCAGATCGGATCTTCTGCGATGGCATACAAGCGTAATCCGATGCGGAGTGAGCGTATTGCATCTCTTTCCCGCTATGTGATGGTAGATGCATTAAATCCGGCCATTACTTCTGCAACACAGTGGTTTGAACGTACACTTGATGATTCTGCCAACAAGCGTCTGTCGGTTCCGGAAGGATTCCTTGCAATCGATGGTATCCTGGATCTGTGCTTAAATGTTGTAGATGGCCTGGTGGTATATCCGAAGGTAATTTACAAGCACTTTATGGCAGAGATTCCATTCATGGCAACCGAAAATATTATGATGGATGCCGTAAAAGAGGGTGGAAACCGTCAGGAACTGCACGAGAAAATCCGTCAGCTGTCCATGCAGGCAGGAAAGACCGTCAAGGAAGAGGGTAAGGATAACAATCTGGTAGATCTGATTGCAGCAGATCCGGCTTTTGGTCTGACAAAAGAACAGATCGAGGCAAACTTAAAACCGGAGCTGTATGTGGGTCGTGCACCGCGTCAGGTGGAAGTATTCCTGCGTGATGTGGTTCGTCCAGTGCTGGATGCACACAAAGAGGAACTCGGCGTTACTGCAGAAATTAACGTATAAATGAACCTATAAACAGACCGGTCGGTTATGCTAAGAAAGACCTCCCATAACATGGGAGGTCTTTCTTTTTCTTTGGATTTGAATAAATTTCTTTCTTTTTCACACAATAATGAAAAAAGGAGGACAACAGGAATGGGTCTGATGATCAAAATTATTGAAATTCATGGAAGGGAAATTCTGGATTCAAGAGGAAATCCTACGGTTGAGGTGGAAGTGACCGCGCAGACAGAGACAACAGGAAAGAAGACTACAGGCAGGGAATCTGTGCCATCCGGAGCCAGTACCGGAAGATTTGAGGCGATGGAGCTGCGGGATGGACAGGAACGTTATTTTGGGCTTGGAGTACAGCGTGTTGTGGATCACATCAACACAAAGATCCGCAAGGAGCTGCTGGGAATGAATGTGCTGGAGCAGGTACAGATTGACCGAAAACTTGTGGAAATGGATGGGACAGACAGCAAAGAAAATCTGGGAGCGAATGCGCTGCTGGGCGTTTCTTTAGCCTGTGCGCGCTGTGCAGCGGCAGCACTGGATATGCCGTTGTACCGTTATCTGGGAGGAACGAATGCAAAAAAATGGCCGATGCCGATGATGAATGTCATAAATGGCGGAGCTCACGCAAAGAATCATCTGGATTTTCAGGAATTTATGATTGTACCGGTCGGAGCAGAATCATTTCCGGATGCACTCCGGATGGGTGCGGAAATTTATCATTTTCTGAAAAAACTTTTGCAGAAAGAGGGCAAACTGACGGCAGTGGGGGATGAAGGCGGATTTGCACCAGATTTTTCCAGTGCGGGAGAAGTGTTTGCATGTCTGCAGCGTGCTGTGGAGGAAGCCGGATATAAGGTGGGCAGCGATGTTGCATTTGCCATGGATGCGGCAGCATCCGAGCTGTACAGTGAGGAAGACGGAATGTATCATTTTCCGGGAGAAGCGCAGATATATGAAGAGGTGGATGTCAATCTGCGGCGTCCGGACACGCAGGGAGGTGCCTATACATCTGACGCACAAGTGAAAACGCAGGAGATCACCGAAAAAAAAGAAGTCCTACGCAGTGCACAGGAAATGATTTCACTGTATGAAGAACTTACCACGGAATATCCGCTGATTTCCATTGAGGACGGTCTGGATGAAGACGACTGGGAAGGCTGGCAGGAATTGACAAAGCGCATGAAAGAACAGGTGATGCTGGTAGGGGATGATCTATTTGTCACGAATGTGAAACGAATCCGGTGCGGAATGGATCTTAAGGTGGCAAATGCTGTGCTGATTAAGGTCAATCAGATCGGAACGCTTACGGAAGCCATGGATGCGATTGAACTGGCACAGAAGAACGGCTATAAGGCAATTATTTCACATCGTTCCGGAGAAACGGAAGATTCTTTTATTGCAGATCTCGCGGTGGCAGTAAATGCCGGCTGGATCAAGACAGGCGCTCCGTGCAGAGGAGAGCGCACTGCCAAGTATAACCAGCTTCTGCGGATCAGTGAAACATTATAAGAGATTCAGACGTTTGGACATGATCTCCGGATTGGCCGCACCGATGGTGTGGAGTGAGGAAAAGATCATATGACCGGTTTCTGCGGCCGTGACAGCGGTATTTATGGTTTCATAATCACGCATTTCTCCAAGGAGAATGACATCCGGACTCTGGCGCAGTGCAGCACGAAGTGCCGTCAGATAGCTTGCGGTATCGGTATTGATCTCCCGCTGGGAAACAATGCTTTCCATTTCGCCGGTCCGGGAACCGATTACAATCCAGCTGGCGTACATCTGGGAAAAGATGCCGGACAGCAGCAGTGCTTTGTCGAATGATTCCCCGTGGCGGATATTCTCGTGACATTTGTCGATAAGTGCCTGCATATGCGGATTATTGACAAGTTCGCGTGCCAGGGTAAGACCGATATTACTGTCGAGTCCGCTGGAGAGAACCAGATACAGGCAGTTTGGAACGCGTCCTGAGGCAACCGTCATGGCAAGTTTCTGTCCGAGGAACAATACGCGCCCGAGATCGGTGTGATATAAAATCATACAGATGATAAGCAATACCAGAAAGGCAATGATAAATCCAAGCATATAATGATTGAGAATGGTACTGATGTGCAGAAGCGTCCGTGCGGTCCCGGTCAGCTGCAGTTTGGGTTTTGCATTGAAACCGGTGTATTTTGCCATAATATATCCTTCTTGCGTGTGGGAGATATCAATAACTGCAGTATCTGTTGTAAAAGTTTTGGTGCCGTCTGCCTGCGGGGTAAGTACCTGTGGGGGGTGATCCGTATGGGAGGCAGCTTCTGTGGCCGGGGTCTGGTTGTGCGTGGCAGAGGGCTGATCCTTGTTTTGGGAACATCCGCCAGTGAACAGACAGACACACAGTAACATAATCGGAATAAATCTGTACATTTGACAGGATTTCATGGTATACTCCTAATGATACAGTAAGTTCTATATTATCTGTGTTATATTATAAAGAGGAAATGAAAAGGTAAATTGTGAAATATAAAAAAATGTGCTATGATACACATGTTAAAAAAAGATTGCAGATATGGTTCATCGGTAGAACGCTAGCTTCCCAAGCTGGAAAGG
>ERZ1026864.1450-NODE-1450-length-11969-cov-7.304935_pt1 | contig 11969 bp, 9 predicted proteins | sample MGYA00380162_ERZ1026864 | MGnify/ENA primary metagenome ERZ1026864 (study PRJEB33269, sample SAMEA4719798) | human gut metagenome | biome: human-associated habitat; feature: organic feature; material: feces | place: Cameroon | collected 2013-10 ... | reverse complement strand
TTCATCCCCGCCAGCGTCGGCGAGCAGTTCTCGATTAAAAGCTGTTCCGGCATATCAATCTCCTGTCTTCGATCCTCTGTGTCTGGTGCGTGATGTCTGGTATTTCATGCTTGATGTCTGGTATTTCGCACCTGCTGTCCGGCGTCGGATGCCCGGCGTCCGGTACCTTTTCATCTCACGCCGTACATCAGCATCCGGCGTTCGGTGTCTCCGGCCTGAAGGACGGTACCGGATGTCTGGTGCTTGAATCAAATCACCCGATACCGCTTCAAACAGATTCTGTCGTTGTGTGGGTTAGTCTTTACTAACCATGACTGTATATTACTACATGCACGCGTTAGTGTCAACTAACTTTTTTGAAAAGATTTTGTATTCCTGGAACAGTGCCTTACCAGTGTTGGCAGATGTCCTGATTTCCAGAATTCAGCATTGCCAGCGTTGACAAACGGACAGATTTCTAAAATTCTGCATTGTCGTCGTTGACAGATACCTTGATTTCCAGAATTTAGCATTGCTGGATTTTTACAAAATCGAGCAATCCAGAAATTCTACATTGCTGCTTTTTCGCAGAATGAAGATTTCCAAGAAACTACATTGCCGTTTTCTCTGATTTTTTACACAGTATGGGCTAAAACAGAAAATATACATTACAAGCCGACAATGCCGATTTTCTGAAACCAGCCGTTTTGTGTAAAATCCACTGATTTTTACGTGGGAAATTGTCTTCAAAGATAGAAAATAGCAATGCTGATTTCCTGAATGTGCCCAGATTGCCAACACCGGCAATGTTTTTTTTCTGAATCTATCCAGATTGCCAACACCAGCAATACCTTTTCACTTCTGAGGAACAGTCAAACAAAAAGAGATGCCCGGTTTAGGCATCTCAAATAATCATCTATCAGGAAAGCACGCACCCACTTGCTGAATCGCTACTCCTTCACCACGATTACGGAGTAGTAGCCTGCCTTTTCCGGGATGTCCTCGAGGCACTCATATATCTTTTCGTCCGGCATGCCACAGTTCTCAACCATCCGGCAGCTGCAGTTTTCCTGCCGGAGCAGTTCCTTCACAGCGCCGATCTGGGCACCGGCTTTCATAAGTACCTTCGTGCCCGGAAGTTTCAGGGCATCTGCCAGTGCTGTCGTCGATTCGTTCGCAGACTTCTCGTGCATCGCAGCGCCGACGGCCTCCGGGTTCTTCTCGGTTTCTGAGCGCACAGTCTGTTCATTCTGCAAAGATCGGTGGAGGCCATAGCTCGACGGTATCACATGGAGCTGCTCGTCCCGGTCCACGAGGCTGTCGTCGAGCTTCGCGCTCACCGCACAGAAGGATGGAACGCCGCTGATGATTTCTGTATGAAAGCCGCTCGCCTGCACGATGCGATGAAGATAGATGTAACTGCTGTAAATCGTCGGATCGCCGAGCGTCAGGCAGGCCACATCCTTCCCCTCCAGAAGCTTCTCGATGATGTCCGCAGCCGCACGCTGGTAGGCCTCGGTGAGTGCGTTCTGGTCCTTCGACATTGGCACACGGAACCCGACGCACTCCTTCGCATCCAGGTCGTCGATCATACCGCGCGCGATCTGATAGGCGACGCCGCGCTCACTGCCGTGGAGTGGTACGGCGACCACCGGGCAGGAGCGTATCGTCTCCACCGCAAGGATGGTCATCAGACGCGGATCCCCCGGACCGACCCCCACACCGTAAAATGTTCCCTTCATATATCATCCTCTCATTTTTCGTAAATAGTACTCAACCTTGTCAAAGCCATATACATACTGATTATATCCATATTATGCCCCCGATTATACCCTTATTAGATGGGTAGCGGTATCACATGAGTATAATAAGGTATAATTCATTCAGCTTTTGAACACGCTTCTACGTACCCGAAAAAAATCAGTGACTCTGTAAAATCTATGTTATAATCATACCGCAAAACAGTCCATCACTACCGGACAGGAGGATTATCATGCTGCAGGGAAAGACCGTGCTTCTCGGCGTAACGGGAAGTATTGCCGCCTATAAAATCGCCTATCTCGCGAGCGCGCTTCACAAGCTCCATGCCGACGTGCATGTGCTGATGACGCAGAACGCCACGAACTTCATCAACCCGATCACCTTCGAGACCCTGACCGGAAACAAGTGCCTGGTCGACACCTTCGACCGGAATTTCCAGTTCCAGGTCGAGCACGTCTCCATCGCGAAGAAGGCAGACGTTGTGATGATCGCCCCGGCGAGTGCCAATGTCATCGGCAAGATCGCAAATGGCCTCGCGGATGATATGCTCACCACCACGATCATGGCCTGTCGCTGCCACAAGATCATCTCGCCGGCGATGAACACCGCCATGTATGAGAATCCGATCGTGCAGGATAATCTCCGAAAACTGCAGTCCTTCGGCTACGAGGTCATCACCCCGGCCAGCGGCTACCTCGCCTGTGGCGACACCGGTGCCGGTAAGATGCCGGAGCCGGCTGAGCTTCTCGAGTACATCCTTCGGGAAGTCGCCTGTGCGAAGGACCTCGCCGGAAAGAAGCTGCTCGTCACCGCCGGCCCGACCCAGGAAGCCCTGGATCCGGTGCGCTATCTCACGAACCACTCCTCCGGCAAGATGGGCTATGCCATCGCGAAGATGGCCATGCTTCGAGGAGCGGAAGTCACACTCGTCAGTGGACCGACCGCGATCGAGCCGCCACACTTCGTCCACTTCGTTCCGATCACGACCGCACGTGACATGTTTGAGGCCGTGACCTCCGTGAGCGACCAGCAGGACATCATCATTAAGGCCGCTGCCGTCGCGGATTACCGCCCGACGACCGTCGCCGATAACAAACTTAAGAAAAAAGACGATCAGCTTTCCATCCCGCTCGAGCGAACCGACGATATCCTGAAGTTCCTCGGCGAGCATAAGCGCCCGGGGCAGTTCCTCTGCGGTTTCTCGATGGAAACAGAAAATATGATCAGTAATTCCAGAGCCAAGCTTGAGAAGAAGCACCTGGACATGATTGCCGCCAACAACCTAAAGGTGACTGGCGCCGGCTTCCAGGGCGACACCAATGTTCTGACTCTGATTACACAGGATTCGGACGTATCACTCCCACTCATGAGCAAGGAGGATGCAGCCATGGCGATCCTGGATAAAATTCTTCAGCTTACACACTAAGCTGCGGGCAATGCTGACGACCGGACACATCATCACCGTGCCGGTACCTCATCGGAGCTCTCTCTTTCATGTAACTGAAGGCATGTAAACCGCCGATGCATCGTCATGATGTCGGCACTTCTTCAGCACTCGTGTCGTGCGAAGCTGAAGATAACGCAAATCGCCGGATTTCCGGCACAACTATGTGAAGCGGACCAGAAAACGCTCCGCTTTCCATCACCGTATTGTATCCGTGAACGATCTACCTTTATCGCATCTGACGCGGAACGGTAACAAGGAGGAAACAAAAATGAAAAACAACAAGTTCACTACTGCACAGCTCACCTTACTCGGCCTGATGATCGCCATCTTACTGGTGATGTCCTACACACCGCTCGGGTACTTAAACATTGGCCCACTCGCGATTTCGTTTAACGTGATTCCGGTGGCGATCAGTGCGATCGTACTCGGACCAGTCGGCGGCGCAGTGGCCGGTGGCGCATTCGGCCTCACCAGCTTCCTGCAGTGCATCGGCGTCGGCGGAACCAGCGCGATGGGCGTCATGCTCTTCAGCATTAACCCAGTTCTAGCCTTCGTGCAGCGCTTCATCCCGCGTCTTCTCGACGGCATCTGCCTCGGCTACATCTTCCGTGGCGTACGTAAGGTCAGCAACACCTACGTGGCATGTGCAGTCACCGGCTTCTTCTCAGCCTTCCTGAACACCCTCTTCTTCATGTCCGCACTCGTCGGACTGTTCGGAAACACGGAATATGTTCAGAACCTGATGGGCGGCCACAACGTCATCGTCGGCTGCTGCCTCATGGTCGGCATCAACGCGGTCTGCGAGATGATATCTTCCACCATCATCACCGGCGCGGTCGGCGCGGCTCTCTCCAGAGCGCACCTCATCACCGCCGCACAGATCAGCACAGAAGCAGCGTAAAAATGTAACTTTTCCCTAAGGGAACACGGGGCCGGCAAATGATGCACAGTACTCCGAGACCGGCTTGATTTCGCACGGTTTCTCCGTATGGCATCATTTGCCGGCCCTTCTGGATTTCTTCTTGAATTGCACATAAGAGAGTGAATTATGATTTTAGCGATTGATATCGGAAATACGAATATTGTGGTTGGCTGTATCGATGATCAGAAGACTTATTTCATCGAGCGGCTCTCGACGGTTCGGACGAAAACCGAGCTTGAGTACGCCGTCGACCTGAAGACGGTCCTCGACATCTACCACATCAAGGGCAGCGACATCGAGGGATGTATCATCTCCTCGGTTGTGCCGCAGATCACCAACACCGCGAAGCTCGCGGCAGAGAAGATTCTGAAGAAGGAAGTCATGGTGCTGGGACCGGGCGTGAAGACCGGCCTCAATATCCTCATGGATCACCCTGGCCAGCTCGGTGCCGATCTCGTCGCTGACGCCGTCGCCGGCCTCCATGAGTATCCGGTGCCGTTCATCGTCATCGACATGGGTACCGCGACCACGGTTTCCGTCGTCAACAGTCAGAAGCAGTACATCGGCGGTATGATCCTGCCGGGTGTCCGCGTTTCTCTCGATGCCCTCACCGCCCGTGCCTCCCAGCTCAGCGGCATCAGCATCGACGCGCCGAAGCACGTCATCGGCAAGAACACCGTCGAGTGCATGAAGAGCGGTGTCCTCTACAGCAGCGCTGCTGCCCTCGACGGCATCATCGACCGCGTCGAAGAAGAGCTCGGCGAGAAAGCCACGGTCATCGCCACCGGCGGCCTCGCAAAGAAAATCGTCTCCCACTGCAGACGGGACATCATCCTCGACGAGGACCTGCTCCTGAAGGGCCTCCTCGTGATTTACGAGAAGAATAAAGCATAACCATCCGACTGGATGTACCGAGGGCGAGTGCCCAAAGCACAGTACTTCGAAACCAGAAAAACAAAACGGGCCTTGAGAAGCATACATAGCTTCTTCAAGGTCCGTTTTTTGATCTTAAGAAAATCTTAATGGGGTCTGACCCCATTAAATTTTTCTAAATTTTACAGTGACGCACGGAAGATCGCGGCGATGTCAGCTTCCTGAAGCGGAGCCCAGGCTTCGTCGAGGCCCTCGAGCTCAGCGACGTGGTGCGCCATCTCGTCGATGCGGCTGTCGTCGATGCCGACCTCGCGAAGGTGCATCGGGATGCCGAGGGAGGCGAAGAAGTCATAGGTCGCCTGGATCGCCTGGTTGGCGATATCGTAGCGGTCCTGTGCTGCGTCGAGGCCGAAGACATTGACCCCGTACTTCGCGAGACGGTCGACGGTGTGATCGTTCAGGATGTGCTTCATCCATCTCGGCGTGATGATCGCGAGGCCCTCGCCGTGCGTGATGTCATAGTACGCGGACAGGGCATGCTCGAGACCATGACACGGCCACAGGGAACGGCTGTTGCCGAGGGAGAAAATGCCATTGCAGGCGAGTGTGCAGTCCAGCATCATCTCGGCGCGGGCGGTGTAATCCTCCGGATTCTCGATGCACTTGCGGCCGTTGACCATGAGGCTCTTGAACGCCGCCTCCATCATGCCGTCGTTAAGAATCGAGGACTCCGCACAGAAATACTGCTCCATGATGTGGTTGATGGCGTCCGCACAGCCGGCTGCGGTCTGCTTCTTCGGCACCGTAAAGGTATAGGTCGGGTCGAGGATGGATGCCTGCGGGAAAAGATGCGGATCCATGTAGCCGATCTTATCGTTGGTCTCGGTTCTCGAGATGACGCCCCCACAGTCGTACTCACTGCCGGTCGCCGCCAGCGTCAGGATATCCACCATCGGCAGCGCGTCCTGCGCGAGCACCTTGCCGCTGATCAGATCCCACGGCTCGCCATCATACTTCGCACCCGCGGCGATTGCCTTCGAGCAGTCGAGGACGCTGCCGCCACCGACCGCGAGGATCACGTCAATCTTCTGCTCCTTACAGATCTTCACACCATCCAGCACGCTCGGATCATACTTTGGATTCGGCTGAATGCCCGAAAGCTCATAGATCTCGAAATCCGCGAGCAGCTCCTTCACCTTATCATAGAGCCCCATCCGCTTGATGCTGCCCCCACCATACGTGAGGAGCACCCGCTTGCCGAACGGCTTCATCACCGCCGGAAGCTCCGAAATCACACCCTCACCGAAAATCAGCCTCGTCGGCGTTACATAATCAAAATTTCGCATATCTGTTACCTCTTCTCTTCGTACGTTCTTTTAAAACAGGACTGCCTGTGGATGCCCTCGCCCACGACCATCCTCTCACGAAAACAGGTCTCATGCCGGCACGGCAATCTCTCAGACAAGCCGAAGTTTCCTTTCTCTATAGTAGCATTTTCGGAGAGAAAATCCTACGCCTTCCATGTTCCCCAAAAAGTACTTACACGACGCGCAGATATATGCTAAAGTGACACGACTGACAATTTCACAGGTTTACATTGGAAACGCACACTCCTCCCGGATGATAACGAACAACACTGGTTTCATCACAGGAGGATTTTTTATGCCGAAAACCAAGTTTCAGAATGTTGTATTCACTGCCATCATGGCCTTCGTCATGGTTTATGGGATGATCGTCTATAACATCTCCCTCAATACCGGCGGTGTGTCCACGATGTGCTTCCTCGCCGCTTTCCACGAGGTGCCGATCATGGTCCCGATTGCCTTCGTCCTCGAGCTCTTCGTGGTCGGTCGCATCGCACACATCCTGGCCTTCCAGGTCATGCGCCCGGATGACCGCCCGGCCTTCATCACCTACGCCATCTCCCTCTGCATCTGTACCATGATGTGCCCGATCATGAGCCTCATCGCCACCATCCTCTTCAAGGAAGACAAAAGCTTCGGCACCTTCGTTCAGACCTGGGGCATGAACTTCCCGATGGCCATCTTCTACCAGATGTTCTACTGCGGGCCGTTCGTGCGCTGGATCTACCGCCACATCTTCACAGAGAAATAACGCCCACGGTCGCTAATGCAAGCTGCCGTTTCTTATATCTCTTCGCGTGAAGATAAAAGGAAGCGTTTTCACAATCAACGCCCTCCTGAAGCTTCTGCCATTATCCATTCCGTAAAAGATGACTCTGCGTCGCCTACGACATGACCCATTTTCACAAAAGTTGTCCCTGCATCACCTGTGACATTACCCTTTTTCAAAAAAGATATCCCTGCGTCGCCTGTGACATTAACTCCGACTCTTCCACGAGCTTCCACATCGAGTGATTTCTCGGATTTTGACGCAAAACCGCTATTTTCAGAAGCTATGACTTTAAGTCCTCTCCGCTCGAGCCCTCTCTGAATCACCACTTCAGCCTCCCTGAAGGCTCATAGATAATGTCACGCCTCGAAATATCGCACGCTCTATGAAAACAGTTAATGTCACAGCCGCCCAAAAAGATCACTCTGCGAAAGCGGCCTAATGGCACAACATCTGAAAATGGCACTTCTGTGATAAAGTCCGAAAAATATAATGGCATTCTCCCTAGAAACAACCACTCTGTGAGAATGACCTAATGGCACGACATCTGAAAACAGCGTTTCTGCGGGAATTTCAGAAAAATATAATGGCATGAAACAGATATCCTTCTGGTTTGTGAAACCAGCAGCACCATATAGAAAAAGGCCGCCTCGCGGCGACCTTCAATGATGCGAAATCAATAGCTATGGTGTGGAACTAGTCTTAGATGGCGTAATATCATACCAGGTCTTTCCCTCGTCCGTAGTCTGATAGACTTTCTTATCATTCACATAAATGAAATTATTGATAGAACCATCATTTCCATATGTATAATAAGCAAAGCCCTGGCTTTTATTAGTATAAGTAAAATTATCTTCTTTTGTTGCGAATGGACCATCATAATACGAGGAAGGTTTTAATGTCCACTGTGTCAGTGCTTCATTAAATGGTGGCGAATCGGCATAATAAACTCGGGCCTGAACCTCTTTCCCATCCACAGTAAACTTAACATTTGAGAAAAATGCTCTGTTATTATTCATATCTCCTTCATTGCGCGTAGAATATTTAGGTTTAAGATATGAATTCATGATTGTGGAAATATCTCCAGCATAGGTTCCATTCCAGTTATAAACAATGCCTTTAACTTTATCATACGAAACAACACAGCTTCCATTAGCTTTCGGTGTTCCTATCCAATTTGCAGTCGCCGTTCCATTATATGTAACGCCGCCAAGCGTGATTGGGAGTTTCGTCTGCCAGTCATTCTTCTTTTGTTTTAATTTCACAGAAATAGAATCCGGGGTATCATTAGTGACCGCTTCCGTCATCACCTGCGCATATGCGGAGCGGACATTTGCTAGGTCGGTGGCTTCTCTGCTTTTTTCAAGCTGGGAGTTAAAAATCGGGACGGAAACCGCGACGAGAACACCGATGATCGCGACGACGACCATGAGTTCTGCCAGTGTGAATCCTTTTTTATTTCTCATCGTTTTTCCTCCTGACCTGAAGTTTCATCCGCTGTACATCAGACAGCCGAATTTCATTCTACCGTGAACTATTTAATATTTCAATGCCAAAATCAGTGTTCGAAACGATAAGTTTGACGCTACTGAATCTGTAACGTTTTCGCTACTTCTGCACTTCTTTAAATCTATCATCAATTCAGCTTTTCCGGCGTCAAACTGCACTATATCGCCATTAAACAAAAGCCGCGGAATGCAGTCTTTCACTTACATTCCGCGGTTCAGTTTAAAAAACTTGTCTTATCGGTTCACGAAATTCAACACCATCACGATCACAAGCATGTGCAGCGGGTAGAAGGCGTAGCAGGCGTACTGGAATGGCTTACTGTGGTAGCCCTGACGGCCTCGGTAGAGCCATATCGGAATCAGGGCGAGGAGGGCGAGGCCCTGCTGGCACAGTTCAATCTCGGTACCAAAAATGGTTACGGGATACATCAAACCACTGAGGAGCTCGACATTGACCCAATACAGGGCGAGGAGCTGGCCCAGGAAGCACCACCACTTCCGGCCACGGAAGAGATAGAAAACGAACATCGTGAGCACGCCGGCGCCGTAGTAATCCACCATGCCGATGGTGCCGAGCACCGCACCGAGCACCACGACCAGCACTACGGTTAACACGTAGAGCGCCATCTTCTGCTTCTGCCGCGCCTTCTCCATCAGATAGATGCCGAGGAGGCCGAGCAGCAGCGTCCAGATAACGTTCTGGTGAACCGGATAGAACCAGGTGCCGCCGTACATCAGGTCAAACGGGATCTCGGAAAGTAGCGCAAACACGAGCATGCGACGCAGGTACTTCCGTAAATCGTGCGTGTGGAAGTAGCCCTCGACGGTCATGAAGGCGAAGATCGGGAAGGCGAGGCGGCCCACGCAGGTCAGCCACTCCTGCGCCGGCAGAAGCGTCGCCCAGAGGTGATCCATGAGCATAAAGGTCATGGCGATGATGTGAAGTGCCGCCGCACTCAGGTCGAAATGTCTGGTCTCGTTCAAATGGATTCTCCTTATACTCGTTTTAAGTATAAGATACCGAAACCTCTTCAAATTGCAACGAACGTTTTTCTTAATACTCTGCATCCACGCTGACAAAAAAATGCACACAAAAAGCCCTCCGGAGAGGGCTTTGAAACCAGATTATATGATGTGTAGTGGCAGAAGAAATCGGCGCAGGGAGGGGACATAATTGCGCATTCAAAGAACAGGTTCCAGCGCTGTGTACGCGACGAACTGTCAGAACCTGTTCTGACAAGGGCGTCACGAACACAGCACTGGGTTCTGTACTTTGAACTAAGTGAGCTGTCCCCTCCCTGGCCGATTTCTTCGTACCATTATTCTTAAACGAGTTCTTCGAAACTTACGATCTCAGCTTTCCGCTTATACTCGTCGTATCTCAGGCCGCGGTCTTCGGTCTCGATTTCACCGTACTGGTTATCGTACGGGTCGGTACGGAAGTAGCGCTTGTCCACGGTGAATGGTGCCTGGAAGGCGCGGTTTGCAACCATGCGGTACGGATCGAGGTTACCGAAGTAGAACTCGCGGCGCTCTTCGTTTTCATTTCGACGGGCACCGATGCCGAAGGACGGGTCTGCGAAGAGCCATCCGAATGGCTCGGCGTAGAAGCGTGCCCAGTCGTGTCCACCGACGAATTCAGGCTCGGCTGCGAAGCCACTCTGCCACTCAGCCGGGATGCCGGCGCAGCGGCACATCGTGATGAAGAGCAGGGCGAAGACACCACAGTCACCGGTGAAGCTGCGCGCGCAGTTCTCCGCGATGCTGTCCAGCGTGAAGTACGCAGGCATGTAGGTGTACCTGAAGTTCTTCGTGATGAAGTCGTAGAAGCTCTTCGCCTTTTCAAGCGGGGTCGTGCAGCCCTGTGCACAGGCTTCGGTGAGCGCCCGGATGTACGGTGTGAATTCGATGTGCGGTGCCAGCTCTGCGGTATCCTTCGCGAACTCCACAAGCGCTTCCGGCTTCAGGCAAGGCAGTTCCGGCACACCACTCGGCCGAGACGATGTGCCGCAGCCAGCCTTCTCCGGAGCCGCATCCTGCATCGCGCCCTGAGACATTGGCATCCCGCGCAGTACCGTCTCCACGTCATGCCACTTCGCGGTGTGCACGTAGGAGTAGGTCACGCTGAACTCGTGGTTTTCCTGCATGTTTTCTTCCCAGTAAACCGTGCGCTGCTCGGCGTCCTCCGGCGCGATCTGCCCGTTTTCCGGGAACATCGACTCGATGCGGATGTCGCTCTGCTGCTCGCAGGCCGCGGCGATCGGAACGTGCACGCGCACCAGCATGCCCGGTTTAAACGCAGCATCCTCGACCTTCACCGTCGCGCGGATCGTGATGCGGTTCGCGAGCCCGCCCGTTTCCTTCATGATACGCATCGAGCGGTTCAGACGCAGGTCTGCCTTACTGCCCTTGCCGGAGCTCTCGCCGCCGTTCAGCGCCACCTTCGTCCGCGCGCGGAATTCCGGCACGGATTTGATCATGCTCGAGAAGAAACGGCCGAAAATCCGCATCTCGCCATGGAGATAGATGAAGCGGATCTGACCGCACGCGACCGCCGCGTCAAACTCCTCCTCCGTGTATGACGGAATCTCCGCCCGGATGATGTCCATCGCCTCCGCGCGGGTGTACGGGAAGTCAGCCGGCATGCGGCGGATCATCTCGCGCTCTGCCAGCAGACAGTAGCGGAGATTCTCCGGCAGATTCGTGCACGCGAGGCGCTGGTCAATGCAGTCGACCGCGGCTTCGAGCTCTCCGCAGAGCTTCATTTTCTCCACTGCCTCCGGCAGCCCGACATCCAGATAGCTGAAATACTGATTCTCGTTCATAGATAAAATCCTTTCGTTTTTCGTATGCAGCACGCACCACCATCCGGTGATGCGTAGCAGACGTTCTTAAGCAGATCTTCCCCCGAAGATCTACGCTGTAACACACTGGCTTTCCCCATTATACCGCATGCCGGCAGTAAGCGCCACCGCAGAAGTTTATAAGGACTGACCAATATTAATTTTTTCTAAACTGCGCGTTTCTACAAGCGGTGCGCGGATGGGCTTATACATGTGTATGAGAGCTTGCTTGCAATTGCACATGTATAAGCTCAGACGCATAGCGCGACAGCGCGACATGAGTATGAAGCGAAGCGAAATACGAATGCATCGCATCGACAACTTCAAGTTTATGGGGTCAGACCCCATTACGAAATTCTCAAGATTGCTGCGCAGGCGGCGCAGGAATCACCGCAGAAACATCCTGAAGATGCGCGAGCGGTCGAAGAGGAAGATGCAGATGTCCATGAAGAGGTGCGCGATGAGGGTACTGACGATGACGCCGTTGGCCTTCATGAGGAAGC
>ERZ1026864.1437-NODE-1437-length-12022-cov-6.157851_pt1 | contig 12022 bp, 9 predicted proteins | sample MGYA00380162_ERZ1026864 | MGnify/ENA primary metagenome ERZ1026864 (study PRJEB33269, sample SAMEA4719798) | human gut metagenome | biome: human-associated habitat; feature: organic feature; material: feces | place: Cameroon | collected 2013-10 ... | reverse complement strand
ATATATATTCTATAAAATATTCTGAAAAAATTATTCAACAACGATTCTATAGGATGCCTCAAATTCCTCTCCTGCTGCCAGTGTATTTTCCCAGTCTCTGTCTTTTAATTCTCCCTCAAATATCTCACTGTCACAGCGTCCATACCATGGTTCAATACATACAAACGGTGCCTGTTTTTTCGGCGGTGACCAGATTCCGACTAACGGTGCATCAAACTCCACTGCCAGATATTCCTTCTTCTGTGTATCCATTAGTACTACTTTCTGAATCTGGTGGTCTTCGATCACCAGTGCATCTCCGTCAAAGAGATGTTCATCCATCGGAAGGCATCCGTCTGTCAGCTTATATTCTTTTTTCTGCGTCGTAACGACACCACCTTCTCCAAATACGGTATTCACCAATGCTTCCGGTACTTTTCCCTGTCCATTACGGAATCCCAAACAATACTCAGACTGTTTCTCACCTTCATGAAGCGGACAGAAGAATGCAGGATGTGCACCAATTGCAAAATGCATCTCCTTATCATTTATATTCTTAACTTTCCACATCACACTGACCGAAGCATCTTCCAGTCTATATCCTATCTCCAGATGAAAGTGAAATGGATATACTTTATATGTCTCTTCTGTATCTTCCAGTGCAAACCATACTTCATCTGCGCTCTGGCTTACCAGTGAAAACTCCATGTCTCTGGCAAATCCATGCTGATTCATCGGATATTCTTTCCCCTCATATCTGTAAACTTTATTCTTTACTCCTCCTACAAATGGAAATAATACCGGTGATGTACGTCCCCAGTATTTCGCATCTGCATTCCAGAGGTATTCCTGATCTGTTGCTTTCTTCTTCAATGACCGGAGTTCCGCTCCGTGATAATTCACAATAACTTCGATCTGATCATTTTCCAATTTCATCTGTTCTGTATTTTTCTGCATGTTCCGATTCTTCCCTTTCTTTATTTTTTTATCTCTTTCCCGTTCAGCACCGCCGATATCAGACCGTCATGTCCGTCATAGACCAGCTTCAGCGAAAAGAACGGTACTTTCTCAGCGAGCAGCCGGAGGAAGATCTTGTCCCCTTCCCAGATGTGTAATGATTCAATCTTATCGATATCCACCCATTCCAGTTCACCTTCGTCACATGCAATCGGTTCTCCTTCGAATCCATCTGCAGTGAATAAATGCATGTATTCCGTCACACCATTTCCAGATACAAATGTAACGATTCCACAGAACCGATAAGACGTCAATGTATATCCTGTCTCTTCTTTTACTTCTCTTAAAATGCATTCTTCCGGACTTTCATCTGCCTCAAAATGTCCGCCGACACCAATCCATTTGTCTTTATTTACATCATTCTTCTTTACCGTACGGTGAAGCATCAGATATTTTCCGTCTTTTTCGATATAACATAATGTACTGAGCCCTGTCACACTTTTCTCCTTTCCCTTACATATCATCCATTTCAGCCTTTCTTATATATTCTGCCTTTATTTTCTTACATGGATTATGATATGATAGATATCTACAATCATATATATTATCATTATACGCTATATCACAGGAGAATTGCAATGAACCGTACGATACAATATACAATTACAGAAAAAGACAGTGGACTGCGCATCGAACAGTTTTTAAGACGCAGAGGGTATTCCGGGCAGAATCTTGCTGAAATCAAACGCATGCCCAAAAGTATTCTTGTCAATGGCGTACATTATTATATGCGCCAGATACTGACTGCCGGAGATATCCTTCAGGTTATCATCTGCGAGACAAAAAATTCCGAAAAGATCCCGCCGGTTGAGATTCCACTGGACATCATTTATGAAGACGAGGACATCATCGTAATCAACAAACCTGCCGGTATGCCGATTCATCCGTCCATGAACAATTATTATAATTCCCTTGCCAATGCGCTCGCATGGTATTATCAGGAACAGGGGAAACCTTTCATCTTCCGTTGCTGTAACCGTCTGGACCGGGACACTTCCGGTCTGACTGTTGTATCCAAACATCTGATCAGCGGAAGTATTCTTTCTACTATGACCAAGAACCGCGAAGTGCACCGGGAATATCTTGCCGTAGTAAAGGGCAGTGTCACACCTGCGGCCGGAACCATCTGTGCTCCGCTTGCCAGAAAAGAAGGCACCATCATCGAGCGCACGGTTGATTTTGAACACGGTGAAGAAGCCATCACACATTACCGACTTGTAAAAGAAGCCAACGGACACAGTCTGGTCTCTCTGAAGCTTGAGACCGGCCGGACACATCAGATCCGCATCCATATGAAATATCTGGGTTTCCCACTGATTGGAGATTACTTGTATAACCCGGATATGGAACACATAAGCAGACAGGCACTGCATTCCCATCATATGGAATTTGCCCATCCGATTACCGGAGAATGGATGTCATTTACAGCTCCGCTGCCTGCAGATATGGCAAATATTATGACAGATAAATGATAATAAAAAAGAGCACTATGATATGCCGCATTTTTATTTCAACGGTATATCTGCTGCTCTTTTTTAATCTTTATCATGATTTCTTATTCTTTTTTGACGCTTCATACACTTTCAATTCATCCAGTGCCTGTCCACCCATCAGATACAGTGCTCCGATATTGAAAATGGTCATCAGCCCGATTCCGACATCTCCCAGATCCCATACAAATGTATAGGTTGCAATTCCACCGATGAACAGCATCACAAGTGCGAGCACTTTATATGCTGTCTGCCAACACCATTTATCACCAAACAGATAAGCCACATTACTTCTTGCATAGAAGAGGATTCCCAAGAATGTCGAGAAACTGAACAGGAATAAAGTTACTGCAATGAAGATCACTCCAAATTCTCCCAGATGATACTTCATCGCTGTCTGTAAAAGATCCATTCCTTCTTTTCCTGCCACCAGTTTTTCCGGTGCCAGAAGCATGATCATGGCCGTACAGCTGCAGATCACAATCGTATCTATAAATACCCCAAGTGCCTGTGTAAATCCTGCCTTTACCGGTTTGTCACATTCTGCTGCCGCTGCCGCACATGGTGCGGAACCGGATCCGGCTTCATTTGAAAACAGTCCGCGCTTTACTCCATTCATCAACACTGCTCCGAATCCACCCGCTACTACCTGACGGGCTCCGAATGCCTCCTGGATAATCCTTACAAATACTCCAGGAAGACTTCCGATATTCGTTACGATGATGAAGATTGTAATAAAGAAATAACATACCGCCATAAACGGAACCATCAGATCCAGCACTTTCACTGTGGCATTTTTACGAAGTACAATGACAGCCGCAAGGATTACCAGCACAATCGTCGTGTAAAGCGGCGGAATCGAAAATGCATTTTCAAAAGAAGCGGCCACCGAATTACTGATCACCTGGCTGATCCCACACCAGCAGATCAGTCCGGAAACAGCAAATAACACCGATACCAATACATGTTTTTTCTTTTTTCCTGTCCTGCCTTCTATATAATCATGGATATAATATGCCGGACCTCCGCGGAATCCACCATACAGTGGATCTCTTTCTTTATGAATCTGTGCAAGCGTTGCCTCTATGAATGCAGTTGACGATCCGATCAGTGCCGTCACCCACATCCAGAAGACAGCTCCTGCGCCTCCGGCCGATACTGCCGCAACCACACCTACCAGATTACCCATACCGACACGAGTTGCCGTTGATACGATCAATGTCTGGAAAGTAGACAGACTGTTCTTATCATCCTTTTTACCGGTCAATGCCACCACCATATCCGGGAACAGGCGGATGGGAAGTCCCCTTGTGCGGATCGTAAAGTAGATTCCCGCCGGGATCAGCAGGATGATCAGCAATGAGATCCCGACACTTCCGCCGCCCGGAAGCGGTATCTGTAACAAATCTACCCACAAAAAGCCATATATCCGTTCTATCAAATTAACTATCATAGTATAAATATCCTTTCAAAATCTCAGGACTTTAAAGCACTACACTTTAAAGCCCTGAATCATATCATACTATATTCTGCTTCGTATTGCAAATTCAAACTGTATTTTCATCACTTTTTCTGCGATTCTTCTCTAATCGATCAGATCATTCTGAAATCTGGACAAGTGCTCATACGGCAGGATCAGACGTCCCCGGTAAAGTCCACATCCATCATTGATCAGACTGTTATTAACCGCAGAGAACATATTCACATCCAGTTCTGCAAGATCCAGATTCAGCAGTTTCATTCCTCTCTCATAGGCCTCATCAAAATACTGACATTCACCCTCCGGGACTGCGTCTCTCCTTGCCCTGTCATGCTCCTGCTCTTTCTCATATCCAATATGATTCGCCGTACCGATCTCTGCCACATCATCCATCATTTTTGTCCTGAGCTGTACCTCCATATAACACCTGGAGCTGTTATCATAGAAGGTGATATGAAGAGACTGATAATTATTCAGGCTGCTGCTGCAGATATAATCTCTGTAATATGGTTTCACCGACTCGTTCAGAAGCGGGGATGTACTCTCCTTAATCCCCATAGCCGGTTCCGCACTGAATCCCTGTTCCTCCAGGAAACCAGGAAGGGCATTTGCAATCTGATATAGATATTTCCGTTCCTGTTCTTCCCTGTCCTCTTCACTGTTCAGATGACATCTCGGAACAGAAATAATGATCCTGTAAGCAATTAAATCTCTAAAGCAACGCAATCGTTTCTTTAGTTCTGCTACACTTGGATACTCCCCATATTCCTCATAATAATCATAGATGAATTCCACAATATATCCGTTGAATTTCTCTTCTGCACGGATTAGAGACTTGATTCTTCCCTTGAAAGTAAATGCCATAAACGGATATTCCTGTGCCATGTATTTGTAGAATTCTCTCATCTTCTGCGACTGGGCTGTCAGGAAGTCATTATGTTCCAGTAATTCCTGAATCTGTAAAAGGAAATTACAATGAATCATGTCAATTTCATTTCCTGTCATTTTGGCATCTTTTCTCAGGTCTTTAATGTAATTATGAAGAATCCGGAGTACTGTATCTCCTGAATAGAGATAATCATTTAATGATACCATGTCTGTCACCTTCCTCTTTTGTCACTTTTCTTTAACGCTTCTGATACATTCTCAATATCCGGATCAGATTCTCCGGATCTACCGGTTTGGATATATATGCATTCATTCCCGCCAGACTGCAGCTTTCTTTACTTTCTCTTTCCGACTGTGCGGTCATTGCAATGATCGGGATTTCTTTTCCCCCATTCTTTTCCTTGCGCCGGATATTCCTTGCGGCTTCTATACCATTCATCACAGGCATCATGATATCCATCAGTATTGCACTGTAATACCCCTTTGGTGTACCTTCATATTTCTCTACAGCCTCTTTGCCGTTCCATGCTTTCTCTACGATTATTCCTGCATCTGTCAGATAGAATTCTGCAATTTCCATATTGATATCATTATCTTCTACCAATAATACACGCATTCCTGCCAGGTCATCTTTCGCGTCTTCCTTATTCTCAGCCGCCTGCTGCATTTCCTCTTCTGCCAGACGAAATGCCAGCCGGAATGTGAATTCACTCCCCTCTCCCGGGGTACTGCGGACACTGATCGTACCATTCATTCTATCAATCAGACCTTTAACAATTGACATTCCAAGTCCGGTTCCTTTATACTGCGTTCTTGCATCTGCCTTTTCCTGCGTAAACGGCTGGAACAATTCATGTTCCATATATTCCCTGCTCATACCGATCCCACTGTCTGCAATCCTGAATTCATACAAAACATTCTTACCGTCACACGAAATCTCTGTCACATAAGTATCTATGGTTCCATTTTTTTTATTGTATTTGACTGCGTTGCCAAACAGATTCATCATAATTCTCTGTAGCTGAAGCGCATCCCCTTTCAGCATAGTATGTTGCATATTTTCCCTGTGCTTGCGGTGTGTAATTCCAGTTTCTTCCAGCTGTCCCTGCATCAGTACTGCCACTTCTTTCATAAGATCTTCCAGATCAAACGGTTCTTCATGCACTGTCAGATGTCCCGATTCAAGCTTACTCATATCAAGTACATCATTCACCAGATCCATCAGATGTCTTGTCGAAATCTCGATCTTATCTACCGAATCTTCCAGCTTCTCCTGATTGTTCCAGCTCTTTCGGATCACATGTATCATTCCCAGGATTCCATTGATCGGGGTTCGCAGATCATGACTCATACGATTCATGAATTCTGTCTTTGTCTTACTCTCCATATCTGCCTTTTCATAGGCAATCTGCAATTGTTCTTTTTCTTTCTGATCCTTTTCGTGGAATTCCGAAGTATTCCGGAACATAATGATTCCGCGAACCACTGTATGCTCCCGTTCTTTCTCGTTATCATAGACTGTATCCTGCGACATCAGCACTGTCTTCTGGATCCAGATTTCTTTTCCGTCTTTGTTGCTTTCCTGATATTCCACAGTCACCTGCTTCTCACCGGCATAAAAACGATCCAGAAGACTCTTTGATGTATCTATGATCTTATACGTTTCCAATGTATCTTCTGTAATATGCTGCCGTATTTTCCTGCAATATCCATCATACGAACATGGAAGTTCTCCCTGAAAGTCAAATATACGCTCTTCTTTCTTTCTATGATGAAATATCTGTTCCAGACGATCCTGTGTCAGGTTCACTGTATACAAAGCTTCCGCTGTTTCAAGAAGCGCTTCTATATAATTACTATTTTCCAGAATAGACTGCTTCATCTGCTCATAATACTGTTCCAAGTGCAGCCTCTCATCTTCCAGGACCTGCTCCATGTCATGAAACACTTCAAATCCAACAATAAAGTGATGCAGCTTCCCGGCTGCCGTATCATCCAGACGCAGAAATGTCATACGGCCTCTCTGTATCTCTTTTCCATTCTTCCTGCAATAAGGAAGTTCATATTTTGCACTTTCTTCTTTCTTTTCCGAAAGATTGGAAATGATATATGGGATCTGCAGCCGTTCCCACATTCTTTTTCTTGATGAATCATCTGCAAGTTTCTGCACGATCTGTTCTACCGCTCCTGAATAACTTCCATCTTCTGCAAGGAAGAAATTCGAGCTTGCACGTAAAACTGTATACTGATCCTGCAAAGCATCACAATACAGGCAGTCCGAAAATTGAAATCCCTGCTGTCTGATTCCATCCAGGATCTGAATATGAAGTGCCCGGCGGTCCGCTGCCTCTTTTATCTTCGCCTGATTCTTATCTATATACATATTCTTATCGGCATGCCGGAAGAGTTCCCGCATCGTACATCCTTCAAAATCTTCCGCCAGCGCATATCCTACCGCATAACTGATCGGCATCTCCGGATGTTCCTGGGAATATCTGGCAATTTCCGAACGTATTGTCCCCAATATTTCCCGTACTTTTTCATGATCCACACACTCAAGTACAGCAATAAACTCATCTCCGCCATCCCGCCCTGCAAAATATTCTTCCGGCAGCACTTTTCTTAACTGCACCGCAAATGAGCGGATATACGCATCCCCTTGATCATGTCCGAGCCTGTTATTAATAATACGCAGATTATTCAGATCGAATACACACAATGCTACTGACCCATCCGTACATTCCGGCATTTCTCCGTCTAAGATCTCCTCACAGCGGTTCTTATTCGGAAGTCCGGTTGCCTCGTCCAGATAGACTTTTTTCTTAAGTGCTTTATTCTGCGCCGCGTATTTTACAGCCTTGATCAGTTCATATGCCAGAAGACACACCAGACCGATAATATCTGCGATCACAATCTTTTCCAGCCGTTCCAGTGCAGTTGCTTTCTTCTGTGCATACTTTTCCGCAAGCCCGGTTGCTTCATCACAGATTACAAAGAACGTTTCGCTTTTTTCTATGATTTCCGTATTCTCATAGCCCTCTTTACGCACTTGCCGGATCTCTTTTTGCAACTTCTGAAAATGTTCATCCAGTTCTTTCATCTTATTCTGAAATGCTCTGTCATCCAGACGGACCAGATTCAGCTCATCACTTCCATACCGAAGTCCTTCTATAAATGAAGCTACCGATTCAATCATCTCATCCTGCGGTTCTTTTGCATCCTCTAGTTTGATAATACGCTGCGTCTTTCCGCGGACCAATCCGGCGTAATTTACGACACGGGCTGTTCCCTGAATCTTACTCACCAGAACCATGATCGTCAGAAACAGTGCAATCAATATGACTGTCAGAACCGTCATCAGTCCTCTTGTTATTTTTGAAATCTTTCTATCCATATCTCCCCTAAAAATCACATCATTTTTATTTTCTTGCTTCCATTCTTTTCAGCTCCGGCAGTACCGTACAAAGCATCGTGATAAAGCAGATACTTCCACCGATCACATTCGAAACCGGTTCTGCAAAAAATACCCCATCCGTTCCCATATGCAATGCATACGGCATGAAATAAGTGAGCGGAACTACAATTACCACTTTCCGGAGTATTGAGAAAAAGATTGCCTGCTTCTTTTTATTCAATGATTTGAATACTGTCTGCCCCATATACTGCAGATCCATGAAAATAAATGCGGCGAAATACTGTCTGAGTGCAGGTACCGCATCTTTTAACAGCATCTTATCAGAACTGAAAATACGGATAAGAACTTCCGGAATTACAATAATACTCCCCCACATCACAGCAGTATAGAGAAGGATCATAACTGCAAGCACTACCATAGCTTTTCTCACACGTCCGGGACGGCGTGCGCCGTAATTATAACTCAGGATCGGAGATGTACCTTCATTTATCGCACTGATCGGTGTCTCCACAAGCTGACGCACACTGCTAATAATTGTCATAACCGAAATGTAGATATCTCCTCCTGTAACGGAAAGTACATGATTGCAGCAGATTGATACCAGACTGTTCGTAAGCTGCATAATAAATCCTGCCATTCCAAGACTTACAATGTTTCTGGCATATCCGCTACATACTCCAATCTCTTCCCTTCGCAAAAGCCGGACTTTCAATTCTGCTCTTCTTGAAAGGAAGAAATATACAAATATTGCGGATATCGTCTGTGACAATACTGTTGCGATTGCTGCTCCTCTTACGCCGAGTCCAAGGATAAAAATAAATACCGGATCCAGGATCAGATTTGCAGCTGCTCCAACAGCAACCGAAGACATCCCTATCACCGAGTATCCCTGTGCATTAATGAACGGATTCATTCCCACCGCAATCATCGAAGGTAGTGTACCGATCAAATAGATCATCATATATGGGTATGCATAGAGCATTGCATCTTTGGAAGCTCCAAACAAAATCAAAACAGGATACGCAAAAAGGAATCCTCCGATCATCAGCAATACTGCACTGGCACAGATCATGGAAAACGATGTATTCATAATTCTGACTGCTGTCTTCTCTTCTTTTTTTCCTCTGTAAATCGAAAACAGCGGCGCACCACCGCCGCCGAAGAGATTTGCAAAAGCAGTAATGATCATGATTAACGGAAAACAGATCCCGACTGCTCCGAGTGCTGCCGTTCCCACATGCGGAATACGTGCAATGTATACACGGTCTACAATGTTATACAGCAGATTTAACAGCTGGGCAGCAAGCATTGGAAGAGCCGCTCCAAGAATGTTCCCTGTTACTGTTCCATTTTCGAAATCTATCCTCTTCATTTTCTCTGCCTCTCGCCTCTTAACTCTCTATCTGTTCTGTGCAATCGCAGCATCCACCACATGCTCCAGCAGAATGGAAGTCGTTACCCCTCCGACTCCACGCGGAACTGGTGTGATCGCATCTACAATCTTCTCTGCTTCCTCAAAATTCACATCTCCACAGAGTTTTCCTTCTTCATTCACATTAATTCCGACATCAATGACGATCTGTCCTTCTCTCAGATAGCTTCCATCGATAACTCCGGCTTTTCCGGCCGCTACAACTACAATATCCGCCTCTTTTACCACGGACGGCATGTCCACTGTTCTGGTATGGCAGACAGTTACGGTCGCATTCTTCTTCAGCAGCATCATGGCTGCCGGTTTTCCGACTACCAGACTTCTTCCGATAACTACCACTTTTTTACCTGTGCAGTCTATTCCGTAATGCTCCAGCACCTTCATGCAGGCACTTGGCGTACATGGTGCGTATCCCATATCTTTTCCCATGAAAACTCCTGCCATAGAAAGATCCGTAATTCCATCTACATCTTTTTCTACCACCAGCGCATTGACAATCCTGTCCTCGTTCAGATGCTTCGGAAGAGGTCTGAACAACAAAACGCCATGAATTTTATCATTCTTATTTACCTGACTGATCGTCTTTAATACCTCTTCTTCTTTTACATCTGCCGGAAGAAGGAATTTCTCATATGCTACGCCAAGCGTCTCACATCGTTTTGCTGCACCTTTTTCATATGCGATATCGTCTTCTCTTTCGCCGATACGGATGATTCCAAGCGTCGGTGTAATATCCTGTGCTTTTAACTTTTCTACTTTTGCCTTGATTTCTTCATTAATAGAAGCATTTACTTCTTTTCCTAATAGTAATTTTGCCATTATTTGTCCTGCTGCTTTCTTTCTACTTTCTTTTTCTTTCTAACACTGTCTTTACCGGATGCGGCTGCTTACTTCCGCAAATATACGGTCTGCTTTTGCTTCATATTCTTCCCGGAGGGAATCTGCCAGCTGATTGAGTTCTTCCGCTCTTTTTCTGTCTTTCATTGATTTCGTATTGATGTATACATTCAATGATGCTCCCTGCATGGCAGATTTTAAAAGTGTTGCTCCGACTCCAGCGTCACTTAATGCGATCCGGCTGCCCTTTGCAGCAAACACTTCGACAAGATCAATGCCTCTGGCACAGGTCTTCATGATCTCGATCGGGACACCACATGCCACATTCAGTGCATTCTCCATGATCTCTTCTTTTTCCGCAATCTCTTCCGGCGTAGACTTCGGAAGTCCGTATGCTCTACTGAGCGGCTCAAATGCTTCCGCATCCTTATCCATCAGTTCTAAGAATTCTTTTGCGATCTCATCCGCCTCTTTCTTGCATTCGATAATTTCACCTTCTACATCTGCATATGTTTTCTTTCCCACTGTCAGGCTTCCAACCATATTGCCAAGCGCAATTCCGATAGCCCCGGTTAAAGCGGCCGCTCCGCCACCTCCCGGAACAGCCGCTTTACTTGCAAGCACTTCTATAAAATCTTCGCATGTCTGTAATTTAAAGTTTCTATTTGAATCTTCCATGTTATACCTCATTTCCTAAAATTATGAGTACATTATACACTGCGGGCTCTTTTACTGCAATATGCTAAATTGTTCCATCTATATTCCGAGAATAATCTTGATCATCAGTAATACGAGCACAAGTAAGATAATCGGCTTGATGACCTTTACCCCGTTCTTCACAACCATGTGTGCACCAAGATAATGTCCTGCAATGCTGAATATGGATGCCGAAAGTCCCAGTACCCATAAGATCTTCCCTGCCAGAACAAATGTAATTAACGCCGATATATTCGATGTCAAATTGACAACTTTTACGTTTCCTGTTGCTTTCTCTATATCGAGCTTTCCTAATTTGGTAAATGTAAGCAGTAAAAATGTCCCGGTTCCCGGTCCGTAAAATCCATCATAGATGCCGATCACGAATGAACATGCCGCCATGATCAGATACTGTTTCTTTCTGGTAAATCCTTCCGGGATCACCGGCTTCAGATTTTTGTCACGTAACACACAGAACGCCACAACCGGAAGAACAAAGACCAGTACCGTCTTTAATACTTTGTCACTGATGATCAGTGCCAGGTTCGCCCCTGCGATCGAACCAACGAACGCACATGCTACCGTTCCCGGAACCAGAAACAGATCCACACATCTGCTCTTCACAAGATGCCATGTTGACACCGCCGTTCCCGTTGCCGATGATAATTTATTCGTTGCAATTGCATTGTGTACCGGAACCCCTGCGAACATATAGGCCGGCAATGAAATCAGGCCTCCTCCTCCAGCAATCGCATCCACAAATCCGGCAAGAAATACCAGCTGTCTCT
>ERZ1026864.1427-NODE-1427-length-12074-cov-2.950495_pt1 | contig 12074 bp, 9 predicted proteins | sample MGYA00380162_ERZ1026864 | MGnify/ENA primary metagenome ERZ1026864 (study PRJEB33269, sample SAMEA4719798) | human gut metagenome | biome: human-associated habitat; feature: organic feature; material: feces | place: Cameroon | collected 2013-10 ... | reverse complement strand
AAGTGGCCGTCTTCTCCGACAAGGCCCCGTTCGGCTACATCGACAAGGACGGCAAGAATGCCGGCTACGACATCGTCTTCGCCGAGCGTCTCGCCAAGGATCTGGGCGTGAAGGTCAAGTACACGTCCGTCGATCCGGCCGCCCGTGTGGATGTGCTCACGTCCAACAAGGTGGACATCACGCTGGCCAACTTCACCGTCACCGACGAGCGCAAGGAGAAGGTCGACTTCGCCAAGCCGTACATGAAGGTCGCGCTCGGCGTGGTCTCCCCGGAGAACGCCGAAATCACCGACGTGAGCCAGCTCAAGGGCAAGACGCTGATCATCGCCAAGGGCACCACCGCCGAAAGCTATTTCGAGAAGAACGAACCCGACGTCAAGCTGCAGAAGTACGACCAGTACGCCGACGCCTACAACGCGCTGCTCGACGGCCGTGGCGACGCCTTCTCCACCGACAACACCGAGGTGCTGGCCTGGGCCAAGACCAACAAGGGCTTCAAGGTGGGCATCACCAAGCTTGGTGACGAAGACACCATCGCGCCGGCCGTGCAGAAGGGCAACAAGGAGCTGCTCGACTGGATCAACGACGAGATCGTGAAGCTCGGCAAGGAGAACTTCTTCCACAAGGATTACGAGGAGACTTTGAAGCCGGTGTACGGCTCCGACGTCAACCCGGATGACATTGTGGTCGAAGGCGGCAAGCTTTGATTCTTACCTGACCTGACGGCGGCCTGCCGTCCGTCAATCCTGTTTCCAAGCCTTCCGTGGCACACGCCGCGGAAGGCTTTTTCATGCCGATTCCGGGCCGGTTATGTCACATCCTTCGAAATCGTTTACAGTCCACGCGGGTGTATGTTTCCGGAGGTTTCGTACCATCCGATAACCCCTCATAAATAAACGCTATGGCGATTCGCGCGTTGTATAAGCAACGTCGATAATCTCCGGCGCGTGGCGCTTTCCAAGACACGGTTAAGTAGGAGCCAGTGATCGCGTGAACGGCACGCGGCAAGGAAACCACACCGAGGGGGTGCGCACCATGACCAGATTCAACACTCAGCTCGTCCACGGACTGCCGGTCAACGACAACAACACCGGAGCCGTGAACCCGCCGATCTACAACTCGTCCACCTATGCTTTCGAATCGGTCGGGACCATGCCCCGCTGGGATTATGCCCGCAGCGGCAATCCGACGCGCGAGTTCCTGGAGAAGCAGATCGCGCAGCTGGAGCATGGCACGCGCGGTTTCGCGTTCGGTTCCGGCCTGGCCGCCATCCACGCGGTGCTGTCGATCTTCCAACCCGGCGACCGTATCATCGTCGGCAAGAACATCTACGGCGGCACCTACTCGCTGTTCCACGAGTATTTCGAACGCTGGGGCGTCATCGTAGAGGAAGTGGACACCACCGATTACAAGGCGCTCGATGCGGCGGTGTCCGGCGAATCCGCCAAGGGCAATGCGCATGGATGTCCGGCCAAGGCCGTGTACTTCGAAGTGCTCACCAACCCGCTTCTGCAAGTCAACAACGTGACGGCCATTGCCGGAATCGCCCACCGTCATGGCGCGATCGCCATCGTCGACAACACATTCGTCACCCCGTATCTGCAGCAGCCGCTCGACCAAGGCGCCGACATCGTCATCCATTCCGCCACCAAGTATCTGGCCGGCCATTCCGAAGTCAACGCCGGCCTCGTGGTGGTCAAGGACGATGAGCTGGGCAAGCGCGTCTACTTCGCGCAGAACCGCTTGGGCGGCGTGCTCGCGCCGAACGAATGCGATTCGGTGCGTCGCGGCATCCAGACGCTCGCCTTGCGCATGGACCGTCAGCAGGAGAACGCGCGTGCGATTTCCAGCTATCTGCTGCTGCACCCGTTGGTCAAGTCCGTGCATTATCCGGGACTGCCCAGCCATGAATACGAGCTGGCCTCCAACGGTCTCAAGGGCGGCGGTGCCGTGCTGAGCTTCGAAGTGGTGCCGGGCGTCGACCCTGCGGACGTGCTTGACAACCTGCATATCTTCCGTTTGGCGGTGTCTCTAGGTGCGGTGGAATCGCTTGCCGAACTGCCGTGCCGCATGACGCATTTCGAACTGCCGCGCGAGGAGCGTTTGAAGGTCGGCATCACCGACGAGCTGGTACGTCTCGCGGTCGGCGTCGAGGACAAGCAGGACCTCATCGAGGATCTCGGTCAGGCCTTCGACATCGCGTATGAGCACTATCTCAACCGTCATGCCGGCGAGAGTCTGTTCACCTTCGCGCAACACGTATATGCCTGAAAGTTTTGCCATCGGTAGGGATTTGAATATTAACTGGCACGCTATCTCACGAACCGGACAGGGGAAAGCGCCCCTCTGTCCGGCTCGTGGACGGCCCTTGCCCAGCTCGCGGACATTGTCTGCATACGATTGCATTCTTTGGTAAATTTTTACTCGGGTTCGGCAATGGTTGCAGAACCTACGAAAGGTCATGCGACAAGACCTTTAAAGAGAAACCAAAGAAGGGAGTAATGCCATGCCGTTCCTTGTAGCGCTCCTTGTCATTGCGCTGATCATCGCGTTCCTGTTCCTGTCCACGTTGTTCATCGTGCCGCAGCAGCAGGCCTACATCATCGAACGTTTCGGCAAGTTCAACAAGGTCCAGTTCGCGGGCATCCACATCCGTATCCCGTTCGTGGACCGCATCGCCATGAAAACCAACATGCGCGTCAACCAGCTCAACGTGCAGCTGGAGACCAAAACCCTCGACAATGTGTTCGTCACGGTCGTCGCCTCCACCCAGTTCCGTGTGAATCCGGAGAACGTTGCCACCGCTTACTATGAGTTGCGCGATCCGGCCGGCCAGTTGCGCTCCTACATGGAAGACGCCCTGCGTTCCGCCATTCCTGCGTTGAGCCTCGATGATGCTTTCGCCCGTAAGGATGATGTGGCCTTCGACGTGCAGAAGACCGTCGGCAACGAGATGTCCCGCTTCGGCTTCACCGTGGTCAAGACCCTGATCACCGCCATTGACCCGAGCTCGCAGGTCAAGAATGCCATGGATTCCATCAACGCAGCCCAGCGTGAGAAGGAGGCCACCCGGCAGCGCGCCGAGGCCCAGCGCATCCAGATTGAGACCCAAGCCGCTGCTGAAGCGGAGAAGACCCGTCTTCAGGGTGAAGGTCAGGCCAACTACCGTCGCGAGATCGCCAACGGTATCGTCGACCAGATCAAGAGCCTGCAGGCTGTCGGCATGAACATCGGCGATGTGAACAATGTGGTGCTGTTTAACCAGTACCTCGACGTGCTGCGCTCCTTGAGCGAATCCAACAACTCCAAGACCGTCGTGCTTCCAGCATCCACCCCTGGCGGATATCAGGATATGTACAGCCAGATCACGCAGGCGATGGTGACAGCCAACGAAACCGCGGAACGGAGCGCGTACACGCCGAAGCCGTCCCATACGGCCGCCCCATCGGTGCCGCGTATCTGACGAATATTGATCGAATGGCGTCTTTGGCCGCATGCGCCAATCGCGGGGTATGCGACCAAAAACGAAACGAATCCCTCCTTCCATCGGGGAGCCGCGTGAATGTGACGGAGAATGCGGAAACGATGGAAGGAGGGATCGCGTATGGGTGCGTCGCCGTACCACGACGCACATCTTGTCATGGGAACGCTTCTGGACGCTATTCCAGTCCGATGAGCGCCCCGTGGGCCGGCATGGACGGGCGTTCCGCCTCATGCCGCTTCACGGATTGGATCTGTTTCTGCAGATCCATGACTTTCTTCTCCAGCCATGCGATGGTCATGGATTGGGAGATGACGAGCAGGTCGCGCTGATCGGCCGCGGCTTCATTGGCGAACGACTGCGCCTCCAGCATGATCTGCGGATCGGCCTTCCAACGTGCGATGGCGCGTTCGATGCGCTTGCTGCCCACGATCTTCGGATTGAGTCCCGCGCTGGCAAAGATGCTAGTCGGTCCGTTGCCCCGCAGATATTGCGCCATGCAACGCACCTGGAAATCCCTCGAATAGGTGATGCGGTCCATCGACGCCCGCTCCACCGCGGGCAGGGTGTTGAGGTAGTAGACCTCCGCTTGTGTGAAACGACGTTTCATGATGTCCCCCTCATGGTATGGAACCGTTCAGCTTCGTTTTCGATTCGTTGCGATGCCTTCATTGTATTTTCGTCGTTTCACGGTTCACTGCCATTTGGCACGAAACAAGGGTTTCTGGCATGAAACAACATGTTCCATATCGTTCAGGCGGGGTTTCTTGAACGGTTTTCGAGTTTCAGACACGCGCGGACCGTGGCTTCAGGGTGTTCCCTTAAGGGTGGCGAAGCGCGGTGAAACACTTTAGACTTAGGAGCAATTATCAACATATTCCCAGAAAACGAGGAGGTGAATGTGCCGGTAGGTAGCACATCCAACGCTGGGAAAACCGGTCGCGGTCCCATTATCGAGGTTAAAAACCTACGCAAGGAATATCCAGTGCTCGATGAGACCGTCGTAGCACTGGAACGTGTCAATCTCGCCATTCCGCAAGGGCAGATTTGCTGTATCTATGGCGAGTCCGGATCCGGTAAATCCACCCTGCTCAATCAGCTTGCCGGCATGGAAAAACCAACTAAAGGTGGTGTACGTATCACAGGTGTGTCCATCAGCAGGCTTGACGAACGGCAGCTGGCCGAATTCAGGCAGAAGCACCTTGGCTTCGTGTTCCAGTCGTACAATCTGCTGCCCAATCTCAATGCCATCGAGAATGTGGCCATGCCACTGATGTTCCGAGGCGTGCCGAAGCGTAAACGCGAGACGATCGCGCGTGCCATGCTCAAGCGGGTCGGCCTTGGCAAACGAATGAACCATTATCCGACCCAGATGTCTGGCGGTCAGCAGCAGCGCGTTGGCATCGCCCGCGCTTTCGTGACACGTCCGCAAGTGGTATTCGCCGACGAGCCGACCGGCAATCTCGATTCCAAAACCAAAACCGAAGTGATGGATATGATTTGCTCGTTCGCACGCGATTTCAACCAGACCATCGTGCTCGTCACACATGACGACAATATGGCGCAATACGCCGATCGCATCGTCACACTTCTTGACGGCCGCATCATCGGCGACCGGCTTACGTAACTTCATGACAGCATATCGACAACTATGACGACAACAGAAGGGCCTTCCATGGGCAACAACACAAGAATCGCAACACTGCTCAACGGGGCAATCTCACTATTGGCGGTGGTCGCCATCACGTTGGTATGCATTGTGCCGACGGCGTTCGCCGAAGATGGTGCCAATACTTCCGATGCTCCGGGTGCGGGAGCGGACAACAGTGTTGAGCAGATTGCTGGGCCGGTGCCGAACATCATTATCACCAATTTCACCTATGGCGACGGGTCGGTGGCGGTCGGCAGCACCTTCAACCTCGGTTTCACCTTCCAAAACATGGGCAAAGTGGCGGTGAGCAACATGGTGGTCACCGTGGACGGCGGTGAGAATTTTGCCATCTCCGGCGGTACGAACACGTTCTACTACGATGCGCTGAATGCGGGAGCTGCGTTGACGCAGACCGTGCCGATGCAGACACTGGCCAGTGCGAAAAACGGCGCGCAGGGCATCGACATCAGCTTCAAATACGAGTATGTGGACGGTGCCGCACGCAGCTCCAACACTTCCGACATCAAAATTTCCGTACCCGTTTCGCAGCCTGATCGTTTTGAATTGAACGATCCAGTGGTGCCCAATATCGTCAACGCGGGTGAGGAAACTACTATCACCATGGATTACGTGAACAAGGGCAAGGGCGACGTTTCCAATGTCGAGGCGAGCGTTGAAGGCGACGGTATCACCGCCACGCAGGCCAAGCAGTACGTCGGCAATGTGGCGTCCGGCGCGTCCGGCTCCATTGGATTCGCATTCACTGCGGACAAGCCCGGCGAAACCGAGGCGAAACTGACGGTGACGTATGAGAATTCCGATGGACAGCCGCAGACCAAGGAATTTCCGGTGAAGATCAATGCCGTTGAAGCTCCTGTTCCGGATGATTCCGATACGGATGTTGACGTCCAGGATCAGAGCATGCCGGTCTGGGTGTGGATAGTGGCGGCGGCCGTTGCGCTCGTCGTGATTGTACTGACGGTCGTATTGGTGGTCCGTCACCGCCGTAAGAAGGCAAAGCAGGTGGCCGATGATGACGATTGGGATTGGGAGCCTGCCGATCTTGGAGCCGATAAGCAGGGTAAATCTACTGCCATGGCTGCCGATGCGCCGACGCAGGTAATCGCCACGGCAGGTGGCACATCGGCCGTCTCCGTATCCGCAACGTCATCTTCCACTCCATCCGTCAAGGAGTAGGCATGCGATTTTCGGATATCGCACATACTTGCGCGCAGAATTTGCTGCGGCGCAAATCGCGTACGATTTTGACGGTGCTCGGCGTGATCGTCGGCTGCTGCTCTATCGTCCTGATGATTTCGATTGGACAAGGCATCAGCGAGCAGAATGAGCAGATGCTCAAGAGCATGGGCAATCTCAACGACATTACCGTCACAGCTGCCGGCGGCTCGGGCGCGTACGACAGCTCTGGCGTCGGTATGTCGAGTTTGTCTTCGTCGGACATGACATCATCGGATCAGCAGGCCAAGCTTGACGATGCTGCGGTACAGACGTTCCGTGGCATTTCAGGCGTCGCGGCCGTGATGCCACAGCGGTCGGCGCAGAGCACCGTGGATCTCACTGCGGGAGCCGGATCCCGATACGTGGCTCAATATGCTTCTGTGATGGGTACGGATATGACCCAGCTTGAAGCATCGGGATACAAGCTCGTTCAAGGGCGTATGCCGAGGCGTGCCGGAGAAGTATTGCTCGGCAAATACGCGGCATACCAGTTTATGGATAAGTATCGTTCCGATGATGACTCCAGGCGTATCGCTCCCGGTGATTATGAGTGCGATGAGAACGGTTGCAAGGAGAGCGAGGGGGAGAAGCCGTTCTTCGACGTACTGACCACGAAACTCAATTTGATTACCGGAGCCGATTATCAAAGCCCTGACGATTACCGCAAAATAGGCAGCACTTCGATGAGTTCCACCGATTCAGGCGACGGCGATGGTACTGCCAGTTCGCAGAATCCTGTGGTTTCCATGCCTTTCACCGTGGTCGGTGTGTTGGACGCTTCAACCAATAATTACGATGCATTCAGCTCCGGTGTAGTCATGTCGCTGGAGGATATGGACACATTGCAGGCCAAAATCGACGGCAAAACCAATACCACCAGCCGGACCAAAACAAACTACGACCAAGTGGTGGTGCACGCTCAAAATATCAAGGATGTGCCGGGTATCGAAGCGCAGATCAAAATGTCTGGCTACCAAACCACGTCCTTCGAACAGACCCGCAAGGAGATTGAAAAGCAGAGTCGTGGCATCCAGCTCGCATTGGGAGGCATTGGCGCGGTGTCATTCCTGGTGGCGGCCATCGGCATCGCCAACACCATGATTATGTCCGTGTCGGAACGCACTCGGGAAATCGGCATTATGAAGGCGCTCGGCTGCTATGTGAAGGATATTCGCACGATGTTCCTATGTGAAGCAGGTGCCATCGGTCTGGTCGGTGGACTTATCGCCTGTCTGATTTCCGCCTTGGGGTCGCTGAGCATCAATCTGCTGTCGTTTGGTGGATTCAGTATGGAAAACGTAGGCAAAGCGATTATGGGCGGTGACGACGTGAGCCGAATCTCCGTGATTCCATGGTGGCTGTTTGTCGTGGCCGTGCTGTTTTCAATTCTGGTGGGCATACTCGCCGGTTTGGGGCCAGCTAATAAGGCTGTGAAGATTCCTGCGTTGGACGCCATCAAGAACGAGCAATAGCGATTGCGATTGACAATAATGCCTATGGTCGGCCATGTGCTGTTCAGCGTGGGCCGGCATTTCGCGATTGTTCGACGTTCCCTGTCGATTTTTGACGGTGCCGGCTAGTTGCGTGATTAACGGGCCAAGACGCGGCGAATGCGATCAGCCACCGCTTCCACAGTCAGCCCGTAACGTTCATCAAGCTCGGCAAGGGGCACACGATCGGTGAATTCTTTCGATGCGCCGAAGTTGAGCACACGCACACCGGCCGCCTTTGGATTGGTGGAATTCGCGTAGAACGCGGTCACCTTCTCACCCCAGCCGCCTTCCAGCTGGCCATCCTCCAAGGTGACGACCACACGATGGCCGTCGGCAAGCACGTCCAGCAGCTCGCCATCCATCGCGGAATACTGCTGCGCGTCGATAAGCGTCGCATTGATATCGTCGTCGTTTTCGAGCGTTGCCGCCACCTCGGCCGCCAACGGCAGTGTATTGCCCAAGCCGAGAATCGCCACTTCACGTCCCGGACGTACGATCTGGTACCGCGTGAAAGGGCAATCGCCATATCGGCGGAACGCTCCATGGCAAGAATCTGCTCGCCGGGCATGCGGATAGCCGTCACACCATGATCAGACGGCCCCGTGGCCCATGCAAGCATGTCCAGCATCTGCTCTCCGCTGGTCGGTGCCAGACAGGTCACATCAGGCGTGTTGGCGAACATCGTCATATCGAACGTGCCGGAATGTGTATTGTCCGCGCCGGAAATGCCCGCTCCGAAAATCAGCAGCGTCGCCGGAACATGATTCAACGCCAGCTCCTGCTGCAACTGGTCGTAAATACGCTGGAAGAACGTGGCGGAAGTCGCCAGAACCGGCCGGCCTCCAGCCTTCGCGATGCCTGCGGCGAACGCGGCCGCATGCTCCTCGGTAATGCCGGTGTCCACATAATGCGATCCGGCACGTTCACGGAAATCACGGGTGATGCCATTCGAACCAGGTGTGGCGGGGGAGATGACCACCAGTCCCGGCTCGTTTTCGAAACGGGACTCCAACGAAGCCATGGCCATCTGACCGTAGTATTTGCGCGCGTCAAGCGGCTTGCCGAGCGCGCTGTCCGGATCCTGCCAATGATTCGCCTCGCATTGGCCGGCATGCGGCTGCGGATTGGTCTGGTTGCATCCGTCGGAACCATCCTGCGCCTCGGTCTCATCGCTGAAACCCAAGCCCTTGGTGGTGTGGATATGCAGCACGACGGGATGGTCGATATCCTTCAAGTCTTCAAGCGCCGCGACCAGCGTGTCCACATCGTTGCCCTGCTCCACATAACGGTAGTCAAGTCCGAACGCCTTGAACAGATTCAGCTCCGCGGTTCCGTTCGACGCGCGCAGACGGGCAAGATTGCCGTACATGCCACCGAAATCCTCGGCGATCGACATCTCATTGTCGTTGACGACGATGATGAGATTACCGCCCTGTTCGGCAGCGTTGTTCAGTCCTTCGAAAGCGATCGCCGAGCTCAACGAACCGTCGCCGATGATGGCGATGACGTTGCCGATTTCGCTTGCTCCCGCAGCGGTATGTTGCATATCACGTGTTTTGGCAAGACCGCAGGCAAGGGAGATGGACGTGCCGGTATGGCCCAGCACGAAGGAATCATGCTCGCTTTCCAACGGATTGGTGAAACCCGTCACCTCGCCGAACCGCGACTCGTCCAGATACGCCTCGGCGCGCCCGGTAAGCATCTTGTGCACGTAGCTTTGGTGGGAGACATCGAAAACGAAACGGTCACGTGGAGAACCGAACACGCGGTGCAACGCCACGGTAAGCTCCACCACGCCAAGATTCGAACCGATGTGGCCACCATGCTTCCGGCCGTAATTCAACAGCGTGGAACGAATCTCCAGACACAGATCACGCAACTGTTGCGAAGAAAGGGCATGCACATCCGCCGGAGAATGAATCGAACCCAGTATGCCAGCGGTCATTATGCGCAACTGTCCTTCCCTGAACCTGTCTTCTTTACCGCGGAAAATCCTATCCCACTGTATGCCTCTGCCGGGGTGTCGGTTGTGAAATACCTGCAAAGTCTTCTCAACTGCGGCACAATGGAAACGATGAAATGAATCGAACCACCGAAAAACCGCGAAGGAGCGCTGACCATGAAAGCCGTATACGCAGCAGGAACCGATTATGACAATCCGCTGTCGCAACTCAAGGTGGGGGAGCTGGACACGCCCGAAACCAAGCCGTTCTGGAGTACCATCCACGTGGCCGCAGCCAGCGTGAACCACCACGACATCTGGAGCCTGCAGGGCGTGGGACTCTCCGCCGAACAGACGCCGATGATTCTCGGCACCGACGCGTCAGGCGTGCTCGACGAGGACATTCCTGTTCGCAAAGGGCTGAAAGCCGGAGCCGAAGTGGTGCTCTACACCTTCGTCGGCACCGACGGCGCCGGCGTCATGCCGGGGGAGCGGCGCACCATCCTATCCGAAAAATACGCGGGCACCATGGCCGAAACCACCCAAGTGCCCAGCGCCAACGTGTTCGCCAAACCCGCCAACCTGACCCTCGATGAGGCTGCCGCGCTCGGCACCAGCTGGCTGACCGCCTACTCACTGCTGTTCACATCGGCCAACGTGAAACCGGGAGACACCGTGCTCGTCCAAGGCGCGGGCGGCGGCGTGTCCACAGCGGCCATCCAACTCGCCCATGCGGCAGGACTGGAAGTGTTCGTCACGTCACGCAGCGAAGAGAAACGAGACCGCGCGATCGCCATCGGAGCCGACGCCGCCTTCGAAACCGGCGCGCGACTGCCGCATAAGGTCGACGCCGTCATCGAATCGGTCGGCGCGGCCACCTGGAGCCATTCCGTCAAATCCGTACGCCCCGGCGGCACCATCGCCATCTGCGGAGCCACCACAGGAGACCAGCCTGGAGCCGAACTGACCCGCATCTTCTTCCAGGACATTCGCGTGCAAGGCAACACCATGGGTTCGCGTGACGATTTCGCACGACTGCTCAAATTCGTGGAACACGCCGACCTGCACCCCGTCATCGACTCCACCTACGCGCTTGCCGACGCGCCCGCGGCGTTCCGCAAAGTGGTCGACGGCGACGTTTTCGGAAAGGTCGTGCTGCACATCGAGCCGAGTAAGTAAAGTAGACGGTGTTCTGGAACACGTAAGTCTACGTAAATCCTTCGGAGGTTTTGATGGCAGACAACAAGCCTGAAGTCGCGGTGATCATGGGATCGGCAAGCGATTGGGAGACCATGAAGCACGCATGCGAGATGCTCGACCAGTTCGAGGTGCCGTACATGAAGCAGGTGATTTCCGCGCACCGCACCCCGGAACTGATGGGTGAGTTCGCGCACAACGCCCGTGCCAACGGGCTGAAGGTCATCATCGCCGGCGCGGGCGGCGCGGCCCACCTGCCGGGCATGGTCGCGGCGCAGACCACACTGCCGGTCATCGGCGTGCCGGTGCGCTCCCACGCGCTGTCCGGCTGGGATTCGCTGCTGTCCATCGTGCAGATGCCGGGCGGCATTCCGGTGGCCACCACCGCCGTCGGCAACTCCGGCGCAACCAACGCCGGCCTGCTCGCGGTGAGCATTCTGAGCACCACCGACGAGCGACTGGCCAAGGCGCTGCAGGACTATCGTGACTCCCTGAAGGAAAAGGTGGCTGAATCCAATGCCCAGCTTGTCTGAGGAAACCAACGGCCGTATCGAACGACTGATGCCCGGCGCGACCATCGGCATCATCGGTGGCGGCCAGCTCGGCCGCATGATGGCGCTGTCCGCGCGCTACATGGGCTTCCGCATCGGCGTGCTCGACCCGACACCCGACTGTCCGACCGCTCAGGTCGCGGATTTCCAAGTGACCGCCGAATACGACGACATCGCCGCCATCCGCGAACTGGCTGAAAAGTCCGACGTGCTCACCTACGAGTTTGAGAACGTGGACGCCGACGCCATCGACCAAGTTCGTTCCCTCGCGGCGGCCCCGCAAGGCACCGATCTGCTGCGCGTCACGCAGGACCGTGTCAACGAGAAGCGGTTCATCAACGACCATGGCACGCCCACCGCGCCGTGGAAGGCTGTCAACAGCGTCGAGGAACTTGAAGCGGCACTTGATGAGATCCACTATCCGGCTGTGCTTAAAACCCGTTCCGGCGGTTACGACGGCCACGGCCAGACCGTGCTCAAGTCCGAAGCCGACTTGGAGCAGGTGCGCGCCCGCGCCGAC
>ERZ1026864.1426-NODE-1426-length-12084-cov-4.625572_pt1 | contig 12084 bp, 25 predicted proteins | sample MGYA00380162_ERZ1026864 | MGnify/ENA primary metagenome ERZ1026864 (study PRJEB33269, sample SAMEA4719798) | human gut metagenome | biome: human-associated habitat; feature: organic feature; material: feces | place: Cameroon | collected 2013-10 ... | reverse complement strand
CCTCAGAATCATTTGAAGAGTAGTAAGCATAAAAGGAAAATCCAAATTTTTCATCAACTCGCGCAATAAAAAAGAGAGGAATTTCTTCCTCTCCTTCTTCCTTTTAATTGCGCGATTACCATGAAATTAACAGTTTTACTGTATTTTCAAAAAGATGGCTTCTGTCATCTATTGGAGTCTCTTCAACTTTAAAGCCATATAACTGCAAGCTATCGCAAAGGTCTTCCTTATCTTTCTTATTTACCAAGAAAGTCAAACGTGACTGTTCCTCATATATCGCCGCGAAATAAATATGCTCCATTACAGCATCAAGGATTCTCTGTCTTGTCGCATTCTTTTGGACTTCTTTAAAACCAATTTTATCTTCTTTATTCATGCACGCTCTCGCGCAATCAGCTGAAAATCTCATTTAAATCACCACTGAACCGTCACTTTTTTAAACGGCCCTCTCCCATCAATACAAATTTCTTCTGACATAACTCCGTAACCATAATCACTTAATTCTGCCAAAACCCAGTCAGCAGTCTCACCAACACCAATATTAAAATTTATCTGGTGACCTTTATTTCGTGCTTCTTTATAAATTTCTCGCATTAAACCATCAATGATACTTTGCCGCGCATGAGTCTCAAGAATATCTTCAATAGAGAAAACTTCTGTCGGCTCAATGCAAGCTCGTGCAAAATCAGCATTAAATAACATTTTAACCTCTTTCTCTTGATTACCACTTAATCACAAAACCATCATTTGCCCCGCCATAAAAATGTTCTTCAACAGTATATCCCATTTTCTAAGTCAAATAATCTTCGACCTCTTGACGCACAGAATGATCACTACTGGCCCAAGGAACCTCTAACTCCCGTTCACATTTCAGTGCAGCTTTACCAATTTTTTCCATGATAGAATCAATAATTAATCGTAAAGCTCCAGAGTCTTCCTCTGAAAATTGTTCAGCCCAATTATTATCCATTATCCAAACGACTCTACTCGCGGCAGTAGCATTAATGTTCATTTAATTTTCTCCCTCGCCATACTCCGCAGGCCACCAAACTTTCATAGTCCAAATAGCTTTACGATGAGTGATATTATTCGTCATATCTCTATCTTCATAAAGCCTTTTGTTTATATCACTGATCTGATAGCCATTATCTTCAAGCCACTCTTTAAAATCCATCATTGCGCCAGTAGTATGGTCTTCTCCAGTGAACACTAAAGCATTAACTTTATTATCTAATGCATTTCTCAATTCCTTTAAAAAAGAATCTTGAATGGCAATATAATCTCTAGTATAATAGTCTTCACTGCAAAATCTTCTAGCTAACTAATAAGCAGTTGGTATTCTATCATTTAAATTTACCATTCAATATACCACCCACTATAACCAGTTTTTACTCTATAACCAGCTTCTTTCAATGAATGAAGCAAGGCCGCAACAAATTTATTATCTTGTTCTACACCCATTTTATCAGGAAAAAGAATCTCTGCTACCTTTTTATTCTTCTCACTTGACCACCAAAAGCCAAACTCTCCACGGTTTGCAACTTCTTTAATCTCCATTGTCACCGCAGGTTCTGCAATGGCAAGGAAATCCATAATCTCTCTATTGAGTTGAGAAACGCCAAGAGCATCTTCAGCTTCAAATAAAATCATAACCATCATCCTCTTTGTTCCACTTGATAATCCAATAATACATTGAAGCAGGACTAAAATCTTCATCAACCTCGTAGCCAGCTTCAATCAAATCATTCTTAATTTTCGCATATAAAGGAGAATCAAGCCGATTATTAAATTGCGCGCTCAACACTGGATCATTCAAATCCAAAGAACTCTCCATCATACCAAAAGAAACATCACTAAACCAATAATGAATAGAATATCTGCCCATTTTCGACGCACGAGTAATTGCACGCTCAATATCGCCAATCAAAATTGGATACTCTTTACGCTGACGCGCAGCAATAGTCACTTCATCAGCATAGCCTTTAGCTTCTTTTGCACTAATCATTTAAATCAACCTTTCTGCTAAAACCATTTCTTTTTTCTTTTCTCCGGCCTTTAGTAAGGTTCCTTCCAACTTACTCTTACATAATCCCTTTCATAACCCTTTTCAAAATTAACTAAAAAACCATCAACTCTAAATTGTTTCTTTATTTCCTTTTGTAAATCAGAATTATGAAAAAGCTCAATTGTTTCTCTTTGTCCAAGAGCCATAATTAGATAATCGCTATCTGACTTAATACAAAAATCATAACTACCTTGACAAGCTGCTTCTTCAATTTCCTTATTAAAATATTTAGTAGTTTTTTCTAAAGTCCTCTTAAACAACTCTTGATTAAAATTGTCGGCGGTTCTCTTAGCTTCTAAAGCAGTCATCAATCTTCCTCCGTCCATCGAATAATTGGGAAACCGCAGAATGGACAATAGTTCCATTCAGAGTTCCATTTATTCCAATCAACCCTATGCTTACAATGGTCACATTCAAGATACTGTTCATTTTCACGCATAGCCTGTATCTTCTCTGCTTTTGCTCTCACAACAAATGAGTGCGGACGAGTAAACTCTTCTTTACATTCAACTGCTTGAATCAAATCTTCAAGCGTATAATCTTCATCCATACTTGCTGCGATTTTATCCATCTCGCGCAAATCATCAACATGAATCAATCCGTTTTCCATTTTACACTCCAAAAGCATTTGCCCAGATGATAACCCACAGCAATTCAAAAATCATCATCAACAACATATTTCCAACCCAAGGAGTATCATCATCTTCACCTTTATAGGCTTTTGCATTCGCGCTAAGGAATACTCCAAGAATAACTGTGTACCCCACTATCAAAATCAACCAATTCATTAGCAAATCTCCCGCGCGAAGTAAGCACTATAAATAGTCTTTCCATCAGTCCAAGTAAACCAAGTACGCTCAATATAATCTCCCTCATCACAAGAGAAATCCATATAAGGTACTCGTTGTTTCTCAAGATATTCGCAAATGTCATCGTAATAATTGCCGGCATCGGGGTCATAAACCTTCACCAAAGATAACCATTTTCCGTAATAGTCCATAATATTTTGATGAATCTTATCAAAGCTATCCAGCCCACAAATTTTTCTCAAAAAGGGATTAATGATTGTTTTCATCTTCGCACCACACTACATGACTCTGAATCTCTCCATCTTCTGGTTTAACATAACTGAAAACTACATAATGAGTTTTCATGTCTGTATTCTGGATTTTCCCTACATTATATTTTATATGATGTCGCCGGCAATATTCTGTGGCCTTATCAACTGCTTCGTCTACTTCAAACTTTTTATAAGGCCAAAAGGCACTCAGAAAATGATACTCAATTGAATAAAACAAATCTTCAATATATTTAATCATCATTCACACCATCCATTTAAAAACTGTATACCATTGAATTATCTGCGCGAGCCGCTAATCTAAATCTTCATCATATCTTATATAAAACAACGGGATCTTATGCTATTGACAATACTAGAACTTCATTGCATCATGCTTTTGACGCAACTAAAATCCTTCCATTCCACCAAAATGGTCAACTGCTTTGAAATGTTGCTCACCTTGATATTCAATCAAACACACAACTTTACTATTAAACTCCAATGAAAAATCAAATCTAAGCGGCTTCTGATCTTTCAAACCATCGAAAGTCTTCTATTCGACAAAATTGCATAGGTTTTGCGTAAGGATTTTCCGAATCCGTTGCTCTCCAAGAGAACCATCTTTTTCGTTGAAAACGATACGTTTTCGTGGCTTCTAGCTATATAAAATTTTTTTCGGGTAGAAATTCTTTCGCACCATTACTTTTTCCTAAAGAAGAATGAAAGATTCGCAATTAACAAAATTGCATCTACAACACAAATAATAAAATTAAACCACAAAAAACCATATACAGCTAGTGCAAGTACATTCATAATCAGCGTCGCAATCAAAAGGACATTTGCGAGAACCATCCAATTCATTTAATACATCACCTTTTATTTCTTCTCTTTTGATTTTCTATATATATTATACCATACCTTTATTCATTTGTCAATATAATAGAAAAAGCTGGGTATTACTACCCAGCCAAATTAATTAAACTTCCGCACCATACTCGCGCCAATGCTCTGCAAGCGGAGACGGGTCAAACTCTCCAGTATAAGTATTCCAGCGTCTCTTATTAGGATGCTGAACACCCATTGCCTTTAGCTTCTGGCGAGCCTTCTCACGCTGAATCTTACGCGGCAGCACATAGGTCTGCTCAATATAAACTTTCTTGCCATTGGGGTCAAGAGCTTCACGAATTTTAGTCTTAATCTGAGTCATATGTTTAGTCCTCCTGAGACTTATTATCTTCTTTAATAACAATCACTTTAGTTTCCGGTTCCCAATCTTTAAGCCAATCAAAATCACCATTTCTGTATTTATTAAATACAGCCATTTCAAAATCGTCTGGCTCAGAAGTAGAAGTCGTTTCAGGATTGATAGTTACGACTTCGGCACATTTTCGCGCGCAATGCTTTATTGCAGTTCTATTAAATCGTTCGCCAAAATTATTGAAAATCCAAACAAAACGAGTTTCCATAAACCACTGAACCAAATCTTTATAAGCGCGGAAAATCTCTTCACCACCAACCACAACTTCATTACCATTCACGTCTTTAACGCGCATAGACTTCATATACATTAATAGTTTTTCCTTTCTTTACTTGTAAAAGTCATTATTTCATACGTACTTTTATAACTACCAACTTTGCGCGCTTCGTCGCTTATGTCTGAGAGTAATCTATATACTTGACCCATTCGCATAAATGGACGGCAATTTGCGCGGGCTTCAATCCATAATTCGGTATAATAAGCGCGAAGTAGCTTTTCAAAGCGTTTTCTTGTCATAATATTATAACCTTTAGGGGTTAGTCAGATAATCATAAAAAGTATCATATCCACCCATTTTTCGAGCAAGCGCACTCATCTTAGGGATGTCACGATACATTCGTGAAATAGGCTTCGAGTCACTGAAACTAAGCGGAGAGTGTACCCAAAACCAAGTATATTCCTCGCGGAGCAATTTTTCAAATCTCTTTCGTGTCATAATAGTCCTCCTCAGAAAATAAAGTTGAACCAATAGCAAAGATATATAGATGATAAAGTTGTTTATAAGAATGATAAGTACATTTGCTTGCAGCAAGAGGTGAAATCTTTACTTTCATTGCCGTTTCAAACAAGTGGCTCATCATATTTTGCTATTCAAGAGTCTCAGCTAAAGGAGAAAATTCAGCAAAGATTCCACGGATTAACTTCTTAAATCTCTTTCTTGTCATTTTCATCCTCACTTTCATCTTCGGGATACCAGATGATTTCAAAAACTTCATCTTCACTAGCATTATCTTCGTCCCATTCAAGGATTACTCTTAAATATTCATCACAAGCACTTTGAATACCTTCAAGCAATGTGCAATGAGGTTTTGGGTCTAATTTTCCATCTTTCTCAATATATGTAGCAGAATTAAAACCAAGAATAACTGGCGTACATCGTATATCCCATCCGTTACAAATTTCCAAAAGAGAAAAGTAATCTTCTTTTGAGATTACAATGTCTGTTCCTAACATTCCAGCTTGCATTGCATTTGTATATTGGTTATTTACATATAACCAGAGGTCTTCATAGGTCATTGAAATAACCTCGCGCGTCCAACTCTTTCAGCATAGTATTATAAACGTGCATATTCGGACAATAGTTGCCTTTGACAAAGAACTCATCGTCCGCACCCTTACCATTTAAAGCAAGAGCTAAAGCAGCTGCAACAGCAGGGCTACGAGAATAACCAGCGTCACAATGAACTACAATCTGATCAACCTTATCTTTCCATTGCTCAACAGCGCGGATAATTCTTTGCGCATCCACATCACGCATGGGAATCAAACCCTTAACAGGTTCTTTGCAGTCAATATCGTCGAACTGACAATACTCAACATGTTTGATAATGTCAGGCTTTTTCTTTGCATCAATAGCAAGAGCATTGGGAATAGGAGTATCATAGCTAGAAATTGAAATAATCAAAGTAGGGACATCAAAATCCGCAATGCCATATTCAATTCCCCAACCATGTGCCGCAGCAAAACACTCAGCACGCGGAAGAACTTTAATCTTCATTTTCAATCTCCTTTCTTGATTTTCTATAAATATTATAGCATAACTTTGTTCAAAAGTCAATAAAAGAAACCGCTCAGATTTTTAGTCTGAGCGGAAAATTAATTAGTTATATTTTGAAAGAGCCTTAAAAAGTTCATGTGCGTCTTTTGCGGCGTCTTCTATCTCTTGAAAAGCCTGTTCTTTTTCTTTTCGCGCGGTCACAAGGTCTTTTTCAAGGTCAGCTTGCATTTCAGAAACCAATCGCTGATAATCTTTGCGGCGGTCTCGACTCTTAGGACCTTTTTCTTCGTTTTCAATTAAAAGCGAAGCGCGCAGATAATCGAAAAAGTTTAAGCTAAAATCAATAAAATTGTAGTCCCAACTATAATTACAAAAATGAAACTTATCGGGATGAAGAGCATACATTTGTTTAAACAATTTGTAATTGATTCGCGGATTGTTTTCATCAATACTAAGGTATCTTCCAATAAACTCAAAATTCGGTAAACCATCATCCATTGTCATTACAAAGAATGAACAAATATAAGCAATAGCGGAACCACAAACTGCAAGTATACAAAGGAATTGGGAACCAGTCATCATATCATCAGAGAGTTCCCATGGTAAAGTTCGCCAAGCATTAACAAAAGAAAAAATATAAATTGTTGTTGCTGCATTGTATTTCAGCAGATTAGATAAATAATCTTTATCACAGCCGAACATGAAAATCAAGCAAACTCCGAAACAAAACCAGTTAAAAATCGTCCAACCAATCATTGCTTCATTTCTCCTTTCATTGAAGCCATAATGTCAGCTAATTCAGTAGAAGCGTGATTTACTTCTTGAATGGATTTATCTTTTTCCTTTTGGATGCGCGCCATGTCTTTCTCAAGCTGTTCAAGCATCAACCGAGAAACTGCACCGTTTTTCTTTACTTTTGTACTATTATATAAGAGAGAAAAACGAAGCAAATCAAAATAGGTCATACTAAATTCAAAGCCTTTAAATGCAGGATAAATACTATTATAATCCCACTTGAACAATTCAGAATGCATCGAATACATATTATGCACGACTTTATAAGAAATGCAATCATAATTTTGAGAAAACTGATGTTGATTTTTGTAATTTGCAATTACTGAATCATCTGCGGCAACTTTTGCCTTCATAATACCAAAATAGACTATAGCATAAGATGCAAGAGTAAGAATGGCATCTATAAAAACCCCAGGCGATTGACCAAATGCACCTGCCATATTCCAATATAAGAACATGCCACACCAACCGCAGAAAATTAAAGTCCGTCCAAATCTCTCTTTTGTTACTTCTTGAATAATATGTTGTCCAAAAACTTCATCAGATTTTTTCGCCCATCCTAAAATACTGCCAAGAACAATTAATCCCAAAAAAAACCAATCCATTTTAAACTCCAATCATCAAATGAAAAAGGACACTTGCTGTCGCGCCAAGAGCGAAGATAGCTATACTCCAAAGTATAAGCATCAATGCTGCAATAACAAAATTAAGCCATAATGGATTTTTCATTGCTTGCGCGCGATGGATTTCTGACAATGTTAATCTAACTGTAATAAAGAAAAAATCCAATGCCATAAGAGTAGTCAATAACGCCACAATCCAATTAATCATCTTCAACTTTCTCCTTTATTTTCTATAAATATTATATCATACCCATCTTTAAAAGTCAATAGAAAAAGGGTTGGATTTTACTCCAACCCTTTCATTTTATTCAAGAGGAATACTTACAAGCGGTGCGGAATCATTGCTAACCTTGGGGAGTTCACCGTTCCACTTGTCATACAGCTTATTGCGCAAAACATTATCAGTCAAACTCTCAGACAGCTTACGATTGGCTTCAGCTTCGGCTTCAGCCTTAATGCGAATTGCATCAGCTTCGCCCTGTGCTTTTGCGGTTTCTGCAGTTGCCTGTGCTTCAGCGGCAATACGCTGAGTTTCAGCATCCTTAGTTGCCTTATCAATCTCAATCTGATTCTGAATAGTCTGGGCTTCTGCCTGTTTTGCGGCAAGGTTCTTCTGATTGATAGCTTCATTATAGCTATCCTCAAAATCCATATTGTTAATTACAACTTTGAGAATATGAACAACATTCTGGCCATACTTATTATCAAGAGATTCCTGAAGCTCTTTCTGCGCGGTAGGCTCAATATTAGAGCGAACAGTTACCTGTTCAGCAGCAAACTGAACAGCAGCGTCCTTCAGAGCACTTGCAACCATCGCGTCACTAATCAGCTGACTCTTATAATCGCTGACATTGGCATAAATCCACGCAGACTTTTCATTATCAATCTGATAAGTAACAGTTACATCTGCCATATAAACAGGAACCTTTTCGGAAGTTTCGCCCCAAATCTTAGAATCTTTCTGCGCGAAGGCTGCGTCCTGCTGCTTGTTATTCACAATCTCGATAGATTCAATGAAAGGAGTCTTCCAATTAAAACCATTTGGCAGAGTCTCTTCCGCAATCTGACCAAAAGTGGTCTTCACGCCAGTGTAGCCAGATGGGATAATAACAAATGACATACCAAATAGAGCAATCACTGCGCCAAGAATGACCGAAACAATGGCTCCAATCACGGACTCTTTATTGAATGCGACAATCGCGCCAATAACCAGCACTGCCAGTCCAATAACAATCAAAATAAAATTAATCAATTTTTACTCCTCTACAAACTCTTTAAAGTCATTCCACTTAATCTTTACCTGGATGCGCTCACCATTGCGGCGGAGCAGTCCGACGGTCGGAGTGCCAACCAAGCCCTCCATGTAACAACCACTGCCACCATTGTTCTGCGCAACCTGCGACATTGGATGCTCCTTGACAAAATCAATAGCAAACTGAATAGGCCCATAGCCAATCAGCGGAACCACATCAATACCGAGCTGCTTGGCAATCTCCTCAACCTTATCGCGCAGAAGCCAGAAGTTACCAATCTTCACATCAAACAGGATAAAGCTGACATCTTTACGATAACCGCCACCGCTTTGAATCTTTGGGCCGTAGCCCTCGCCAAAGAGGATAACCTCAGTCTCGCCAAAAAGCTGCTCGAAAATCTCCTCATTGACCTCTCCACCAAAAGTAGTCTCAAGGTACTCCATCAGCGGCTGAGGAATGTTTGCGCGCTCGGTACGTCCACCGAACTCGACTCGATGCCCATCCCAGCGAATCTGGATGTTAGTGCCATCAACTTTTTCAGTCCAAATCCACTCACAATCCTTGAGATACTGAAGCTCGTCTGAGCGCCAGACACCATCAAGCAACTTCTTAGTCTCAAACGAACGCTGGAAACAAGTCTCGATTTTCGGATACTTATTAAAATCCATACTGTTTTCCTTTCTCTTCATCGAAATATTCGTCAGAAAGCAAATCCATATAAATATCTGCCATGTCCTCATTAATTTTGGCAGTTCGAATAACCTGCCAAATCTTAGTAGACAGATGTTCATAAGCAGGAATATAACGGTCGGTTACGCGGTCAATATCTTCTTTTGACATATCGCGCAAACGATTGAGGTTCATGTTATCCAAAAGGTCAGCCATCTTAACATACATAATACCAAGGTCTTCAGTATTCATAATATTCAGAATGTAATTGGAATAAGTCATACCTTTTGGACGAGTAAGTGTGCGGATGGCTTTAATCTCATATTCAGTCAAGCCAAAATCAGGATTCATAAGCCATTTTTCATCCACGCCGCAATCTTCAATTACATCGTGGCAGAAAGCAATTCGTGCAAACTGCGGCTTGACATTTTGCGCAACTTGAATCAAATGACTAATATAGGGATTTCCACCTTTATCCGTCTTGTCTTTGAATAATTCCCAAACCGCATAAAAGAGAGACTGACTCACTCCTGTCATTTCACACCAGTCTGCGAAAACAATGCTCAGTGAAGTATCTTCTTTTATCTTGTCCATTTAGTTCTCCCTTACGTTAAAGCGCCAATTCTTCAACTGCTGATAATCAGCAGTTTCCTGCTTATTTAACTCGCTCAAATTAATTACTTCACACAGTGCTTCGCGGGCGTGGGTATAGGGTTTCTCTTCAATATTCATGTTAGGTTTCGGATTCAAACGACGGAAAACCTTGGACGTAACTACGCCTTTTGCTTTCTTTGTCGTCAAAGTGATAAGAACCCAGTGCGCACCCTGGAGAGAAACAGCAGTACCAAGAATCATTTAGAATTAAAACTCCTTTGCATTTTTAAAATAAAATTCCATGAAGAAGTGAGTGCCAAGATACTTCCCACGCACAATCAACTTCGGGATAGAAACGACATCAACTTCATTATCAACTAAGCCATCATAATTGGAAATAAAATCCTGTTTCCAACAGAGAGTGTAAGGAATTTCCATGACACTCATATCTTCTTTGATTGCGCGCTCGACATCTTCTCTTGTATGGAAGACTTCGAGATAACCGCTAATCGCTTCATGAATAACCTCAATTACACTATCAAAGTTCTCCATTCCTTATCTCCTCTCTCATTTTCTATAAATATTATATCATACCTATGCTAAAAAGTCAATAGAAAAGCCAGTAGACTTTTCATCTACTGGCTAGATTTTAATTAGTCGTCATCTTCGCAAGCAGTTACTCCTGCAGGTGCTTCTTTTTCATCAGTCACAAGAGGAACAGGACAAGAATCAAGAGCTGCAAAAGCATTGGACTGAATCTCACGCTTGATCTTCTTAGTTGGGCGAGGCTGATTCATCATTGCCATAGCAAGAATCAAACCATCTTTATTACCACTCTTGCCATTACCCATCAGCATAAGCGGAATAAGCATATTCTGATCCATCATACCGCTATTGCCATTCATCATAGACAGCGCCAGGATGGTGGATACATCCATGTCCGTGCCATCAGAAAGCATCATCATAGCCATCGGATTCAGACCAAACGGATTGTCGTCACTAGGCTGAACCATGTTCTCAAAAGGATAGATGATTTTGGTTACGAAATCAAAACCAAACATATTCTTTGCAGGAATGGCAATTTTCTGTTCGCTTGCTTTGGGGTCAACAACAGTAAAAGTGCCATCGGGATGAACATTAGTAACTGTAACATAATTGCCGGCGTTGATAACTACATCGCCAACACGCACCTGAGATACTGCTACGGGAATCTTAAACAGCATATCGGTGTCAAAAGTCATACCAGTAACGTCCATGACCTTATCGTTAATCTTGTCATATGCGCGATAACGGTTGTCGAAACCACGAACCGCAACACCATAAATAGATGGCTTCAGCTCGGTAGTAGGAAGAACCTTACCAAAGTCGATATTCAGCATCTTAGAAAAATCCATTTTGGACTCCTTTTCTTTTTCTTTTGCGTTAAATGCGTCAGTAACTTCTTTATCTGCTTGGTTTCTTAGATCAGCAATTATTTTATGTACCCAATCAGAACCAATAGAGATAGAACCTGTTTCATTGGGCTTGAGTGTATATTCACTGGCATCATAAGACTGGAGTTGAGCATTGAGCAATTCATTGCCAGTTAGGTTAGTTAAACTAGAACCATTTTTAAAGTGAGCAATATCGCGCGGAACAGCAACAGAAGCTGTTACAGTCCCATCTGTTTTAGCAATAACTTTCAAAGGCCGCTTAGTTATATCAATAGGACCAAGGTCGCCATGACCGCATTCTGGCTGATAAGCAAAAGGCATTTTAGAATCAAATTTAAAACAAGAGTTACAATCTTCTTCACAATAGGAATTATGAAGACACTGACCACATTTTGTATTTCTATCAGCAATCAGTTTGCCTATTGTTTGATTGTCGATTAAAATGTCTTGATCCTCTGGACGCCAAGCCATGATAGCTAATTTTTTATCATTGTTCCAAATTGCACTAATCTTAGGATAAAATACTGTCCCAGTTCTATTTTGATGCTCATATACAG
>ERZ1026864.1423-NODE-1423-length-12090-cov-122.597840_pt1 | contig 12090 bp, 18 predicted proteins | sample MGYA00380162_ERZ1026864 | MGnify/ENA primary metagenome ERZ1026864 (study PRJEB33269, sample SAMEA4719798) | human gut metagenome | biome: human-associated habitat; feature: organic feature; material: feces | place: Cameroon | collected 2013-10 ... | reverse complement strand
TGGGCTCGGAGATGTGTATAAGAGACAGACTTGATTCAAAAAAGGGGTAATGGAATAATTAGAATACAGTACAGAAAGGAAGTAAGCAGAATGTATGTAAGATGTGACTGTCAATTAAAGAGTACAAGATGTATACAGTATGGTTATATGTGGAATGAGTTCCCATTCGATATATTGAAGAAGGATATTGTAAAGAGTGGTAAACATAAGATGTATCAGCGCCACCCAATGACATTCGATATTGAGACAAGTAAGATACCTAAAGACAATGACGGACACTATGAAGCCTTCATGTATATTTGGCAAATCTGTATCGAGGGTAATGTAGTCTTTGGTCGCCGTTGGGAAGAATTGCAGGAGTTTATGCAGAAGGTAGTAGGTGCATACAAACTAACAGAAGATGAAAGAGTGGTAGTATATGTACATAACTTGTCTTTCGAGTTTCAGTTTATTCAGGACTATTTTAAATTCACAGATGTATTCGCAATGGCAAGCAGAAGCATTCTAACTGCAAAGACAGCACATCTAGAGTTCAGATGTTCATATAAGTTATCTAATATGTCTCTTGCTAAGTTCATAGAGAACACACCTAATACACTTCACTATAAGGGTGTAGACGATTTAGACTATGCAACTGTCAGAACACCCGACACTAAACTTACAGAGGTAGAACTAGGCTACTGCTTCAATGATGTAAAAGGGCTCTATGAATGTGTCATGGAACTATTGAAGGAAGATAACATAGCAACTATCCCATTAACTAGCACAGGCTACGTCAGAAGAGACTGTAGAAATGCAATGGGGAAGAATAAGAAGAATCGTCAGATGTTCCTTAGAAGCCGTCTGTCACTGATACAGTATAAGTTATTAAGAGAATGTTTCAGAGGTGGGAACACGGCAGGAAATAGATACCTTACTAATCTCATTCTTAAGACAGTAGGCAGTTTTGATCTGAGTTCCTCATATCCATTTCAGATGATAGCCCGTGAATATCCGTTAGGAAAATGGAACTATGGAGTCATTCCTAATATCAAGACATTAGAGGAGTATAACAGGAAATACTGCACTATCGCTAGATACACTTTCAAGAATATCAGACTAAGAGAGGAGAAGCCTATTCCATATATTCCATTATCTAAGTGTCTTGAGATAGGTGATGAAAGAGAAGTCTATAACGGAAGAATCCTTCATGCTGACTATCTGACGATATCAATGACAAATATTGATTATGAAGTGGTTAAGGAACAGTATGAGTATGATGAAATCGCTTTAGAGGAGTTCCACTACTCAAGAAAAGGACTGTTACCTAAGGAGTTAAGAGATACCATCATGTATTATTTTGAGAAGAAGTCAAGACTCAAGGGTGATGAAGAACATTACTATGAGTATATGAAGTCTAAGAATAAGCTTAATTCTATATATGGAATGACAGTAACCAATATCCTCAATACCGAGATTGAGTATCATGATGGCGAGTATACAGAAAAGAAGATGAATGAAGAAGAAATGCAGGAAGCTTTGGATAGATATTACAAGAACCACCGTTCTTTTCTCAACTACTCCTGGGGTGTATTCGTTACTGCATATGCAAGAAGAGAACTTGAAGACGGTCTGAACATTGCAGGACTTGACACTATCTACTGTGACACTGACTCTGTAAAATTCATAGGCAATCATGACAAGGAGTTTGAGGAATACAATGAAAGATTGAACCGAGAATGCCTTGAAAAAGGAGTTGTCAACTATGCAGAAGTGAACGGAAAGAGATTCTATATGGGTATCTTTGATAAGGAGAACGGCTATGACGAGTTCATTACATTAGGTGCAAAGAAGTATGCGTACATGCAGAATGGACACTTAGGTATCACTGTATCAGGGCTTTCAAAGAAGAAAGGTGCTAAGGAGCTGGAAAGAAAGGGTGGCTTGAGACGATTCCAAAGGAACGAGGTGTTCTATGATTCAGGAAGAACTATTGCACAATACAATTCTTCACCTGTACATGATATAACAGTTGAAGGTTGTACATTTACTACGGCAAGCAATCTAGCGATTGTAGACACTACATATACATTAGGTATCACTGATACAATGTTAGATATAATTTTAAGATTACAAGGAGATAAGGAATATGAGCAAGAAAAACTATGACAAGGTTGTCAAGGCTGAACAGAAGAGAAGACAGAAAATGAAAGCAAGAAACGAAAGATTCGAGGTGAACGAAAGGATAAAAGAGGAAAACAGATTAAATCGTATTGTAGAGTTAAAAAATAAAGGTGACAAGTTAGGACTTGCACAGGAACTGCGTAAGATGAATAAGCGTATCAATGAGCGTTTCAGACAGATTGAGAGACGTGATGGACACCCTGAAAATACGACTGCATATAGATATGCAATGCAGGAGTTAGGGCAGGTCAGACCACGTTACACAGAGAGCCTGAATAAACTGCTATCACAGGATATCAACACACTGTTTAAGAGCAGTATGGATATCTCAAGAAAACTAGGTTCTAAGTCTTCTTCACTGAGAGGACTTAACCTCATTACAGAAAACAGAGTAAGTGGCGCTATTGCAGGTATCAAGACTGATCTAGGTATCGACATTGAAGACAGCAAGGAGTTCAGAAGATTCCTTGAAGAGAATGTCAATGAAATGTTAGATAACAATATCGGTTCAGATGTAATCTTTGAAGTGTTCTCTATGGCTATGCATAAAGAAAAGGGAATTGAGACACTAGACAAGATATGGAAAGAGTATCAGTCGAGAGGTGAACGTGTTGATACAATCGCAATGAAAAATTGGTTAAAATAAAATTTATTTACTTATTGACAAATAACCTAAAATATAGTAACATATAGGTACAGAAGGAGAGGTGATAGAAATGACTGAAAAGTTCAGGCAGGCAACCTATCAGGAGATAGGAAGTGTACTTGGAATCTCAAGGCAGGCAGTCGGTTATAAAATGCAGAGTAGAGGGGAGTTCACATTATCAGAACTTGCTAAACTGTATGAAGAGTATGGAATCTCTATGTGGGAACTGCAAGATGAGATTGAATGTGCAACTAGAAAGTATAAGAGGAGAAAGGAAAAAGGATTATGGCAAAATCAAAAATAACACTATATGATATCTTAATCATGTGTGGACAGGATGAACTTGTCGATATCGTATATAATGGTTATCCTGTTGTTGTGTGCAAGCCTGCAGGAGACTTATGCGACCTGCTAGAGGTCTTAGATGATGAAATCTTAAATGCACTTGCATTCAGAATTACAGATGAGTTCGGAAAGATTCGCATACACTGTACAGAGGACTTAAGAGAAAGGATTAGTGATTACGAATGAGAGTAAGAGAGTTACTTCCGTTTATTGAAGAACGACAGGAAATAGTTATAAAGTGTACTGAAGGTGGTAAAGCAATTTCAGGTACTGCACGTGATATACTTTTTAATCAGAATATTGAAGAGATTGAAATTTTTTTAGATAAACACATAGTACGTATCTTTAATCACGGTTTTAAGATGTACATTATCGTACAGTTTTATAAGGAACTTAATTTAGAGGAGATGGATATTGAATGCGAGTAAATGAAGTAATCAGCCGTTGCAGAACTGACCAAAAGGTTCTAATCTCTTATGATAACTACCATATCTGTGGTAGAGTGTATGATATATTTGGTACTCAGGAATTCAAAGAAAATAGAATCGGTGATATGTTTGTTACGCAGATTGCTAGTAATGAAAATGAATTATATATAAAGGCGGTATCTGTATGAGAATAGACTTAGGAACTTATATTTGCTTAGGCTTTATCGTTATGATGATAGTAGCATTAATTATTGTTAAAATCAGTATGAAATAGAAAAAAAGGAGAAATTAATATGAATAAAGTAGTTTTATGTGGTAGAACCTGCAGTGAATGGAAAACAAGAAAATATGGTGAAGGAAAGAGTTTTGTAACTAATACTATTGCAATTTCAGAAGGAAAAGACAAGACAGAATTTGTTTCTGTCACTGCTTTTGGCAAGACTGCAGAAGTCTTATATAAGTATGTCAAGAAGGGTGACATGGTACTCATTGAAGGTAGTATCCATACTTCAGTGTCAGAAAAAGACGGCAAGAAGCAGTACTTCACTACAGTAGTTGTGTTCCGTGCAGAACTCTTACCTAATGCACGAAAAGGAAAGAAAGAAAATGGAGAAGAAGATATCCAATTCTAATATCTACTTCAATGTATGGGATAGGATACATTCTTATCCCAATTTTCTTTTATATATCTTCGTCGGTGGTCGTGGTACAGGTAAGACTTATGGTTCTCTAAAAGAGTTTGCTATAAGGGCACACACCACTAGAAATAGATTCATATACTTAAGAAGAAGTGAAGTAGAAGTAGAAAACTGCTGTTCTCCTGTAAGCAATCCTTTCAAGGCAATCAATGCAGACTTGGGAACTAATATTCAGTTGAAGGTTATAAAGGATATGGCAGTCATTACAGACAATGAAGATGAGGAGAACCCTGAAATCATAGGCTATGCAGGTGCCCTGTCTACTTTCGGTAAATTCAGGGGTATGGATTTTAGTGACGTTGAGTACATAGTATTTGACGAGTTCATAAATACTAATCCTATGTCAAAGATGAAGAATGAGTTCATGCTTCTTATGAATGCTATTGAAACAGTAAACCGTAACAGAGAGTTCAATGCTGACGGAACTGTTGATAATTCAAAGTCGGTTAAGGTAATCATGTTAAGTAATGCGAATACACTTGATGATGATATCCTGCGTACACTTAACATACCTGAAATCATAAGACAGATGAAAGTTAATGATGAACATGTCTACATTGACGAGGAACGTGGTATCTATTATGAAGACCTGAAGAATAAGAACTTTACAGACATGAAGATGAAGACTAGACTTTATAAACTGACTAAGGGTACTTCATTCTATGATATGTCACTTGAGAATGACTTCACGAGTGACTATTTCGGTGATCTTAAGAAAGTGAACTATAATCAGTTGACACCTGTATGTAGTTATAAGGATATGTACTTCTATAAGCATAAGTCTAAGGACATTATCTTTGTATGCAGAAGGAAGGCACAGTGTGTAAGCTATGACGAGCAGACTTTGAAGAGTTTCAAACTAGACTTTTGGCACTATCTAGAGAGCTACAGAAGCAGGGGTAATATGTTCTTTCAGGATTATAATATCAAACTTGACTATATGCATATTATGTAGTATATTATTAATAGGTGGGTTACATAATCAGGGCTCAGAAGGCTTGTAACAGGGTGATTCCCTCTTTGCCACCTTAAATTTCATGTAAAGGAGACATAATATGGAAGAAAAAGATAACGGACAGTCACCTGAACCTGAAACAACACCACAAGCAAACGTGGAAGAAACAGGAGCAGAGGATATCAAAGCTAATCCTGCGTATATTGCAATGAAAGAAATGCTTGATAACCAGACTGCAGAATTAGAAAAACTACAGAAGCAGGTTAAAGACCTGCAGGTAGAAAAAGAGAAAATGGCTTTATCTTATGGATTAGAAGACCACAAGCAGGAAGAACTAGACAATGCTTGGCTTGGATTCTCTAGATATAGTCATAATCAAAACAAATAAGGAGATGATTTATAATGGCTTTAACATCTACACAGATTTATACAATCGTTAATGAAGTAGCACAGCAGGCTATGGGTTCAAAGGCTATTGCAGTAGTTGACAATGCTTCTTTGGTTACAGTTGGTAATACCGTGTTAGGTTCAGACGCTACAAAGAATAACTTTGTGAATGCTCTTACTGACCGTATCGGTCGTACTATCGTTTCATTCCGTGCTTACTACAGTCACTACCCTGATTTTGAAAGAGACTCAATCGAATGGGGTAATATACTACAGAAAATCAAGGTAGGTATGCCTGAAGCAGAAAAAGACCAAAGTTATGATTTGAAAGATGGTGCAGGGGTTGATATGTACGCTATCAACAAGCCTAAGGCTAATCAGTTGTTGTTTACATCAGAAACTCCTTGGCAGACTCATATTACAATCCACTTGGATATGCTTGAAAAAGCGTTCCTTAATGCAAGCGAAATGGGGTCTTTTATTTCAGCAGTATTCGGAGAGGTTCAGAACAGGATTGAACTTGCTATGGAAAACCTAAGCATGGATTGTATCAATAATTATATTGGTGAATTATACTATAGAAATGATACTTCTCCCCATAGAACTATTAAATTATTAACAGAATTTAAAGATGAGACAGAAGTTGACTATACAACAGAACCTGAAAAAGCTTTAAAAGACGAAAATTTCCTGAAGTATGTTGTTAAACGTATTAATTCAGTAAGCACACTATTAACACGTATGACTACTAATCGTTTCAATACACCTTCATATAGTGGTGCTGGTTCTGATAGCGGTATATATACTAGACATACACCTACATCAGAACAGAGATTAATGTTACACATGGACTTAGTGAATGCTTTAAAAACTGATGTGAATGCAAAAGCATTTAATATGAACCAGGTTGCTATTGACATTCCATATTTGACAATTCCATTTTGGCAGTCTATTAATTCTCCTACAGATATTTCAGTTAAATTGGCTTCTGCAAATGCAAATTCAGAAAACGTTTCAATGGTAATGGGTGTTCTGTTTGATAGGGAAGCACTAGGAACTTATAAGAAGAAGTACAGAACTTCTACAACTCCTGTCAACAGTGCAGGGTTATATTACAATGTTTACTACCACATGATTACAATGTACTTCAACGATTTAACAGAAAACGGTGTTATCTTTGTCTTAGAATAGAGGTGAACCACTATGGACGTAACGGCTTATTCATTCTTCAACAAAAGAAAGAACAGTACTAAGCGACCTTCAGGTGGACATAAAAGGAACGTTGTCTTGTTGGACGACGTTTCTTTGTATTCACCTATATTCCAAAGTGAATATTGGGATTATAACGATAACTACTGTTATTGGGCGAACAGATACTACTATGTTACAGATGTAGTCACTTTAAGACAGAACCTGTTTGAAGTCCACTGCGAGATTGATCCTTTAGCAACTTGGAAAGATGATATCATGGCAACTACTGCTTTTGTTACATTTAGTACTAGCTCTTTTGATATTGGGATTCCTGACTATAGATTAAGTAGTGACCCTATTACAATCACTAAGAGTAGTGCAGTTGAAGTGTTCCCCGGACTTGCAGAAGAATTCGTTATATCTTATGTCGGTACAGATTCAGCACCGACAGTAGGGCTTTCATATTCTAACTTGGAAGCATTGCAAGGTGAAATGATGTCTAATAAGTGTATCAAGACCATCACTAAATGGGCCGACAGTATCATCACACAGAGTGGTGAAAGTACTAATGCATGGAATATCGTACCATCATTATTAGGCAGTACTTCTAACTCAATTACACGTTGTATCTTTACACCTAAATTCCACTCAATAGGAACTAAGGGAATAGTATTAGCAGGTGGATATGTTCCTACTAATAACATAACAGGTGACTTACCTTCACATAGTTACAGTGAAACATATTCAGTTTCTATTCCATGGGCTTTTGGAAATGGTGACTTTAGAAACAGGGCACAGTTTACTTCTATTTCTATCTACCTGCCAGGTTATGGTTTCTTAGCACTTAATGCAGATAACTATCAGGGGCAGTCTTCAATATCTGTTCAGGCTACACTTGATTCTTATGTTGGAGAGATAACTTATTTAGTAGGTGGGAAGGCTAAGGCAACCTGCTCAATCTCATATCCTGTTCAGATTGGTACATCACAGGTAGGGAATGTTCCTAATGCGGTGACAGGTGTTGCACAGGCAGTAACAGGGGCTATGAGTGAAAACCCTGTTGGTGTTGGAATGGGTGCTTTCAATGCAGTTAGAAGCATGATGGCTACAGATTCTTCATCAATCGGAAGTGCAGGTGGAAGTAGTGCTTTCAATGCACATACTAAGATCACAGTAGTACTTATGGCTCATAACACTAATGTTGACCCTTCTACTGTAGCAGGCACTATCGGTAGACCTTTGAATGCAGTTAGACAGATTGGAAAGTTAAGTGGATATGTTCAGACAGCAGATGTAGAAGTACCGACTACTGCTCCTGACGAATATAAGACAGATATTAATGATAGTTTGAATGGGGGTATGTACATTGAATAACGAGGTTATGCGATATGAAGATTTAGTTAGACATTATAATCAGGTGAAGCCTACAGATGTACAGATGAAGGATTCATTGTCATATTGGCACTATTATAATGCACTGCTTCATTTATGCTATTCTATATTTGAATTTGAGAATTTGCCTGACAATTGGGACAGGGATTATATGCTGAACCAATTATTCATCAGAGGTGGGTTCTGTGTATGTAAGACTGACCTTGGAGTGTTACCACTTATGTGCAGTACATCATACTACAATGTATACAACAAACCGACTAAGTGTTTGATTGCCAACAACGTGCTAGGGTCTTTTGAAAAGACTATTGGTGTGGATTGTATATATGTCAACCTTGGGTGGGAGTTTGATAGTTTTATTAATCTTAATATGGTTATCAATATGTATGCAGGAAAACTTGCTAACTGCGACGGAGCGATTGCGACTAACCTTATCAACTCTAGGGTGGCGCTCCTATTTGTAGGAAGTGACAATGCAGAGATAGCTTCTATGAAGAAAGGTTATGACAACTTCACTAAGGGTGACCCAGCAATCTTCATTAAGACTAAGTCAACAATCAACAAGCCTGACTTATTCTTCAATAATGTTAAGAATACTTATATTGTTGATGAACTACAGGATTCTAAAGATGATATCTATAATGAGTTCTTAACCTATATCGGAATTAAGAATGCGAATACAAACAAGAAGGAAAGACTGAATGTTGATGAAGTAAACGTTAATAATCAGTCATGTAATTCTCATGTATATTCTTGGTTCTACAATGTCAAGAAAGAGATTGACCATGTGAACAAGATGTTCGGACTTGATATCAAGGTTAGATTGAACCAGCCAGAAGATCCTGAAAGGGGTGAAGACAATGAACCTAAACAACTTGATGAAACTGTATGATAATGATTTATTTGATGATATCTTATTGCCTGCAGGTATTGAACATGATACAGTTGTGAATACTATTCTTAGTGAAAGTGCATTGAATACTCCTATGTACCCTGAACATGATTTGTTTAAGATGATGATTCAGAACTTCTTTAAGAAGTACTATAATAACTTTGAACGTTATAATATGGCTATGTCTAAAGAATATACACCTAACGAAAATTATCATAAGACAGATGAACGCACAATCCGTGATAATGTGAATAAGGTGCAGAACTTGGACGGTAAGCAGGTTAACAGTCTGAATGAGAATGGTGATACTGAAAATTTCAGAATGGCTTTCGATTCAGGGGAGTACAAGAAGACAGATAGAGGAACTAGCAGGACTACTAACAATGATACGTACAAGCAGAATGATAAGACTACTACTGACAGTAACAGGAATGGTACTATTATCACTAATTCTCATGGGCTGACAGGGGTTTACACTAATCAGAGACTTGTTGAAGAAGAGGTTAAACTCCGTTCAAAATATAATGTCTATAAATACATTAGTGATTTATTTTATGATGAATTTATGATAAAATGTATGTAGAGGGGTGATATTATGAGTTACTTATATGATTTTCCTCATACACGTAAATATGATGATGACCTTGGTTTCCTCATTGAATACTATAAGGAAGTCAAGGAGGCCTATGACGGCACATGGGCTAGAATAAATGAACTTGCAGATTATCTAGAGACGCACTTACCTGAACTAGCAAGTGCTTATCTAGATGAAGCATTAAAGGTAGGAAGAATTGCCGTTAACTTAAAGTACAATGCAGATGATACTTCATTGACATTTAGTTATACTTCTAAGTAGGAGGTGCGATATGGGAACTTATGATTTTGATAGATTTAAAGATAATTCAAATACGTACCTGTGTAAGGACACGCAGGGTAGAAAGAACTTAGAAGATTACAAACCTGTAGTTGAAAAGAAACTTCATGACTTGAAAGAATCACTTAAGAATAGATATGTTCTTATTGGGGACTCATACTTAGACGGATATACTCCTGATGGACACGTAAATGACTTTGGGGGTAAACTTAAGACAATGCTTAAATGTGCTGACGGAGATTGGTTTCAGAAGTCAAAAGGTGGAACAGGTTTTGTCGCTTCTAGTGAAGGTAAGACATTTATGACATTGATTGATGATATCTACCCCTCAGTAAGTCACCCTGAAACGATTACTCATGTAATCTTTGCAGGTGGTTGGAATGACACTAGCTATACATCAGAAAATATTCAGAGTGCTATTGCTAGTTGTTATGCTAAGGTTATGCAGAAATTCCCTAATTGTACTATGTATACTGCTAATGTGGGTAGTTCTTTCGATAATGCTGAAAAATTATGGTATATACATGACCATGTGGAACACGCTTATTCTTATTCAGCAATCAACAATGAACACTGTGTTCACTTAGGATATATTGGTAACAACCTGCATGAAAGGGGTATGCTTGCAAGTGACGGAGTTCACCCTACAGATTGGGGACAGGGTATTATTGCTATTTCAATCTTCTATAAGTTGAATGGTGGCGAATACGTACCTGTCGGACGTTTCCATGGTTTTGACGCAAACTATAAGGAAGGTTCACATAATAGCGTTGTATCAGGGTTTGAATCAATCACAAAAGATGAAGTATGTCTTGCGATTAAGAATGTTTATTTCCATAATCAGGAGACTATACCTAATGAGAAATCTTGGTGTGTAGGAAGAATAACTGACTGCTCATATATTAGAAGTGGCTATGATACTATGTGTGGAGTTCAGGCTGGCGCAATCATATCTTATGACGGTGGCAATAAGTTTATAAATGCACCTGTTAGTATCTATGTAGGAAATGACGGTAAAAATAGTTATTTCTATGTAACAATTCATGCAGTTAACAGGGAAGGTACTAACTATGAGACACTTAACAATGTGGCTTATATCAGTTTCAATTATGCTACTATAAGAGTACCATTAAGTTATATCTAAAGGAGAATTATTATGCAGGAACTAAAAACATTAATCACATCAGTTGGTTTTCCGATTACCATGTGCTTATTATTTGCATGGTATATCTGTAAGAGAGATGAATACGACTCAAAAAAAGACCTCGAGCACAAGGAAGAAGTTAACAAGTTATCAGAAGCAATCACTAACAATACAGTTGTTATGGAAAAGCTTTTAAAAGTTCTATCATTGAAAGAAGGTATTGAAATTGATGAAAGTAAATGATTTTGTGACTAAGGCGCTCGCATATGAACAGAGACCTACATTATATAAGTTAGGTACTTACATGAATAGAAAGAGCGGTAAATACATTCTATGCGACTGTTCAGGACTTATTAAGGGTATCTTATGGGGTTATCCTGACAAGGGAAAATATGCTTCTAATGGTGTATCTGACAGTAATGCTAACAATATTATTACCACACACTGTACAGGTGTTACATCTGACATGTCTAAACTCCGTAAAGGTATGGTAGTATGGTTAAGTGGACATATTGGTATCTACTGTGGTGATGGAGTGGTTGTAGAATCTTCACCACGTTGGGAGAACGGCATTCAGCGTACATACCCTGTCGGTTGCCCTGTGGCTAATAAACATCACTTAAATCAGCGTAAATGGACTAAATGTGGCTATTTAAAGTGGATTGACTACTCAACTACTAGTGATCTTACTAAGGTGGCTAAAGATGTCATTAATGGAAAATACGGAAACGGCAAAGAACGTATTGACAAATTGACTAAAGCAGGGTACAATTATGAAGAGGTACAAAGAGTAGTTAATTCGCTACTTAAATAATCCGTTACTGACTAATTCCTATACATATTGACTTGCTTCCTTTCTGATATATGTACCTCAAAGGCTCCTTAATGGGGCTTTTATTTTTGCCTTAATGTAGAACCGATACCACATAGAAGTAAAGTAAATGGGGGGGTATATAGATTTGTAAATCTATATAC
>ERZ1026864.1417-NODE-1417-length-12114-cov-4.249523_pt1 | contig 12114 bp, 11 predicted proteins | sample MGYA00380162_ERZ1026864 | MGnify/ENA primary metagenome ERZ1026864 (study PRJEB33269, sample SAMEA4719798) | human gut metagenome | biome: human-associated habitat; feature: organic feature; material: feces | place: Cameroon | collected 2013-10 ... | reverse complement strand
TGCGGGTGCAACAAGGGATACGGATGGGGCGCTGGCTGTACATATGTGCTGTTTTGGTCAGAAATGTGCCAAAAGGGTACGCAGCGCGTCCTCGGGCCGGGGTGTGTGCAGCGGGTAGCGGGCGACGACGGTCTTGTCTCGGTTTGCCAGCACATTTTCCCCCTCCAGCGAGAGGTAAATGTCCTCGGAGGTGACAAATAGCGTGTTGAGAAGCTGCTTCATGGTGATTCCTCCATGGCCGCCCGGAGATACGCGGAGACGGCTCTGCTTTTCATCAGCTTGGGCAGGCACAGCTCCTTCAAGGAGCAGGCATTGCAGGATTTGGTGGGCTTGACCTTGGGGGTATAGCCCCGACGGTACAGCTCGTGCATTTCCGCCAGCAGCTCCCGCACCCCTGCGCGCAGCTCCGGGGTGAAGGAAACCCTCTCTCGCCGGCGGATCTCCCCGTAATAGAGTGCGCCCTCAGGGATGTCGCAGCAGAGCATGGACTCCAGGCACATGGCCTGCGCGCATAGCTGCAGGGTGTCGCCAGTGTCCTCGCGGGGGCGGCCCCGCTTGTACTCCACCGGGTACGGCTGCCACAGTCCCTCTTTCCCGGAGAGGGGGATCCCGACGGAGCCCCGGTGGTATTCCAGTACGTCGCACTGTCCGGATACACCCAGCTCCGCGGAATAGACGCTGACGCCACGCGTAATAAAGCGGTCGCCCCGCCGCTCCTGAAGATCCGTGTCGTGGGCATTTTCGTGGAGGATCGCGCCGTCAATGGTGCGGTAGTTTTCCGCCCACTGGTGCTCGATGTGGATCAGCGCCCACTGCCGCCTGCAAAACCGAAAATGCTGTAAACCGGAGAGCTGTAGGAAGTCCTCCTCATTATATGCCATCGATCACCTCCGGCTCCAGACCCGGCAGCGCCTCCAGCGAGATCACATAGTCGTCTGCGGAAGTGGGGATGGTACCCGCGTCCCGCAGCGCGACCTTGACGGAGCGGTGGACCTTTGCGGAGGAATACTGCCCGTCCTTGCAGTTGTGCCGCCACCAGAACAGCTTCACTACCTCCATGGAGCCGTCGGGCCGTGCGGAGGAGGCATCGTTCACAAAGAGGGTGCGCAGACATTCCTTGACCGTGTCGGCGTCCTCCTCGGAGAAGCCGGTCTTTTCCGCCAGCTGGACATTGATGGAGCCCTTGATCTCATACAGGCCGAAGCGGACAAAGTGCTTCATGCCCATGGTGTCGGAGGCGCGGTTCTCACCCTTTTCCTTCTTCTCACCATTCACGCTCTTGGTGATCTGGAGGGACTCGATCTCCACGGGGGACAGGCTGGACGCCTGATGGATAGAGACGGGGCCGCGCACACCGCAGGAGAAGCCCTTGGCATCCTTGAAGGCGAAGACCTGCCCGAAGGTACGCACGTCCAGCCATGTCTCGCAGGCGTGCCGGGCATATTCCTCCCGATCCTTGATGCCCTTCATAGCGGCGGAGGCCCGCTCGCTGAGGCTGCCGCAGCCGTCGCTGCACCGATCCTCCGACTGAACGAAGATGGGCTTGCCCAGATCCTGCATCCGGTTGCGGATCTTGCGCTTGATGCACACGTCGGAGATCTCACCAAAGCCGTTCAGGTCGGTGCGGGGGCGATTGCCGTTCAGAGGGTCGCCGTTGCTGTTGGCGCGGGTCACGGAGACCAGTGCCACAAAATCGATCTTGTTTTGCAAGCTGCTCATTTATTCTTCCTCCTGACTGTTTTCGGGTTTACCGGATGTGTACAGCGCACTGCGCTGCAGATAGTACCCAAAGAGATAGGTGTCCTTCAAGGCCTCCTCCTGTTCCGCCTGCGGGAAGGAGGAAATTTCTTGGATGATCTGCTCGATGATGCGCTCGAAAGTCACTCTGGCGCCGGGATTGAGCTTGGGATAGTACGCCTTTTTCAACTGCTCCCAGATGATCCGGCTGGCGTAGAGCGGACGCTTTGCGAATACGGACTGCATCCGGATCGCGTTGGGCTCTCGCTGTTCATTGGGGTCATAGGTGTCTCGCTCAAGTTTTTCAAACACGGCCAGAAGCCGTCCATACTGATAGCTGACATCCTTCTTCTGCGGTTCCAGTGCCATGCCCCATTCCTCCTTGTACCAATCATATTTGTATTTCCGAAGCACCGCGCAGGCGGTGAACAATACCGTTTCCCGCAGGGCGGTGTCCATGATCTGCAGGTTGGACGCCTTGGCCGCCGCAGCGCGGGCGATATCCGCCGGCATTTTGCCCCGGTCCACCCGGCAGGAGAGCAGCCGCTGTACCTGCTGGCGCATGACGCGCTCGTCCGTTTCCAGCTTTGTCTGCTTGTCGGAGACGCGCACCGTGCCGAAGGCGCAGTCCGCGATCTGCGAAAGCGAGGGCGACTGTATGCCGAAGGAGGAATGCTCCCAGCAGCAAAGTGCATCCCAGTTGTGCAGGCGCTCCAGAAAATCAGAGACCGGAAGCTCGCTGTAATAGGTGAGGGAAAGACGTCCGGATGTGGCGGCGTCAAAGGCGGCCACTACGGCGCCGGCGTCCCGCGGGATCGTCTCCTGCCAGCCCCGGAGAGTTTCCGACAACGCCTTTCGATAGTCGGAGTATTTTATCTGCTTGGCGGCGCCCCGCCGCAGGAAGGCGGCCTGCGGTTTGGGGATCTCAATGCCCTGCGGATTCCAGCACAGGAAGGTGCGCCCGCCGATGAAGACGCCTTGGGTCGCCGCCAACCAGTGCAGCGCGCTGTGGATCTTCTGCGATGCCTCGTAGCTCATAGTTGCAGCCTGCGAATCGTCTGTGAAGCGGCCCCGATAGGTAAAGCCGCTGGTGTCGTTGGCGGAGATCAGCTTGGCGTTGGCGCACAGATTGATGATCTTCTTGGGGTGCTGGCTGGCGGGCGGGGCGTTTTTACCGGTAACCATGCAAAACGCGGGCTTCTCAGATTTCGTGGATGCATAGTAGTCGATGAAGGCTTGGAAGAGGCTCTGATCCTGCCAGCAGGCGGGCGTCTCATTTTCCCCACCTGTCTCTACACGCCAGCGGACGATCTGCTTTTCCTTGACAGGAAAGCCTTTTTCATCCAGTGCGATCAGGCCGCGCTGAGCCATATCCGTTGCGATTGTTCCCCTCTCCACATAGCGGGCGATGGCGGAGAGCTTGGGGTGGCCGTAGGGTGATAGCTCCCAGCGGTGCAGCTGTGTCAGGTAGCTTTCGTATTTGGTGGGATACAGCGGGGAGAGAAACTGAATCTGGTCGCATAGAGGGTGTGCGCCGGGGGCTTTGCCGGTTCGCCCCGAGGAGCTCTCCGTCACAGGGATGATCGTGGCGGCCTGCTCCGCCTCGACGGAACGGGCGTCCAGCAGATGACCGTCCGCGTCCAGAGTGAGCTCCAGCTCTGCGTTTACGATTTGGTGCGAAACGGGAACCAGTGGCTCCTTCGCCTTGCCGTAGATACCGGCGTATTGCGACTCCATGGCACAGTAGGTGTCATAGGCTTGCTGCATCAGTCCCATTTACTCCACCTCCCCAAATTCCCGCAGACCGATAAAATTGCCCTCGTCGGCGGAAAAGCTCTTCATAGGCATCTCCCGCAGAGGCTTCTGCCCCGGACAATCCTCCGGCGGGAGAAAGTGAATGACACCGTTTTTCATGACCGGGTACCAAAACCGGGCAGTCATCCGTCCGCGGGTCTCCTCCGAGTAGGCCTCGTCCGGGTAGGTGATGCCGTGGTACATCAGTCCGAAGCCCAGCTCCGGCAGATCGTCGTAGGCGCCTGCGCCGTTTCCGAATACGCAGGGCTCTACATAGCCCTGACATTCCCGGGTACCCAGAAAAATATCACGCCGCCCGCCCTTTTCAATCATTCGGCGGGCAATGCAGTGATGTTTGTTCTCATTTCGGTCGCCGCACAGCTCTGGGCGGTTGTCGTTCCAGTCGAAGCAGGCCCGTACCTGATACCGGCAGCTTTTCAGATAGGTGTAATACGCCAGATCGTTGCCGCCGCTGTATTTGATGGGGCGGATGCCTTTCACCTCGGTCTGGATCGGGTTCATGACCCGCACGTCCAGGATTCGCCAGATGAAGGTGGGCTTCCAGTATACAGAGGATAAAATGCCCTTCAGTGCCTCATAGGTGGGTACCTGATAGCTGCACTTTTCACCGCCCAGACGCATGAGAGGGTCGGAGAAGAGGGCGTAATCACCGTATACCTCAAATTCTACGATGTTGGGATGTTCTGTTTTCAATCGCTACACCTCCTGAAAATCACGGGTACCGGCCTCCAGGGAAAAACCGGTATGTTCGTTATAAAAGCCATCGGACAACAGCAGTATGCCGCCGTCGAACAGTGAGGTCACGGCGCCGAGGCTCTCAAGCCGCTCCAGCTGATAGCGGTAGACGCTGACGCAGTAGCCCTTTGCCTCGTCAATGCAGCCGCGAATGACCGCCCAATCCTTCTGCCCGTAGACCTGAGCGGCGTTTCGCAGCGTGTTTTGCAGCTCGCGCCCTCTTCCGTAGGGTACGAGCAGGGCGCTCGTGTCCTCGTCGAATACCTGAAAAAGGCCGCCTGCCAGACGGAACGCCTGCCGCAGAAGGTAGCGCTCCGCTTGCGCGCAGTTGGCGTCTGCATACCGGGGGTTGTCCGCCAGCAGATGATAGAGGGAGCCGTGCGCCTGGGTTTGGTCGTCCTGGAAGCCGGGCTCCATCTCTGCGTATAGCCGGCGATAGTAGAACCGGATGGACTCCTCGGAGGACAGATCGTGCCGGAAAGCCTCCGGCGTTTTGGAAAAGGCGGTCAGCAGCGCGGTGGTGGCGTTCTGTCCGCGCACGATGTCGTCCAGACCGCGCAGCCGCTCGTCGGTACACCGGATGAGGCGGACGGGGGCGGGCTCCTTTTGCTCGGCGTGCCGGTTGCACCGCCCTGCCGCCTGCACGACACTGTCCATTCCGGCGGAGAAGCGGATCACCCGCTGGAAGGAGATGTCCACACCGGCCTCGATCACCTGCGTGGAGACGCAGACGACCCTTTGCCTGTCGGCGGAGGGCTTGTCCAGCGCGGACTGCAAGGCTTGCAGAGTCTCCCTGCGGTGCTGCACGCACATGGCGGCGGACAGATGGAAGCACCGGCAATTCTCGGCTTGCAGCGACTCGAACAGGAACGCCGCCTCCTTTTTTGTGTTGCACACCACCAGCAGACTGTCGCACGACGACAGTGCCTCCATGACGATCAGCGGGAGTTCCTCCAGTCTGGCACATCCGGCATTTTGGATATCGGTGCGCTTAAAGACGTCCCACAGTGCCTTTTGCTGCGGAACCAGATCGACGGGCTGGCGGTGCAGGGGATGGTCGGCTGCCTCCAGACAGGGCTGGGTGGCGGAGCATAGAACAATGGTGGCGCCGCAGATCTCAGACAGGAAGTTGACAGCCAAATTGAACAGCGTCAGCATTTTGCCGGGAACCGTCTGCACCTCGTCGATCACAATGACGCTGCCGCACAGCGCGTGAAATCTGCGGATGGCGCTGGTCCTTCCGCTGAAGCAGGTATTCAGGAGCTGCACCAGCGTGGTGATAATGATCGGCGCCGACCAGGAGGCGGTGAGCAGCTCCAGCTCCTGTAAGCGCTCCGGCGTCTCCTTCGGCTCGGCGAGGTTGGAGTGATGCTCTAGTATCAAAGCATCGTCCCCTATGTAATCGCGGATGACCTGGGCATTTTGATCCAGGATCGACAGCAGCGGTGCGGTGAAGATAATTCGGGAGCAGTTCCACTTTGCCGCGTGGGTCAATGCGAAGCGGAGACTGGCCAGCGTTTTTCCGCCGCCGGTGGGAACATTCAGGCGGTAGACACCTCCGGGCCCGGCGGCACCAGCGGCACAGGTGTCGGAGATGGTGTGGCGCGCCAGATCAATGGGCGTTTTTCGCGGGAATGCCGCCAGCTTCTCCTCCATAAACGCCAGCCGCTCTGTCCAGATTGGCCGCATATCCTCTGGGAACACGGGCGGTTCTATCCCATCCATAAAAGCGGCGGTGTCCGTGCGGTCTCCCTCGATCACGGCGGACAGGAGCATCCGAGCCAGAAGACCGATATAAAATGCGGTCTCCCGATCCGCCTCGTTGTCGTCCGCTTGGGTGGACAGAGCCGCCAGCCGATCCAGCATCGGGGTCATCTCCCGGACAGCGTCGCGGAACAGATGCTCCAGCTCCTCCTCGTCAGCAACCTCCGCCAAAAAGCCCTGTCGGGATTCGTCGTAAAAGATCCCCTCCTTGGTCTGGCGATGAAAAAAACCGCTGTGCTGCTGGGGGTCGACGCAGTCAAATAGACCGTGGTGTGAGCCAACGGCAAAGGCCAGCAGCTCTGCGGTCACGTCGGAATAGGAAAGTTCCCCTTCCCTGCAATGCCACCTGTCCAGCAGAAACCTGACGCCGGCGAAGGTGTGGTTGACACTGCCACGGACGGCATTCCCGCCGCTGACAGCCTCCGAAAGGTATTGCGCATACTCCTGTTTGTTTTTTCCGGCGTCGTGGAGCAGACCGACCAGATAGGCGCTTTTTTCCAGACCCAGTGGCCGCAGTGCGGTTGCGGCCAGCGCCGCCGTGTTCCGGCAATGCTCCCGGACGGTTTGCCGCTCTCCGGTTTCGCGGATATGGGCAGGAAACATGGCGATCACATCCTATCATATATTTTTTAACGCGCATATGTTGATGATTTAACCATACCACACTCGCTGAGGCTTGTAAAGACTTCGGTAATAAGGACAATTGACAAAAAACATTGACTTTTTTTGTATGCTATGCCATACTGTGCGGGTCGGGTATTCCCGTGGATTGAAAGGGTAAAAAGGAGAAGCTGCGCAAGGCTTGGCAGGGGAGCATCCCCTGCTGCGCCCTGCGCAGCTCCATTTGTCAGATATTGTAAATCTGAGAAATAGTCGGGGGTGTGGATGGTGTCATACATGCCGCCTTGCGTTTACGATACCTCCCGCGTCCCTCAAAGCACGATGCTGCCGGTTTCCTTGCCGTCCATCGCAAAATTCAGCAGCGCCCCCTTGCAGACGGCGGCGAAATACTGCGTCGCCTCAAGCTGTGCAGGGTAGTGCTTCTCAATGAGTTCCAGCGTCTCCCTCAGCTGCAGCATGGCTGCGAATTCATGCTTGCACGGCTCACTGCAGAAGCAGTCGCAAACCAGATTTCTGATCTCGCCGTTGACATAGTCGCACTCCAGCTCGTAGGGCCGCGTCCCCTCCACAATGCCCCGCATATGGGTATTGTCCAGAGAAATGTACCGCACACGATTGTCCGTGTAGTAATCGTGTCCGCGATCGGCAGTTGCCCTGCTGATGCTCATGGCGCCCAGATCACGCAGCAGGAAGCCGCTTTCATCATTGCCGGAAACAAACATCTCATCCTCCTTGGCGGGTGCCTTAAACCAGGTGATGACCTTTTCGTAAGGAAGAGTGCTGCGGTCGAACGTGACGAAGTGCGACCCGGCGAAGAAGAACTCGCCCTGTACATTTGTGTCGGCCACGCTGATGACCCGCTTGTAGTCAGACAGCATGATCTTGAAATTGTATGCGACATCTACCACGCGGCCACGCAGACTCTCCAGCTTGCCCTCCACAAAAACGATATCTCCGCGCTTCAGGTCAAAGGCGTCATTGTAGTAAGACAGATTCATATTCCGCGCCGGAAAATGGACGCGAACGACCGATTTTCTCGGCGTGACCGCGGGACAAATGGAGTGCGCCTCCTCGGGTGCCTGACGATGCTCTTCTGCGGAACCATTAAAGCCAATCTTGAACATGTCGTTTCCTCCCTTTCCGATCTGTGTCGTTCTTTACGATACCCATTCTACAGAAAGAGGTGTCCCATAAACCGGACAGTGCGCTGCGCCGCCCCCTGTCAAATAGACAAAAATTCAGGACACTATCTGTGAGGGGTGCCAAATCGAATTTCCATAGGGGCCATTTTTGTAGCAAGCTGTATGTGTTCATGGTTATAAAAGTATATACTCGCCCACCAGTTCGGCAGCAGCTTGAATTGTCCGCGGTTTCGCTCGGTAAATGTGCAGGTGCACGGCAGGGCGATGGAGAAGCAGCTTTCCGCAGCCTCACCCGGTGAGCTGCCTGTGTAAGGCCGTTCCGCCGTCGATGCCATCGGCAGCGTCATCAGCCAGGCCGTGTAGCCCGCAAAAAACAACCGGAGAGGGACGGATGATGCCATCCGCCCCTCTCCGGTTGTTTCCTGTTCTCTCGGCTTTTGGGTCAAGCTAATAAGCCGTAATTAACCGTGTCACTCCTCCCCTGCCGCTACATATCGCTGCTTGGAACTGCGGGGTTTATTGGGCAGCGTCATCCGAATTGCTCCACACTCTACGAGAGGATCAAGGTAACGCCGCAGGGCATACTGCCCTGACGCAATATTTAGATATGCAATGATCTCGCTGCGGCTTCGAGGTGTACGGCAGAATTTCAGCAGACCTTTTTCGTCTTGCACGTTAGCTTCTTTTGCATCCTCATCGCCGACACTTCCTGCTGCACCATGCTCACCATTGTACAGCGTCACGACAAATTCGCTGCGCCGATCCGCGAATACCGGCTCTGGCAGGTTGCGGTTTTTCATGGCAAACCGAATCGTAGGAATCCCGGAATAGCGATTCTCAGTTTCCCCCAGGGTCTCCATTACGGTAACAAGAACCGGGTTTCGGGTATCCGGCTGGGCATTGCCCAACTGGTCGAGAGTCAATCTACCATAAAGCCCACCCGGATTTGTGATCTCGATCCGATTGGAATACATGACCAACTGGATCGGCATTCCCTCGGTATGCAGACTATAATCCCGGTGTACCAACGCGTTGAGTATCGCCTCGCGGACAGCGTCCATAGGGTACTGCGGAATATCAATTCTCTCGCCTGTTTCCTTGTCGATCCTTGTGGCCGTCCGCATATTGGCCCGAACAAAGGTCAACGCACCCTCCAGCATATCCGGAAGCGTACCTTCGATCCGCTTTGTGTCGCTGAACCGGTTGCCCTCTGTGTCAAGAATGCCCATTTGCTCCGCGGGTACACAGGTGGCAATGATGCTCAGTTGCGGATAAAACGCCTGCGGGTAGAGTCCGAACAGCAGCAATGCCGCCATGGTGATTTTCCCATCCCGCATGATGCCGGTCAGTTCATACTGCTGTGCCTCCGACATACCCGCCAAATTCGGACGCGCATATGTTTTTCTCTCCAAATACGTTTTCACCTTAGACATATCCAGCGATTGGAAGGACACCCTTTCCGCTGGACGAATATCGTCTTGATATTTCTTTCGGAACGCCTCGTAGCTGTACACTTCGTACTCCGTCATGGGCTTGTCTCCGTCACCTACGCGGATGTAGGATCCGTGCAGCCGCCCCTTGGCTGTTTTGAAGCAAGGGCGTTCCGCAATATCGACGGGTGGGATCTCCGCAGAGACAAATGTAAGCTCACCTTCATCCACCTCGGTAAATTGCGGTCGAACGATCGGCGTCATTTGTTCGCAGTATTCCATTACCTTGCGCTCCAAGTCCTGCGCGTCGTAGACGCCCACCTTTGCGAAGCCGTTCTTTTCCTCCAAGCCGAACACAAAGATTCCCCCGCTATTTTGATTGGAAAACGCAGAGATCGTATCATATAACCTTTCAGGACAGCCCTGCCGCGCCGCCTTTACTTCTATGGTTTGTCCTTCACAGCCACGAACCCGAATGCTTTCAATCAGATCGCGAAGCTCCTTTTCTACCATGCAAATCACTCCCTTGCGCTCATTTTAACATATAGAACGTAAGAAGTGAAGAAAATTCGCAAGACATTCCTTGACTTTTTTCGAGCTCTTCTTATGTTACTAAAAATAACGTAAGATGTTCTTGCACTGCTTCTTGGGTTATTGGCGTGCATCTTGCGACAAGTGCCGAAAATTACTGCGCTGGTCATGGTATGCGTAATTTGATCACGCTGTAACCAAAGAACAGGCGTGGCAGCCGTGCGCTCACAGCATCTTGAGCCGCGCCATAAATTCCGCTGTGAGTTCCTCCTCTACATCCTCGTCGCGCTGCATACGATTCATATCATATTCCTTCCAGATCAGTAGGACATCACGCGCCAGCTGCCGGTCACGCCGGAACGTGCGGGCGTCCAGTCCCTCATACGCCGCGTGGTAGTCGGGGTAGTGCAGGGCGTAGCACCGATAGTCCTCGATGGTGTTGTCAAACGCCTCAAGGCTGCCGTCAGGTACAAGCACCGACGCCGCCATGCACACCAGCCGCGCCAAACGCCGGAGATGGTCATCCTCCCAATCAAACCGCATCTCCGGTGCGAAGTCCTCTACCGGCGGGTCGGAAATAAAACGGCGGCGGTTGTTCCCGTCCGTGTTGTTTCCTCGCAGCTTCATTCGCGGTATGGCTCCACACTTCTCCAGTTCCTTGGCGTAGCGCCGGTAAGAGGCGGTTGAATGCTGACCATACCAGGCATACGCGCCCAGTTCCACCTCGCCGCAGCGGGTCAGCCAAAAACAGAAAAACAGAAGCTCTGCCGTCAGCTTATCCGAATGCTGGCGGTTTTTTCGGCGCGGAATGTCCATGAAACTGCCTCCTCTCAAAAATATTTTACAGAAAAATTTTCGCAAGTCAAGATTTCGGACAGCAGTATGCAACGATTTCAAAAACCCGCGTGCTATGATGCAGTCCCGCGAGACGATCGAACTGCCTGTTCGCTCGTTTTGCCAGTACATAACCCCTGCGATTCATTGAGGAGGCACTTATATGAGCGCATTTGACAAGATCATCGGCTACGACCACATTAAGGCGGAGCTGATGCAGATCAGCGATATGATCCACCACCCGGAAGTTTACGCGGCGCTGGACGCAAAGCTGCCGCAAGGCCTGCTGCTGTCCGGCGAACCCGGCCTGGGCAAAACACTGATGGCCACGGCGCTGATGGAGGACAGCGGCCTGCCCTGCTTCACCGTGCGGCGCAGCCAGGCGGAGGACGAATTCCTGAAGCAGCTGGCGCACACGTTTGACGAGGCGGCGGAGGCCGCGCCGTCCATGCTCCTGCTGGACGACATGGACAAATTCTCCAGTGACGAGTTCAGCACCGCCGCGTTTACAGCGGTGCAGAGCTGCATCGACAAGGTGCAGGAGAAGCAGGTGTTCGTGATCGCCACCGCCAACAACGTGGAGGAGCTCCCCGATTCCCTGCTGCGGTGCGGGCGGTTTGACCGGCAGATCAAGGTACAGCGCCCCAACTGTACGGACGGGGAGCAGATCATCCGCCGCTATCTTTCCGGCAAGGCGCCGGTGCCGGACATCTCCCTGTCCGACCTGACGCAGCTGCTGAGCCACAGCTCCTGCGCTCAGGTGGAAAGCGCCCTGAACGAGGCGGCCGTCTACGCCGCCTACGAGCGGAGCGGCAGCATCACCCGAGTGCATCTGATCCACGCCGTGCTGAAAACGATCCACCATGTGCCGCCGGAGGTGTATCCCGTCAGCGAGGAGCAGCGCAAAAAGGCGGCGTTCCACGAGGCCGGCCACGCGGCCATGCTGGAGCTGGTGGCGCCGGGCTCGACGGCCTTCGTAACGCTGCTGTACAGCCCCACCTCCGGCTCCTGCTACGGCTTTGCCTACCGAAACCGTCCGTTGGGCCGGCGGGCGAATATTCTGACCTTTCTGTCGGGCAAGGCGGCCTATGAGCTGCAGTTCGGCAGAATGGGCCCCGGCTGCAACGATGATATCACGCGGGCGGCCAAGCTGATCCGTGAAAAGGCGGAGGAGTTGGGCAGCAGCGGCATGCTGGGCGTGAATGTGTCGGGGCGATACGCCGACAGTGAAGCAGGTCTGTTGGAGCGCGAGACCATCGTCCGTGCGGAGCTGGAGCGCTATCTGTTCGAGGCCAAGGAGATGCTGGCATCCCATCGCCAGATGGTGCAGGAGCTGGCGGAGGCCCTGCTGGAGAAGCAGACGCTGCTCTACTCTGAGATCCAGGCCATCTGCGGCAGGTACCGGGATGTACCTGCCGCCTGAGAGGAGGAATACCATGACTTACGTTGTCAGCGACATCCACGGCTGTGACAAGCTGTATTTTCGCCTGTTGGAAACGCTGCAT
>ERZ1026864.1410-NODE-1410-length-12143-cov-11.648908_pt1 | contig 12143 bp, 12 predicted proteins | sample MGYA00380162_ERZ1026864 | MGnify/ENA primary metagenome ERZ1026864 (study PRJEB33269, sample SAMEA4719798) | human gut metagenome | biome: human-associated habitat; feature: organic feature; material: feces | place: Cameroon | collected 2013-10 ... | reverse complement strand
CTACACAGAGTAGATCGTCGGCAGCGTCAGATGTGTATAAGAGACAGATTAATAGGCATATAATAAAGACGAAATATACATAGAAAAGAGGGCTATATAATATGGCAGCACAAATCTGTGCCGTAATAATATTTGTGGTTATGTTTGCACTTATTATTATGGACAAAATCCCACGTCAGTGGATAACATTGGGTTGCGGACTTGCAACTATTGTTATTGTATTTGGAATTTGTATGAAAAGTCCGAGTGCAATAATGGAAACGCTCAATGTCAAAAGCATATTCACACCTGAATTTTGGCATGTTTCGTCACAAGGCGGCGAAAGCTCGAGCGGCATTAACTGGGCTACAATCATTTTCATTGCAGGTATGATGGTAATGGTTGAAGGCATGGCAAAAGCAGGATTTTTCCGTTGGCTTTGCCTCACAATCGCAAAAGCGGTTAAGTACAAGGTTATGCCGATACTCGTAACATTTATGATTATGAGTGCCGTGCTTTCAATGTTCATTGACAGCATCACCGTAATTCTTTTCCTTGCGGCTGTTACAGTAGAACTTTCACAGCTTCTCAAATTCAGTCCGGTTCCGATGGTACTTGCGGAAGTTTTCTGTGCAAACCTCGGCGGTTCCGCTACAATGTGCGGTGACCCGCCTAACATCATCATCGGTACTGCACTCGGCTACAGCTTTGCCGATTTCCTTACAAACACAGGTCTTATCGCAGGTATTTCACTTGTATTTATTATTATTTTCTTCTATTTTTCATTTAAGAAAGAGCTTTCTGCCGCAAACGGTGAGCCTGTTGACCCGGCAACTTTTCCTAACCCGGCAGACGCTATTGAAAACAAAAAGGACTTTATTGTAAGCACAATCATTTTCCTTATTGCTATTGTTCTCCTTGTAACACATGCACAAACGGGACTTACCGTTGCGTTTATCGGCGTGGTTATTGCGGCAATTACGCTCATCACTTCGTTTAAACACATCAAGTTTATTTTGAAAAAGATTGACTACAAAACACTTTTGTTCTTCATCGGCTTGTTCATCGTAGTAGGCGGACTTGAACAAACAGGCGTTTTGAAGCTTATTGCAAACTTTATTGAAAAAATCTGCGGCGGCAACTTCTTTGCAATGGTTCTCATCATTATGTGGATTTCGGCTGTTGCAAGTGCGTTTGTTGACAACATTCCGTTTGCTGCAACTATGGTTCCCGTTATCAAGAGCCTTGCGGCTACAACTCCGGGTGCAGAACTTGCAACCCTCGCATATTCACTTTCTGTCGGCACAGACATCGGCGGCAGTGCAACACCTATCGGTGCATCGGCAAATGTTGTAGGCACATCCGTTGTTTCAAAGGCAGGACATCCTGTAGGCTGGGGCAAATATTGCAAATCGGCAATACCGGCTACGGCTATCGTTCTTATTATCGCTATGGTAGTTATTAAACTCAGGTATTTTTAAGGGGGATTTGTTATGGCAAAGCAATTCATAATTTCAATCGGTCGTGAATACGGCTCAGGCGGTCGTGTAATTGCCGAAGAATTGGCAAAAAGATACAATGTAAATCTTTACGGAAAAAACCTTTTGGACTTGGTTGCAAAAGAAAAAGACCTTAATCTTGACAAATTAAAAAAATACGATGAAAAGGCAAGAAACATTTGGCTTTCTCGCTCGGTTGACGGATTTTCAAATTCGCCTGAGGACACGGTTGCACAAATGCAGTTTGACTACCTAAAGGAGCGTGCAAATTCCGGCGAATCGTTTGTTGTTCTCGGCAGATGTGCAAGCTATATTTTGCGTGAAAGCAGCGGACTTGTCAAGATTTTTGTAACCGGTGAAAAAGACGCAAAAATCAAGCGTATCGCTTCAATCGAAAAGCTTGGCTATGACGAAGCGGAAGCACTTGTTGAAAAGCGTAACAGAATAAGACGCAACTATCACAACTACTATTCAAAAGAAAAATGGGGCGATTCAAGACATTACGATTTGATTGTTAATTCAAGCAAAATCGGAATTGACAACACGATTGAAGTCATCGACTCATACATCAAAAACATAATCGAATAAACACTTAATATACAGCCTTGGGTACAAACAACCCAAGGCTGTTACAATAAATGTATGATATTATTTTTAGAATATTTAAATACCGAGCAGGAAAGAGAAAATTTCAAAAAGCTCTATAGGCAATATAAAAATTTGCTGTTTTGGATTGCGCGGAGCAAAACAAACAGCGACGAGGATGCAGAAGACTGTGTGCAGGAGACTTTTGCATATGTTGCAAAGCATTTTGACAAAATTGACTGCATAGAATCAAACAGAACAAAATGCTATCTTGCCACAATCGTTGAAGGTTTTGCTATAGATATATATAACAAGGTGCAAAAAGAAAGCGACATTAATTTTTCAAGCAGTCTTAGTACAGACAACAATTTTGGCGAATATAACAAAATCGAGCTTTTGTCGGTTTTCGAAAAAACTCTTAACGAAGAAGATAAGGTTTATTTTTACCTAAAATACATATACGGCTACTCAAGCAGTGAAATTGCCGAAATATACGATGTTAAAGACACCTATATAAGAAAAAGGCTACAATATTCAAAAGAAAAGATGAGAAAAGCACTTAAAGGAACGGAGGGATTGTATTGAGCACATTAGAAGAGGCTTGCTTGCTGTCTTGCGAACAATGGGTTGACTCATTTGTTCAAATACCAAAGCACAAATTCAGTAAAGAGCATAACAAAGCAATTGAAAAAATCATTTATCCCGACAAAAAAGATTACCACATAAGCTTCTCAAAAAAGTCTGTCAAAATTTTGCTTATTGCAGCCATATTACTTTCTTTTGCAACAACTGTATTTGCCATTCCGACTTGCAGAGAGCATATACTAAACAAGTTTTCAAATCATTCGGAATACAGCGTGACAAGTAGTGACAAAGCAAAGGACGTTAAATCGTTGGATGTAAATTATGTGCCGAACGGATTCAAGATTTTTGAAAAAGACACGAATAAATCTGGTTATATTTATGAATACCGACACGATGAAAAGATTTTTACAGTTGAAAAGATTATGATAGACATACCAATTAACTTTGATACTGAAAAATATGGAAGTGAAGAAATAGAAATTAACGGTATTAGAGCAATTTGTTACAGGTCCGATGACGACATATATGGAATTATATTCAACAACGGAGAATATATATTCTCCATATCAGGTAATCTTAGTAAAGATGAGCTTGTTAAAATTGCACAAAACGTTGAATAAATCATTGTAAAGAAAGCCGAAATTTCGGCTTTCTTTATTTTTTTATCACAAAACCACCCTTTAAACGGATTAAGTGTTATGAAGGGAGGTGAGAATATGCTCAAAACAAATCAACGATTTGGGAAATTCATTCTGATTGTTTTTTCATTGTTATTTGCTTTTAACGGAATTTCAATTGCTAATGCCGCAATTGGCGACAACGATAAAATTGTGCCCTGCTATACAGACATAAAAACATGTAGTGGAAAAATCAGTATATCTGGCGTAAAAGCAAACTGTATATCAAGTTTAACAACAAAAAAAATTACAAATCTCAAAATAAAAATGGAATTGCAAAAGGAAAAATCAAGCGGTTATGAAACCGTAGAAACTTGGTCCGAGAGCAAAACGGGAACAATTTTGTCAATGTCGGAATCAAGAAACATCAATGTGCTGTGCAATTACCGACTAAAGGTTACATTCACAGCAGGAAACGAAACAGAAACAATATATAAATATTAAGGAGAAAGAAAATGAAAAAAAGAATTTTATCAATTTTAGCAGTTATCATAGTTTGCATTTCATGCTTTGCACCGACAAATGTTTTTGCAACTGAACAGGGAAATGGCGAATACATTGTTTTTGATACACCTTCTTCAAGAATATCATCTGACGGAAGTTTTTCATTTAAACTAAGGACCGCATTAAAATCAGGATATTTCAAGGCAAAAGGTACTTCAATAACTATACAAACTCAAGCAAAAATTTATAGTGAAGCAACTGGAAGATCTCGCACGTCAAAAAATGTCAGATTTTTTGTGGAACTTCATAAAAAAAGCGGTAGTAAAGTTGGTTCATACATTGGTATGGCAGATAATGTATATGGCGGAAAACAATTTACAGGTTTGACAAAAGGAGAAACATATTATTTTCATATTATAATAATTCAAAACGATATAGATGGAACATTTGAAGTTAACAAAGCAGAATATTTAAAGGGTAGTGGGAATGTCTCCGGAGTAACCGTACTTTAAAATTATGAGATTTGATATAATATTAGATTTACTGAAAAGATACTCTGTTTTTGCAATTATTGTTGCGCTAGGCTTGACAATACTATTTTTATTTGGCTATTTTATAATTTACAAAAGACTAATGCACGGCAAGAAAAAGCTCAACAAAAAAAGTGTTTTACTCGCTATTATCGGCTTATTCTACCTGCTTGTGGTTTTTTGTGCAGTATTTATGAACCGAAACAATGTTACAGATTACAGTGTTCAGAACCTATTTTCAAGCTATAAATCGGCATGGTATACCTGCTCGGCACAGGCTTGGCGAAACATTGTTTTAAATATCCTGCTTTTCGTTCCGTTCGGTATACTGCTTCCGATTTTGAGCAAAAAGACAGACAAGCCGTATTTTGTTATACCTATAGGTGCGGCTTCATCACTTATTATTGAAGCTATACAATATATTTTCAAAATCGGTATTTTTGAATTTGACGATGTGCTGAACAACACGGTTGGCGTTATATTGGGATATTGTGTATACCGGATGTTTTCCGCAATAAAAAATAAAGCCGTAACTCCTAAAAAAGTAATCATCTGCCTTTTGCCGTTTCTGATTGTAACAGGAACATTTTCAAGCATATATGCCGCATATCGAATTCAACCTTATGGCAATTTGTATGTTTCCGATTACGAAAAGCACAATATGAAAAACACAAAAATCATTTGTGACACGGCAATTTCGGATAAGAGCACAACGAAAAATATATACCGTGCAAAAGAATATACAATTAGCGATGCAATAAAGCAAGCTAAATGCTATTTTCAAAAAAGCAACATTGAGGTTGATTACAAATCATATGTAATAGAAAATGATACGCTTAAACTTAATTCCGTAGACGACAAATATCATTTTTCAATGGATTTAACAAACGGCACTTACAATTTTCAGAACGAGGATCTTTTTCAAGTATACACAAACGAAGTGCCCGACACATCATACACGGAAGATGAAGTCAGAAATATACTTAAAGAATATTCCGTATTTCCGCCTGCTAATTCCGAACTTACCGTAAATGAAAATTCATACTATGAATTCAGCCATACAGTCAGCGAAAACGACAAATTATTTTGTAACGGCACAATTTACTGCTATTTGTTTAATAGTGATGTTTTAGGTCAAATTGACAACAATATGGTTAATTTGAACAAATATACTACCGAAAATATTATGAGTAAAAAAGACGCCGTAAATTTAATTAAGCAAGGTAAATTTTACTCAGGTGAATATGATTTTGAAAACAGTACTATTCAAATTAACAGTATAGAACTAACATATCTAAGTGATTCTAAAAATTATTATCAACCAATATATTACATCAATGCAAATCTTATAAATAGCGAAGTTCAAGAAATTGAATTATTCATTCCAGCATTGAAAAAATAAATTTTAATTCTGTATATGACAAGAAAAAGCGGCACAACTGAATTTTATTATAAGCAAAACGCCTTGTATTTGACTTTGAGAATATACTATAATATAATAAAATAAACAAATCAGATTATTGGATGTGATTAAATGAAGCATAAAACAATTAACATAATCAAATATGCTTTAATCATAATAAGCAGTATTATCGCTGTTGGGTACATAGTTTATATTTGCCTGACCTACAATGATATGCTGACAGCTTTGCCGCTGAGAATGTTTATTGAAATCATAGTTTTTGTTTGGTTAGTTTTTAATGCAATAGTTTTGTTGATAAGTAAAATTATAAAAAAGGTCACAGATAAGCGTAAGTAAACTTATATAAAAAAGTGCATTGGTACTTCACAATACCAATGCACTTTTATTTTGTTTATCTTAATCTTTAAGAAGTGATTTGTACATCTTGATGTACTCATTTGCGGATTTGCCCCAAGACATATCACAGTTGAGTGCACGCTCAACAAGAGTCGGCCAATAATCCTTATTGTTATAAGCCTCTACGCCACGGTAGATTGCACCGAGCATATCGTATGCGTCATATGTTTGGAAAGTAAATCCGTTGCCCTCGCCGTCACCCGAATCGGTGATTGAGTCCTTAAGACCGCCTGTTTCACGAACGATAGGCACAGTGCCATAGCGAAGTGCAACCATCTGTGAAAGACCGCAAGGCTCGCTCTTGCTCGGCATAAGGAACAAGTCTGCACCTGCATAAATCTTGCGTGCAAGGTCAGGAATAAATCCGATTGTTACGCCGACTTTGTCAGGATACTTGTCGTGGAGTTCTCTGAAAAAGCTCTCATATTGCCATTCGCCCGAACCGAGAACAACATACTGAACATCACGCTCCCAAAGGCTCTTTTCCATAACCTCACGGATGAGGTCAAGTCCCTTGTGACCGACAAGACGGGATACGATACCGATAACCGGCACATCATCTCTGACAGCAAGACCCATCTGCTCCTGGAGAGCCTTTTTGCACTCTGCCTTGCCCTTTTTCCAATTTTCGGCATTGTAGTTTGCAACAATGTTAGGGTCGGTTTCAGGGTTATAATTTTCGGTATCAATACCGTTGAGAATACCGCAGAGTTTCCAGCTACGCTGATTAAGAATAGGGTCAAGACCGTATGAATACCACGGGTCAAGAATTTCCTTTGCATAGGTCGGAGAAACAGTTGTTACCTTATTTGCACACTCGATACCTGCTTTCATAAAGTTAACAAGTCCATCGTACAAAATAAGATTGTTATATTCAGGTGCAATGCCCAAAACATCGTTGAGAAGCTCATCGCCGTACTTGCCCTGATACTGAATGTTATGGATTGTGAAAACAGTTTTGATGTTTTCATATCCCATTTGATTTGCATAATAGCAAGAATAATAAAGCGGTGTGAGAGCCGACTGCCAATCGTTGCAATGAATGATATCCGGCTTCCAGTCAATATGAGGAATAATCTCAAGAACAGCTCTTGAGAAGAAAGCAAATCTTTCCGCATCGTCATAATGACCGTAAATTCCGTCACGCTTAAAATAATACTGATTGTCAAGGAAGTAATAAATTACTCCGTTGTGCTTTGCTTCAAAAATACCGCAATACTGTCTACGCCACGAAACAGGAACGGAAATCGATGTAATAAACTTCATTTTATCCTTATATTCCTGCTTGATTGAATCATAAAGAGGCATTACAACACGGCAACCGATAAGACGCTTGCGAAGTGCAACAGGCAGCGAGCCTGCAACATCTCCCAATCCTCCGGAAGCCATAAAAGGCAATGCTTCAGATGCAACATATAAAACCTTCATTTGTATACCCCCCTAAATCTTTGTACCCTTTGAAATGCAAACCGGATAATTAGCCGCACCGGAAAGCTCAACATCGGACTTAATATTGCAATCCTTGTCTGCAATTACATAATTGATTTTTACATTTTCGCCAATAACAGTGTCCTGCATAAGAATAGAATTCTTAACCACAGCACCCTCTTTAATTTTTACACCCTTGAAGAGAATACAGTTTTCAACCGTACCCTTAACAACACAACCGTCGGCAACAAGAGAATTCTTGACGTCTGCCTCCATACCGTAAAGGGTTGGCATATCGTCACGCTCTTTGGTATAAATAGGGCGTTCCTTTGCAAAAAGCTTTTTCTTATTCTCTCTATCAAGAATGCTCATTGAAACATCATAATAGCTTTGAACACTGTCGATAGTGCCGACAAAGCAATCTGTAGCGTCATAAGAATAAACCTTTTTGCTCTTAATGCTCTCAAGAAGAATATTGCGTTGGAACGAAATCTTGTTCTTTGAATGAGCGGCGGTCACCAATTCCTCAAGCAAATACTTTTTGATGAGCACAACATTTGTAGAATAAAAAGCAGTTTCAACATCAGGGTCGATAGAAGCCTCCAAAATTCTGCCGTCATCCGCAACCTTGTCAAAAACAAGAACATTGCTGAATGAAACAGGCTTTTTAGCCTTAACGCCAACGATTGTAATATCTGCTTCGGACTTTTCGTGTGCATCAAACACCTTGGACAAGTCGATATTCAAGAGATTATAGCAATCCGACATCAACACATATTCCTGTGTTGAATGGTCAAGAAAGCCCATATTACCGTAAATAGCGTCAATTCTGTTGCCCCACATGGTAACGGAATTGCTTGAATACGGCGGAAGAATATGCAAACCATCTGTTTTGCGTGACAAATCCCAAGGCTTGCCTGTGCCTACATGGTCCATGAGGGAATTAAAGTTTGCGTTTGTTACAACGCCTACATTTGTAACCGAGCTTTCTACCATATTGGAAAGCGGGAAATCGATAAGGCGGTATCTTGCACAAAACGGAACAGAACCCATTGTTCTCAACTCTGTGAGAGATTCAAGAGTTTCTTCGTGAATATTTGCAAAAATCATACCGAGTACATTTTTTCCGTTCATACTTATACCTCCTCCCCTGACGGAATCATATCTTTTGGTTCAACCTTTTTGCCCTTGGTAATTTTTGCATTTGAACCAACAACTGCAACGCCCCAAGTAGACGGGTCTTCCAAATTTTCAGGAATTGCACCGACCTGTGCATCTTCCTCAATAACTGCATCTTCGGCTACAATTGAATAATATACCTTTGCACCTTTTTTGATTGTTGCGCCCGGCATAATAACGGAAAATCTAACCTCAGCATCTTCCTCAACAGTTACCTTTGATGAAACAACCGAGTATTCAACTGTGCCGTCAATATCGCAACCCTCGGAAATCGAAGAATTTTCAATAGTAGCATTTTTGCCTATGTAATGAGGCGGTGCGTCAGGAGTTCTGCTGTAAATTCTCCAAGATGTATCCGAAAGGTCAAGGTCAACATTTGGATTGATAATGTCGAGATTTGCCTCCCAAAGAGAATCAATCGTGCCAACATCTTTCCAATAGCCCTTGAACGGATAAGCAAACATACGCTGACCGTCTGCAAGCATATTAGGAATGATATTTTTACCGAAGTCGTTTGATGAATTTTCATCGGCTTCGTCCTCACAAAGATACTTTCTGAGCTTATCCCATGAGAATACATAAACACCCATAGAAGCCTTGTTTGACTTTGGCTCGGCAGGCTTTTCGGCAAATTCATAGATTTGGTCGTTATCGTCTGTTGCGAGAATACCGAAGCGAGAAGCCTCTTCCCACGGAACTTCAAGAACTGCGATTGTGCAATCGGCATTATTCTTTTTGTGGAACTCAATCATCTTTGAATAGTCCATTTTATAAATATGGTCGCCCGAAAGAACAACCACATACTTAGGGTCATACTTCTCGATAAAATTGATATTTTGATAAATAGCATTTGCCGTGCCCTTGTACCAAGAAGCACCGCCGATAGCCTCATACGGTGACAAAATGTGCACTCCGCCGTTGAGTCTGTCCAAATCCCACGGATGACCGTTGCCCAAATAATCATTGAGCACAAGCGGTTGATACTGTGTGAGAACACCAACCGTATAAATACCGCTGTTTACGCAGTTTGAAAGCGGAAAATCAATGATTCGATAATTACCGCCGTACGGAACAGCAGGCTTTGCCACGCTTTTGGTAAGAACGCCTAAACGACTGCCCTGCCCGCCGGCAAGAAGCATAGCAACAACTTCTGTTTTTGACATACTGTAAATCCTCCTATATTATCTCTTTTTCTTTTTACTATTTGGTTTGGAAGCTTTTGCAGGTGCTGTCTGCTTTGACTTTTCCTGCACAGGCTTCTCCTCTTTCACTTCAATTTTAACTGCCTGCTGTTTTACAGGCTTTGCAACTTCCTTTTCAGCCTTTACGGGTTTATCCTTTTTTACAAGCTGTTTGTCAGCGGTTTTTTTAAGAAACATTGCCGACAGACCGTGAAGTTTCAAATCAATATACTGCTCGTAGCCATGGATACTGCCCTTTTTAGACTTATACGAGCCGGACATTCTGTGCTTATCTCCACCGAATTTTTCAAGCGAGGTGTCAAACACAACCTTATAAGTTCCGTTCTTAGGAACGCCGATACGGTATGAATCAAAACTGTTTGGAGTCCAGTTGAATACGGCGATAATTTCCTCGCCTTTTTTATTCATTCTTCTAAAGGCAATTACACTGTTGCAATTATCCTCGGAAGAAATCCACTGAAATCCGTCCCAACTGTAATCAATTTCCCAAAGTTCGCTGTGTTCCTTGTAGAACTTGTTAAGTTCCCTTGAAAATTCCAAAGTTTGTCTGTGTTTGTCATAATCAAGAAGAAGCCAATCAAGTCCCTGCTTATAGTTCCACTCGATGAACTGACCGAACTCACTGCCCATAAAGAGAAGCTTTTTGCCCGGATGAGCCATCATATATGCAAGGAACAGCCTCAAGCCGTCAAACTTCATATCGTAATCGCCCGGCATCTTGTTAAGCAAACTTGCCTTGCCGTGAACAACCTCATCGTGAGATACAGGCAAAACAAAGTTTTCGCTGAACGCATAGAAAAAGCTGAATGTAATGCAATTATGATTGCCTTTTCTGAAAAGCGGGTCAAGCGATGTATAGCGAAGCATATCGTTCATCCAGCCCATATTCCACTTGAAATTGAATCCAAGTCCGCCCTCTGACGGAGGCATTGTAATCATCGGCCAAGCCGTGCTTTCCTCTGCGATCATCATCGAACCCGGATGATTGGTGAGAATAGTTGAATTGAGCTGACGGAAGAAATCAACCGCTTCAAGATTTTCTCTGCCGCCGTTTTTGTTAGGGGTCCACTCGCCGTCTTTTCTGCAATAATCAAGATAAAGCATTGACGCAACGGCATCTACACGAAGACCGTCAAAATGAAATTCCTCAATCCAATAGTTTGCCGATGAAATAAGGAAGGACTTAACCTCTTTTTTGGCATAGTCGAACACTCTTGTGCCCCATTCCTTATGCTCGCCTTTTTTCATATCGCTGTATTCGTAACAGCAAGTGCCGTCAAATTCATACAGTCCAAAGGCATCTTTTGGGAAGTGAGCAGGCACCCAGTCGAGAATAACGCCTATTCCCTCCTTGTGGCAGGTGTCCACAAAATATTTCAAATCTTCAGGAAGTCCATAGCGTGAGGTTGCGGCAAAATAACCTGTAACCTGATAACCCCACGAGCCGTCAAACGGATATTCCATAATCGGGAGCATCTCAATGTGAGTGTAGCCCATATCCCTTACATAAGGAACAAGCTGCTCGGCAAGTTCGCGATATGTCAAAAAGTTGCCGTCATCGTGCATTTTCCACGAGCCGATATGAACCTCGTAGATATTAACAGGCTTTTCCAAAATATTCTGTCGGCTTTTGTCAAGCTGCCATTTGGAATCTTTCCATTTGTAATCTTTGAGTTCGTAAACCTTTGAGCCCGTGCCCGGTCGTGTTTCCTGATGCACCGCATACGGGTCTGCCTTAAGAAGTGTTGCACCCGTGTTGGTTTTGATTGCATATTTATAGCAGTCATAAACCTTTACATCATCTATAATCACTTCCCAAATTCCCGGAGAAACGGCAACGCATTTGTTTGCACTTTCGTCCCAAGAATTGAAATCGCCCACAACAGACACGCCTTGAGCATTAGGTGCCCAAACTCTGAAAGCCACTTTGTCGCCGTCAATACGGTGATTGCCGAAAAACTCGTATGCCTTGTAGTTGGTTCCGTCATGAAAAAGATACACGGGAAGTTGGTATTCTTCTTTCATTTTTTTCATAGAAAATCCTTTCGTTAACAATTACTAAACAACAAAAAGGGTACACTTTCCCTACTTTGAATATTCTATAAAATAATAATAACACTATTACAAACAGTTTTCAAGAGTTATTTGGTTATTTTGTTACAAGAAAATGTAAAATATTTATAAAATCTGTGCACTTTGTCAATTACGCACAAAAA
>ERZ1026864.1408-NODE-1408-length-12179-cov-5.045447_pt1 | contig 12179 bp, 22 predicted proteins | sample MGYA00380162_ERZ1026864 | MGnify/ENA primary metagenome ERZ1026864 (study PRJEB33269, sample SAMEA4719798) | human gut metagenome | biome: human-associated habitat; feature: organic feature; material: feces | place: Cameroon | collected 2013-10 ... | reverse complement strand
ATATTATAGCATAAAATCGTTCTAAAGTCAATTAATTTTCAAGAGTGTTTGTAGAAAAGGCTTCAGCCGCAACATGAACACCAAGAAAATACTCAATAATTGCAGGCAGAGTATATTCCGCATCGTCCACAATAATTTTTTCGATTGCTTTATCCGCGGCGAGATCATCAAAAGTAACAGGCGAAGGAATCTTGTACCCCATTACACTTGCCTTTTCCATCAAAAGACGACGCCGATGGTCGTCAATGGCAAAAATAGGAACGCCAGAATTTTCGCTTTCCTCAATCAAACGAGAAGTTTTACCTTCTCCACGTCTCATTCTAAAAATCTTCATTTAGTTCTTCTCCTGAGCCATGTAATCTTTCAGCGCCTGAGAGATAGTCTTACCATCTGCTTTTGCGCCGATCTCCGCACGAACTGCTTTCATCGCTGCGCCAAAAGCAGTCGGAAGCATACAGTCTGCATCCATTGCGCGCAGATAATCCAAAACCTCGTCGTAAGACATTGCCTTGGGCAAATAAGTAGAATAAAGATCAATCTGGCGCTTCAAACCCCTAGCATAGTGAGTATTGAGCAAATCGCCAGACATAGAATCATAATCTTTCTGCATCTGTCTGACTTCTTTCTGAATCACGCCAAGTGCTTCATCATCAGTCAGTTCCCCATGTCGATATTCGACTTCCTTTGCACGCAGACGAGACAAGAGATAAGAATAATCATTCTTATCTTCCATACGTCCGTCCTTCAGCGCTTCTTTCATCTTCATTTCAATCTCAGAAACAATCAAAATAATCTTCCTTTCTTACAAGGTGATATAAAAATCTACGCCCTCATTCCACATAACTTTGCGGGCTTCATGAAAATCTTTAATCTGCGGCGGAGTCTTATCATGCTGTTTAAACCAGTAATCAATAAAATCCTGCGCCGCGAAATTCATCAAAGCAGTATTGGAAATGAAAGTTGCCCAGTTGGTATCTGCTTTTGCTTTATAACGTACAAGCCACATCAGCATCAACCCCATTTCGCCTGACGTTCATAAGAGAGAGTGGAATGAGACTCCTTTTCAGTCGGCTTAAAGCTAAACCACTTCTCAATGTCTTCCTTTTCATTGATGGTGTAACAACCATCGTCGAAAGACATTATACGATTATCAGAAGCATCAAAAGAATAGACAGTACCATCCGACATCAACAGATCGCCAGTTTCATCACCAGAAACGACCCAAACAAAAATTTCTTTAACGTCGGACAAGTTATGCTTTTTGACATGACAAACAGTCTCTCGATTGCTATAATCATAAATAGTAAACTCAAAGCCCATAATCTCATTTCCTTTCTCATTTTCTATAAATATTATATCATATATATCTTAAAAAGTCAATAGAAATAATCAAAATTTAACATCAAAAAGCAGCCAATTATCCATCGCATGAAGATACTCAAGCTCAACATTGGACTCAAAGAAATCTTCCTCTTTCAAAGGATAAATGCCAAAATCAGTTGGATGCTCACGAATTTCCTCTTTAGTCACAAGAGCAGAATCATAAGGTTCATGGTCACGATAAATTTTTCTCGCGCACTCACGAGCATACCATTTTGCTTCTCGATTAGTCAAAAATTCTTTTTCATCAATCAAATGCAATGGTGCATAAGGACGCTTCAAACCAGCATAAATTTTAAACTTTGTCATAATCATTCTCCTTAACTTTCTATAAATATTATAGCATATCTTTGCGCGGGAGTCAATACAAAAAATGGGCTGGAATTTCTTCCAACCCAATATATGTCAAACTTCAATCCAAGCGTCAGCATAATCAGCCGCGGAAAGAATTGTGTCATCTTGCAAGCATTTCCAGATAAAGCCATTATCATCAACATAAACTTCATCTTTCATGTAGTGCCCATAACTACCAACAGGAGCCACCCATTTCTTTGCGGCGAAGGCATCTGTCGTATGGCACAATGACCAATTGTCACGGTCTTCTTTTGGTGAAATTGCTGAAGCAGCATGGGGAACCAATAGAACCCATACTTGTTCGTCATATCTAACGGGCGCGCCAATTACCCAAGAGGAATAATCCTTATTAGGTTCCCATTCGGGAATACACCCCTCATTGGCAATAATTTCAGTACCAGTTAAATTTTTTGCTTGCTTTTGAAGCGCTTGAGCATCTGCTTTGCCTTTCGCGCGAAAAGTATTCAAAATAAAATCTTTACTTGTCATACTGATTGCACTCCTTCTTGATAGGCTGCGGCAATAGCATCGTAAATTTGTTCTACATCTGATTTATCTGCTTTTGAATTTTCGAGTGCGGAAACACGCTCATCAAGAGTCATAGAAGCCTTGGCTGGATAATTCCACCAAAAGTCAAAATCACTTTCAATTTCTTCTACTGTCAGCGTGCCATTATAACGGAATTGAACTTCGTCGCACTCGTAAGCATCATAGGTTTCTTCTTCCGAATTACCCTGTTTGGTGACTTTTTCGATATTTTTCCTCAAAATAACGTCGGTTTTTCCGCCAACGAGGAAAGTCAAAACAGCTTTCGGGATAGAGCAATAAGTCTCTTTCATAACTTGTCAATTCCTCCCTAGAATGATTAGATATGGATTGCTTCGAACGATTCATTAGGGTATTTATATGATAATTGAGGATTACTCCATGACTTTTAGAATATGTAAGCCAACTATTATATGCCGCAACTTTTCGCGCTCTCCAAACAGGTACATAAGAAAGTTGATTTGCACGAATAAATTGTCTACACGCTCTGCGAAAAATTTTCTTGCGAATGCCACGGTAATGACGATAAATTCTAAAACCCATCATATCAATAAAAGTATCTTTATAGCGAGGATGATTTTCAACCTCTTTAGATGGGAATTGAATTATTGTCCAGACATTTTTGATTTCTAAACCAAATTGTGCTTTAATACGTTTAGCAACTGTCTTAATCGCACGCTCTAAATTGGACTTATATCCAAACAAGAGAAAATCATCTGCATAGCAAACAATTTTTTCAACTAGCTTAATTCGCTGTCCGCGGCGCTCTTTGTAAAGTTTATTAAACTCACGCAAAACTTCACTCATTACTAAATTAAATGCCCAAGTGGAAAAGTAGCCACCAATAATTAAATGGTGATTAGGATAGTTTGCCATAATAGCGTCAACTAAACCAATTAACTGTTTATTCTTGCCGCAATATTTAGCGATAAGATTATGAATAGTGCTTACTTTTGTTGATGGATAAGCCTTGCGGACATCACATTTAATACAGTCCACTCGTTTGTCTTTGAACTTTGGGCTATTGAGAATATATGAAATTCTTTGCGCGCCCTTAACTTGTCCCTTACCTGGGATACTGCCAAATTGGCAATATAAAATTTTAGCATTGAAAAGTGGTTGAAGTGCGTAAACCGCGATGTATTCAAATACTTGCTGAAGAGGAGATTCTTGACAAATGTCTCTTTTCTTTCCTGAAATACCATCAACTCGATTGAATTGACGAAGTTCTCTAAATTTAAGTTTGTTATCAGCAATCATTTGAGCGCATTTTTCAGATAATTTCTTGATTGCGCCGTCAATCATAGGAGTTGATTCATTTAATTGTGAACGCTCCTTTATTACTACGCGGCGAGATATACCTGTTTGGGTGCATAATAAATCAAGAAAATCGTTGCGATAAAGTTTATGCTTAACACAGTCATAAACCGCCCAGTAAATAAACTCTGGATCGCATATATTAGTACTTGCGGGCTTACAAAAAGTCTTTATAAGTAGCCCTCCTTATTAGTCCTTTGGCCGGTCTCCCCGTGCGACTTTCGCCGAAGCTACTAGACGCGGTTAAGCTTACTCTTTTCTGAATAAAAGAATAAGCCGGTCTTGACTACGCAGGAGCAATTTCAACTAAATAAGTCTAGGAACGTAATCCGCATTATTGTTGTAAAACTGCTCCGCAAGCAAGACCGGCTAGGACCGCCGAGCGCCCCGTTCCAGTTAGAATTCGAAGGAGAATTGTTCGAGTTACGAGCTGAAACACCACAATTACCGCCATTCTACAAATTGTAGAAACACCAACCAGCACGCACACCAGACGACGCCAAATTGACGTTGAAGCCAAATCTGCCAACGGAATACGTCCCTACTTTCGTTAAGCGCCGAAAGAACTAAATGGAGGATTTTATAGTAGAGAAATCCTTCCCTAAACTTTGAATCGTATCCTTGGAATTTTATTCTAGGTTATATAGATTCTTGAATGGCGGTAAAGTCATTGAATCTATCTCGGTTTCGTATGAAACAAGACTTGAAAGTTAATGGTTCAATTAAATCATGCTATCATTGCATTCAATTGAGATCGGGTCAACAGTCGGGCATATCGCACGGATGGGTCGTTTCCATTATAACGGGGACTTGCGTCCCCTCTCTTGCCTATCCGCACTTCGTGCTCCTAGGCTTCGATTCACCCCGCAAGACCTGGACCGCCGAGCGCCCCGTCCCAGTAAGAAGACGAAGGAGAATAGTCCGAGCTACGAGCTGAAACACCACAATGACCGCCATCCGACAAACAGTAGAAACACCAACCAGCACGCACACCAGACGACACCAAATAGACGGCGAAGCCAGCTTTACAACCAGTTCCGCTTCCAGCGTCTGTAGATATCTTAGCAGGCCAGCAAACAGCAGGATCATTAGCGATTGCAGTATCTTCAATATATTCCCAGTGCCAACTAGTATTGGCACCCTCAACTGCCCACTTCAAAGTCATATCAGATTGCTTTGTATAGTCAGAAGAAATTGTTCCATTAGTAGTAACTTTTGACTAATCATGGCAGGTATAACAATCAAACATATAGTTTGTATCGTCTTTACTCCATTGCCACAATTCATCTGAAATAATCAGATAAGCACCATTCTGGAACTCAATCTTCTGGAGCAAACCAGGTTCAGAACCATTGGTGTAATTAGTTGCGCTGCCATCATAACCCAATACGTTATCATTGTATCCAGAGTGATAAGGCATAGAAGAAATCATTGTTTCATCCGCAACAGTGTCAAAAGTTGTTCCGTCGTTATCAATATTAACGGCTGTATAAGAAGTATCATTGATGGTAACTGGCTCCAAACTTTTAACCTTTTTCATTGAAACAAGGCTTCTCATGGCACTATCGCCACGGTCGGTAGAGCCGCCTTTCTTACCGATAATGACAGTCGAACCAACTTTAATATTCTTACCTTGAGCAGTGGTTACAATGATACGCTCCACACCAGTCTCGCCAACAGGAGTGGTATATTGCCAGTTATAATTTGAGCAACCTTCAATAGTACCAGAGTTACCTTTCTTAGCATACTTCAACTTCATCATAATGTCAAGGAACTTAATGAGGTTGCCACTTGCGCCAGAATATTGACTGCCACGCTTACGCCACAAAGCAACACCAGATTGGTGAGAAGTGAAGTTGATTGCCGGAAGATTAGTGCCAACAGTGATGGTTCCATCTTTCATGCCAGCATAATACTTCGGGTTGGCAATGAACTCATGAACTGTACCATCTTTAGAAGTACCTTGCGGCCAACGATGCCAAGTCTCGTCAGGAATTGATTTGAGTTCAACAAAATGATAACCCTCGCTGGTATATTCATGCCAGTAAGTGTTCTTTTGAAGAACCCAAGTAAGATGTTCGCCAGAACGAACAGTGGCAAGGTCGTCAATCAATTCAACGGCATAGATAGTAATTGAACCATCAGAATTGTGTTCTCCAGATGCTTCGATACACCAGAACTCTGGCTTAAATGAGAAGTCATCTTGACCAAGAGTTGAATTAGTTGAAGGAGTACAAGTCATGCCAATAGAATCATCAATGTACTCGCCATTTGCACTATTTGAAGTAGCAAACAAAGGCAGCTTAGTGCCATAAACTTTACCACTGGTAAGAACATTACCAAACCAACGCTCAAGCATTTGAGTACGAGTAGAAGTACCTTCAACCCAATTTTTCTTCCACCACTCTTGGAATAGGCCGTTGACTTGAGCAACAGAAGTTGCATTATGAACGGCTTGGACATAAACGCCATCTATCATTTCATCAACTTCAGCTTTAGTGTAAACTTTAGTTGAATCTGCGGGAGTGTAGCCAAGAGCAGAAGTGATGTTATCAGTTGTAACAGTGGCGTCAGAACCTGGGTCACCTTTGTCACCCTTTACACCTTGAATACCTTGTTCTCCTTGTACACCTTGCACTCCTTGAGGACCTTGTGGACCTTGTATACCAGCCGCGCCAGATAAATCAGTAACAAAAGTAAAAGCACTCTTTCCTTTTACATAGAGCTTTGCATTATCTTCATCTTCAACATTACCAGTGTTAATAAGAACAAAGTCTCCAGTAGAAGTATCAGTTCCACCAAAGTCAGCGTTCATTGCAGCGACAGAAGCGTAAATTTTCTTAATGCTAAATGGGTCACCTTTGTCTCCCTTAGCACCCTAAACACCTTGAATGCCTTGAGGTCCTTGTTTTCCTTGTGGGCCTGCTGCACCGGTTTCGCCTTTCTCGCCCTAAATACCTTGCTTGCCTTGTGGACCAGCTGGACCAGTTGCACCAGTCTCACCTTTCAATCCTTGAGGGCCTGCAGGGCCAACATCGCCAGTATCACCTTTGTCACCTTGGGCACCTTTTGGACCTTGGATACCTTGAATACCTTGTGGACCAGTTTCACCAGTTGCTCCTTTTTCTCCCTAAATACCTTGCGCGCCCTGCTCGCCTTTTTCGCCCTTATCACCTTTTGCACCTTTAAGACTTGCGAGCCATGCTGCTTCTGTGCCCTCAAATCCATTTTTAACTGCAATGGCGTAAGCGGTTACTGCGCCTAAATCTATTCTTTTACTCATGCGTAGATTACCTCCAGCTTACCATCATCGGAAATTCTGAAACTGATTTCATCAGTTCCTTCGGCAATAACAGCATACAAGTGTCCATCGTTGTCACTCTCAAAAGAAACATAACCAACTCCACCTGTATCACCCTTATCACCTTTTGGACCAGTCAATTCTTTTTTTTGTTCCGCAGTGAGGTCGTCCCAAGTAAATGGATCTCCCTTATCGCCTTTATCACCTTTCGGTCCAACCGGTCCTTGTGGTCCTATATGGTCAACGTGAGCATCTCTAACTGCCTTGCGAGTCAACGCAAGTGTAATTATATCCATTAACTCACCCCTTTATATCCACAAATAAATGTCCATCTTCAATATCAAAAGAAACATTTAAGTTCAAATCTTTGACTGCCTATTGAATTTCATCAGCCATCTATTCTCTAAACTCTTGTTTCATTTGCTCTATATCTGCGGCGGTCCAATAGTCGACACCTCTCTAAGGAGTTCTTCCCTAAAGTGATTCAAGCCACTACTCTTCAGTTCCTACGTAGCCATTAGCAACGGCAATTTCGTAGGCTGAAGCACCACGCGCCAGCGGATTAGATAGCGCACCGGAAATATCACCCGCTGGATTAATTGCGCCAGATATAGAGTTATAATTTGTAATACTTCCGTAAAGTTTCATAAAATTAAATAGGCTTCCATTCTGTTTGATTGTTTAACATATAGCAAACTGAGCCTTCAATAACAAAAGCAACAGAGCCTGGCGCGCAATCAGTAGGAAGAGCATTAATATCATCAACGCTATCGCAGACAAATTCATAATAACTATCTGCACCTTGTTTGAATGTACTAAAAGCCATAATTAGCCTCCTTAAATGCAAAATGCAAAACTTGTTCCTAAACTAAGATAGGATGGATAAGTTGCATAATTATTCACGCCGCCAATGGCCCAAAAGTACTCATAAAGTTCATTTTCAGCCTACATTGCGGAGCGAGTGTAATAGACGATATTTTTATCGCCGCCATATTCTTTTTTAACAACATAACCAGGATGCTCAATAAAGTATTGATATTGAACACCTTCGTTGTTGTTAATTTCACTTGTAATATTATCTTTTGCAACATACTCTCGAATTGAGAGCGGAAAAAGATAGGACTTAATAGTTTCAGGAGTTGAATTTTGAGCCTTACCGCTAATACCAGATTTCTTCATTACAGGAATAATCATTGATTGAAGTTCATCCGGCAGATTGTCATATATCTCGCCGCCAGGAGACATTAACTTGTAAAGGTTTGAAGCACCCCAAGATTGAGGAGTGTTTTCTACTTCTGGCTCTGGATTAATTGAATAAGAATCCGGTAAGCAAGTGGTTAATTCAAGAACCATGTGCGGCTTTGCGTTATTTTCATCTCTATCAATCTAACCCTTATAAGTCATTTTTTCTTCGCGGCCATCATATATCGCCAGAATTTGGGCAGTGAGAATGTGACCATCCTTCATATGAATGGTATGAGCATCTCCCTCGCTCCAATTCTACTCTTTCCAAGTTCCTTTCTCAATCCATTTTTTAATTTCAGCCCATGAAGCGGTAGCAAAATCTGCTTTTGGAGTCCAAATAGTTGCGTTTTGAGCATGGATTTCTTCAATAGGAGTTTCGCCTTTGTAAATGAGTTGAACTCGTTTATTATTAATGAAGATAGGCATTAGGTTGTTGCCTCCTCATCGCTTGGGGTCGGGTCAGATTTTTCAGTGATGAAATAGAATGTATTTGGATCTTTTGTGGCAATAGCGTTATAAGTATCAATATCCATTACTTGGAATTGACTTGATTTAACATACTCAGTTAATTCCATTTTGCGCGCATCAAGTTCATGAAGCTTTTCGCCATTGGAATCCTCACCAAACCAATAATCTGGTTCATTAGTTGAAACCAAAAGAAACACATCACCAGGATTTAACTTACACACTTTTCCATTATAGGTAACAGTATCATTAGTTAAATCAAGTGCGCTATCAAGAGAAGCCTTGTCATCAAAGATATAAGTGACAGGCTTGTTTTGAATAGCGTTCATCAAATCAGTAAACTGATAATTCATTTTATCAGCTACATCTTTGATAATTTGCTATTGGTCTGCGACTGTCCAATAGTCAGTACCACGGACAGGAGTGATTCCATCCATACCACGCGGAAGTTGAAAATCAAAAATTGCGTTAGTATTGGTTCCAACATTGGTTACTTTTGCTTGTTCCGCAGATGGGACTGTTTTAACTGTGCCAATTTCTACTTTTGCCGCGCTACCTTTTAAGGCGGGGACTTCTTGCCAAGTGCTTGTATTCTTGTCATATAATTGCATTATAGGCATAGCTTAGTCCTCCTTAAAATAAGATTTTGCTTGGGTTTTAGCCCAAGCAACAAAATCACGATAGCCTTGATATTTTGGAGTCATACCTTCCGCAATGTAATCGTTGATGAAATTATTTTCATCATCGTAGGTATAACGAGTATGGATAATGTTTATGAGTAATTCTGGATATGAAGAAGCGTTGAATGAATCACGGTAACTGGTGAAGTTGAATCCTTCATCAGTTTTGATGATGTCCGCGCAAATACGACAAGAGAAACGATTAGCTGATAATTGCTCGACAGAATCTTGAGGACGAATTTCGCTTGTTGCTTTTGATATTCTCATTTCAATCACCTCTTAAAAACTACGAGCCAAACGAGAGCCAATGTCTCTATTTGCTTCACTAAAAGTACGAGTACAGTTCCAATGGAATAAGCCTGCGCGCAGATTAGTAGAATAACCGCCGCCATAAACTGGCAAAGTATAATCTGCGGTTGGAGCATTGTAATAATCGCCATAATTACTATCACTATCGCCAGCAGTAATTACTTCGCTAGGCAAACGCATCCAGGGGTTAGCTTCATTGTAGTTCAATTTAGTAATAAAGCCATTTGAAGTCGGAATAGTACCAACGGCCTGGACATAACTTGAATTAATTGAATTACTCCAACGAGTCCAATCATCACAATAGTACACGCGAGAATTATTCAAAATAATACCATCAGTATATTCAAGTAAATTGCCATATGGATTCTCAATTCCACGATATGAGAAAGCATTTTTAACAATGCCAGAGTAAGGCTTGATACCCTTTGAATCTTCAGTGATGGTTAAGCCATCAGTCAAACCACAATCAGAAACGGTCTTAGAATTAACCAAACCTTCTGCTATTGATTGCATATTACGAGTTGCAAATTCAATAGTCATAAGCACTTGAAGTCCGTCAGTACGGTCGGCAAGTCCAGCTGGGTGCCAATTATCACCCAAATCAAGAGCAGCAGTTCTAAATGCTTCAAGTGTGGTTGAACTTTGAGGGGTGACACCAGTTTGAGAACGGTTGGTATCACTGGTTTCATAACGAGCATATTCGTAATAATCTGCTTCAGTTCCATCAGCGCGTGCAAACATCTTTGCAACACGATAGCCTGCTTTTTTGTAACGGCTAATCATCCAAGTTTCATAAGTATCGTCAACAGTAACCTTGACATAATATTTTGGAATCTTAACCATTATTTGCGCGGCCTCGGCAGTATTGTCAGAGTCGGTTACGATGCGAATGTCTGACCAAGGATAAATGTCATCAAAACTGTTTTTAGGCATGGTGAGTTTACTACCAATAGCAGCCACTAAACCAGTATCCTCTCCGTAAGTTGTAATGTTGTTTTTGATTACAACGCGCTCACATGAAGGATCAGATGATTCAATTAAGAAACGAATACCATACTCTGCTTCTTCTGAGCGCGGATAGGATAAAGTAATTGTACGAGTCTATGCAGCTCGCGCGATGTATTGCAAACTATCTGCGGCAGGCTCATAACCCTCAACCTCAGCACCACTGATAAAATATTTGTGTCCATTGAGAACATAAACAGTTAAGCTGGTTCCGTTCCATTCAAAAGTAGACACGGTGTCAGTTGTTACGTCGTGAAGATAAATTTCAGTTCCTTCGAGAGTTGCATTATCTGTACCGCGTACAATGATGTTTACACACTCGCTGACAATTCCGTTGACAGTTTCCTCAAGAGTAACCCATGAAGTACCTTTTGAAGTTACAACAGGAAAAAGTTGGGTTCCTTCAGCAATTTCGGCTGGAAGTTGAACTTTAGAGTCAAGTTCCTTTTGAAGACCTGGAATATTAGCAATGTCGATTGTGGTAGCTGATTCTTCTTTTGAAGAATCAATCCAAACAAGTTTCTCTTGATTGATTTCAGGCTCAGTTGGCCCGTAGTAGACTCCAGAATCGCCGGTATCACCTTTATCGCCTTTTTCACCTTTGAGTTCTTTGCGCGCCGATGCTGGAACTTCGTTCCAAGTGAGCGGGTCACCTTTATCGCCTTTATCACCTTTGTCGCCCTTAGCACCTTGAATACCCTAGATGCCTTGAGAACCTTGAATACCTTGTGGTCCTTGGATGCCTTGGATACCTTGGTCGCCCTTGTCACCTTTTTCACCTTGAGGACCTTGCTCACCTTGCTCTCCGCGCGCAAACTAAAAACTAGAAGCATCGCAGAAAAAAGCCCAAGGAGAGCTTGAGTAAGAATAATATAAAGAATGTTCTTCTGAAACAAAAGCGAAGATAGTCTCATCTTTCTCAGTAACGGGTTTAATTTTATTTAATTCGTCAAGAGTAGAGACAAAATATTTAATGTCAGTGGCGACACCAGGAACACCTTTGTCACCTTTTGGACCAGTCTCGCCTTTATCACCTTTGTCACCCTTTGGTCCTTGGATACCTTGAACGCCAGGGACGCCTTGTGGGCCGGTAAGGCCTTGGATACCTTGAGCACCACGCTCACCTTTTGCGCCAGTAGCACCAGTTAAGCCTTGGATACCACGAAGTCCTTGAGCACCAGTGTCGCCTTTGTCGCCTTTGTCGCCTTTTGGACCTTGTGCACCTTTGTCGCCTTTGTCGCCTTTTACTCCTTTGAGTGCGCCTGCGCCTTGAAGAGTATTGTCAATATATTTTCGGAGAGTTCCGAAAAGGAGCATATCCATTGCGATTTCCTCCTATAAAAATTTTGTTCTAAAATAAAAGTGCCCTCCAATATGGAGAGCACTAACATTAATATTTTAATAAGGACTAAAAGTTTGGAACTCTTTGACAAATTCTATAAAAATCGGTATGGTTTAATTAATTAAATATAATAAAGAGTTACTGTTAATGAAGTATTAGTTTTCCAGTCTAATGCTCCACTGGTCTAAAGATTTCCATAAACTCTAAAAATATAAGTATTATCCCATTTGTCTTG
>ERZ1026864.1403-NODE-1403-length-12213-cov-4.468909_pt1 | contig 12213 bp, 9 predicted proteins | sample MGYA00380162_ERZ1026864 | MGnify/ENA primary metagenome ERZ1026864 (study PRJEB33269, sample SAMEA4719798) | human gut metagenome | biome: human-associated habitat; feature: organic feature; material: feces | place: Cameroon | collected 2013-10 ... | reverse complement strand
GAGTAGCTCGTCGGCAGCGTCAGATGTGTATAAGAGACAGAAGCCACTGAAGGCAAGTTCGTAATTGGCGGTGGCAAATACTCTTGGCACCTTGTTGAACCCAAAGGCGCTACCTCGTTCACCATAAAGGTTGACCTTTATGAAATGAACTATAGCATCACGGCAAATTATAAATGATTCATTAGTAAGAACAAGCAAGAACTCCATCCCTTGCAAGGGTGGAGTTCTTTGCATTAAGTGCGTATGTCAATGAAAAAGTGTATACTCTTAATAGCATCGTGGCTGCCTCTGTCCTTATTTGCTCAGGCTCCAGCCGAAAGTGAGGATGTGATGTTACAAGGCTTTTACTGGAACTCGCAAAAGCAAACGGGGTGGACACAGTTGACCCAACGGGTTGACGAAATAAGTCAGAACTTCAATCTCGTATGGTTGCCCCCTTCAGCCAGTGCTGAGGGTGGCGACGCAGTGGGGGGTAGTAATGTAGGTTACCACCCGCGTCAGTGGAATAATCAAAACTCATGTTGGGGTACAGCGTCCGATTTAAGAACCCTCATCAGTGCCATGCACGCCAAGGGCGTAAAGGTAATAGCCGACATCGTTATTAATCATAGGGCAGGTGACACTGGCTGGGGAAACTTTACGAAGGACGATTTCGGAACTTATGGCACCTACCAACTTACCACCGACCATATATGTGCCAACGATGAAATCAATACAGATAAAAGTGCAGGAGCATGGTATGGTAAGGCCAAGGGAGCTAATGATACGGGCGAGAATTGGAATGGCGCACGCGATTTAGACCACACATCACCCTACGTGCAACAAGATGTTGAGGCTTACCTTAAATGGTTGCATGGCGAATTTGGCTATGATGGTTGGCGCTACGACTATTGCAAAGGGTATGACGGCAAATATGTAGGCATATACAATGCCGCCACGCAGCCTTATTTGTCGGTGGGCGAGTATTGGGACGGAGGTTATGACCCCGTGGCAGCTTGGATTGAAGCCACAGGGCGTCAAAGCATGGCTTTTGATTTTCCGTCAAAGTATGCTGCACTCAACAATGGCCTGGCCAAAAACAACTATGCCAACATGTCGTGGATAGAGGACAAAACCACCTGGCGCCCGGCGGGAATGATACATCACCACAATTACAATCGTTATGCAATAACCTTTGTCGATAATCATGACACTTATCGTGACGGCAATAAGTACACGGGCAACATTCAGGCAGCTTATGCTTTTCTCCTTTCATCGCCAGGCATACCATGTGTGTTTTGGCCCCATTGGGTGGGAGCAGACCACGATGCTATCAGCCGCATGATAGCCGTGCGTCGTGCCGTGGGCTTGCACTCCGAAAGCGATGTGACGGTAACGCAGCGCGGCACCTACTACGAAAGTCACGCTATTGGCCATAAAGGTCAACTCATAACGCGCATTGGCACAGCAGCCCCTACCGCCGCGCCCGATGGTTACCAGTTGGTAGCAAGTGGCACGACCTGGCAAATGTTTGCTGATGATGCCGTTGCAGCATCAATAGTGCCCGTTCAGCAATCGTCGTTGAAGGTATGGGCTGAGAATGGGAAACTCTGTGTGCAAAGTCCGCAGCCGCAATTAGTAAGTGTGTTCACCACTGATGGGCGTATTGTTTATAACAATCAAGTAACAACGTTATCGCTCATGTTGCCCGCCCATTGTTATGTAGTACAGGCAGGAGGTAAAAGCATGAAAGTGGTGGTGAAGTAAATTGACACACGAGTTGTTCGGGATAAGAAATGCAGAGAAATAGGTGGAGAATATATCATCATCTATATATTATCATTTTAGCGAACACTCCGCATCTATAACACTTGACAAGCAAAAAGCGTGCAGCTCATTGAGCTGCACGCTTTTTGCTAATTATGTGGTTTTGCCATCAAAAGAAGGAATCTACCTATGTCAAAGATACCCTCGGCGTATGAAGTTGCTTGTTGACTCTTTAGTCTACTTATTCAACGTGCGATCCCCAAGTTCCCTTCTGATTTTCTCCATAATCAGCCTTTTTGCTGATAACAGTCCAGGAGACAAAGCCTCTTGGTTCAGCATATCCAGTGCCATCTTTAACTCTTCAAGGAGCTCTGGATAATATTTCATTTGTTCATAGGCAAGTTTTATGCAATAGGCTCGGATAGCACAGGGTTGGGCACAAGCCGAAATCTTGGCTATGCAGAAATCGATGAAGTCAGGACGGAGTAAGTCTTTCTCGAATGGTTGACGAAGAAGAAGGTTGAGCATCAAACGGCATTTGCCAACATGCTTTTCCTTCATCACTCGATCTATTAAGTTGTCGTGTTTGCAGTAAAGCCACTCATTGTTGGCTAAGTCGAAATGCGACATGGCATGTAAGGCATTGAACGCCACACGGTCATCTTCATCAAAAGTAATTTGGTATAGCTCTTCTTTCCGATGGTTGTTGTCCTTGCCTTGTGTCATACGACATAGTTCATGTATGTCATTCAACCTTATCTTACCTTGTAATTTCTTTTTCATAGCCTTTGCTTCTTTTGGGGCTTGTTTATCTAAACTTTTAATCTCCGAGGGACTCGTCTATAGCTTCTCCAAATACAAATGCTTTGCCTCAGTGTCAAAGTCAGTCTGCAAAATCTTCTTCCAAGTCCTCTTGTTACCGCAGATGCTATCATCTTCAGCAATCATTGGGCGTTTGCGCTTCCACGTTTTACCGGACGGCAATAGTTTAGGACATATAAAGTTACACAAAAAGGTGCACTGCTAATCATTATGTGAATAGCAATGCACCCTTTTTATGTATCTACTCCTTATTGAATGAGGAATACTGCGTATCGTTACTTAACCTCCTCGAAAATAAACCATACTGATAATCAGTGATTTGACATTACTTGGTACAAATATGAATTATCTAAAACATAGAAGGCACAAGGATATTACAGCTATTCTGTTTTCTGATTAGAATCGTCAGTATCTTCTTTATTAGAAGCCTCCTCATTCTCTTTATATTCTCTAAGCTCCTGCTCCACCATGTCAAGGCGTTTTTTCAGATCTTCTACAGAAGGAAGTTTATCTTTTATTTTAATTCCTTCATAAGTAGCCACCCCCATAGGATTCTGTATGCTGTCAAAAGCCCACTCAACCTTTGTTTGGTCTTTTGATTTACAGAGAAGAAGCCCAATAGTAGGATTGTCTTCTGGTTGACGAAGAAGTTTGTTGCATGCTGTCACATAGAAATTCAACTTGCCAGCAAACTCAGGTTTAAAATCAACAACCTTTAATTCAATAACCACATAGCAACGAAGCCGAATATGGTAAAATAGCAAGTCTGGGAAATAGCCCTCGTTGCCAACGACAAATTCAGGCTGTCTTCCGACATAAGTGAACCCACTTCCAAGTTCAAGCAGGAATCGTGTAATGTCTTTTGCAATGGCTGATTCCAAATCATGCTCGTCGTATCCTCTCTCTAATGTAACGAAATCGAGGCGATATGGATCCTTCAACACATTCATAGCCAACAGACTTTGGTTTGTTGATAGCTGTGATGAAAAGTTGGTTAAAGCATTCCCATACTTGGAAAAGTCATCATTATCTATAACATCTTCCAATTCTCGTTTGCTAAGTCCCTCATCAATAACACGCGCCATATAATAGAATGCTTCTTTGATGGATTTGCATTTAGAAATCAGCGTTAAATGGTGCTTCCATGGCACAATTCCAAACACGGGCAGCATTCCTCCTTCTGCTAAGATGGCGGAAATTTTATCTGCCGAAACGATTTCTGCACCTAGTTGGTGCAATTTTATAGGATTCTGATTTTCAGCCTCTTGTAATTTTGCACCTACCTGGTGCAAAATTTCCTTATGCTCTTCATCAACCATATAAAACTCATACCACTCCTTCATGTAGTAGAGGTTTCTCACAGAGAATCCTTTCACGTCAGGGTAAGCAGCTTTAAGGTCAAGGCACAGTTGGTTTACGGTGCCAGAACCCCATCTCGACTCCGCCCTTTTCTGTACGATGTCACGTCCTAAAAGCCAGTTGAATTCCAAAGCTCCATAATTGCTTTGCATCACTACACGATTGCGGATAGCTTGATAGCGACTCTTTATCTCTTTCAGCCATTCCACATAATCGTTGTCACCATGAAAATTTTTGGAGGTGACGAAATATGGTTTGTTGTTATCTGCCATATTGTTTCTTTATTATGCCTTATTTTATTTGGAAGTCAGAAATACTATCATTCCCAAAATAACAAAAAGGGTAATATTTACGATTAAACTATACTTCAATTTATTCTCAACATTGTTTAAAGATTTTTTGAATGTTTCTGTTGATTTGGAAAGTTCATGTATTGCAGAATTTGCCGAATCAACAATTACCTTTCTATCTTTATCGAAAGCTGTAGCTTTCTGATTGTAATCTGTTCCTATAGCTGTAACAAGTTCTTTGACTTTTGTAGTCAAGTTTCCCAGTTGAGCCACATATTCGGATGTTGAATTGTGTAATCCATCATACGAATTTATAGTCCTTTCTACTTGCTTTCGAGCTGAGTCGATATTTTTAAGACCTTGCTCCAACTCCTTCAGGGAGTCATTGATTCTTTGGTCAATCATTTTTCTGTATATTTATTTTTGATGTTACTAAATGCTTTTACATGTTCTTCCAATTGGATTGCCAACTGGATTTTGTTTATGTATTCTTTATCTTTTAGAGCAGCATGCTTGATAAGAAGTTGCGTAAATTCATCTATCAGGGCTGACTTACCTTCATCCATATACTGTTCATACACAGCTTTATAATCATTGTAGAGTTCATCTTCCAGCATTTCGTTTGCCTCTTGTCCAAGATATAGGATGCAGAATACATTGAGAAGGTTTAATACAGGATTCATTTCCGCAATGGCACGACGTATCAATCGAACAGCACCTTGAAGATGTTTTATATTATCCATTTGCGAGTCGTTGTTTACGATTTCTGCATCCACGACTCTCATATACTTTCTCACAAGTTCAAAACTTGTAATCTTATCTTCTGAATAAATATCGTGGCTTGTGTCATCTTTCAATGAGAAAGGCACATCCTGTTGTAAGTTGGAATCGTATGTAACAAATCCCTCACGCGCATATTTAGAATTGAAGTAATAATAAATGAAGTCTTTGAGCTCCTCATTTGTTTCCTTCCAATCCTTTTTTGAGCTAATGGCCATATTGCAGAACTGCTCCATATCAAGGATTCCTCGTGCTCGCTTATCGGCAATACTCTTATAAATAAAAGAAGTAAGGTGCTTCAAGCAAGCCATGATTACTCCTTCGGTATTGGCAAGCTTCCTAACCTCTCCCATCATACTTTTAACCCTTTCGGTAGAATAGTATTTACGATAGTATAACCTGAGATGTTCGAGATATTCTGATTCATCTTGGCAAATCGTCGTGATACGGAAAGTTCGTTTTGAATAGTCTTCTGTGAAATCATCAATTAGGCCTATAACACACATTCTATAAATAGCTTTCTGTATGGCATCCTTATAAACAGCAGAACCATAATCACGGATATAGCTATATCCACGACTATTTTTTAAATTTCTGGCATTATATGTATTGAATACAGGCATATTTTTTGTAGAAAGATACTGATTATATCCATCAAGGACTTTCTCATCTTCTTCGTATGATATATAATAAGTTAATATATGCCCCTTTTCATATCGCTTTATAAACTTGACAATGCCTTGTGAATTTGCAATACACGGCTTGTCTACGTCATAAAACTCCTCATTACTAATCTTTACTTGTAGGTTATTCATAAGTAGTTCCATGACAAACAATTCAAACTCTTCACCAAGAAAGTTGCTATCATAGAAGAATTTGTTATTCGTGTAATCTGCAGAAAAATCTTGCCATTCATCAGTCTTTACATTTTTCACCCAAAATTTCTTCGGAGAATACATGATCGTAGCTAATGCCATCTTCTTGTCACGCCCTGCACGTCCAGCCTCCTGCACAAAAGACTCCAAAGACCCTGGGTAGTTCAAGTGGAATGTCATTCGCACATTAGACTTGTCGATACCCATACCAAAAGCCTTTGTCGCAACCATTATGTTAGTCCTACCCTTAAGAAAAGAATCTTGACAGGCTGTATCATCACCACCTTTATATGTTGAAATGCTTCTTAACCCATGATTACGAAGACTAGCTTCTACTGTTGGAACGCTAAGATTTGCTCTATCTGATGCTCGTGTACAAAATACGATACCAGCAGTGTTGGTATTAGTATGGTTGTACCACTCATTCTCTACATCAACACCAAGGTTTGTATGGCGTATTTTATCTATAATTGTAGAATCTATCAAATTCTCACGTTCGACAAATCGCTCTTTGATGTATTTTACAGCACTATTATTTTGTATATCGACTATCTTTTGCGTAGCATCACTTATCACTTCGAGAAGTTTTTCTTCCTTTATATCTCCAACAGCCCACGCATTCGGTGCATCTTTTGCATCAACCTCATATACATTATATTGAAGCTCAAGACGATTTGTATTTTCATACCTAACAGTTGCATCATCCTCTAAAGAATATGCATTTGGACCAGACAATTCACGTTCTACATCGGCAAGGACATCGAATGATGCCGTTGCTGTAAGACCAAACAATGATATATGGTTATCTTCTCCTTCCACTTCTTTTGGAAGTACATAATTGAATAAGTTTCTGCCAAGATGAAGATATGCAAGACGGAAATCATGTCCCCACTCAGATACACAATGAACCTCGTCTATTACACCATAAGAGAAATATACACCTGATTCACGCATAGAGCGTAAAACATCACGAAATCTGTGAATACTTAAACGTTCTGGTGATAAGAACATTATTTGAACTTGCGAACCCGTCAATGCAAGTTCACGTTTTCTGCCTTCCTCATAATTCTTAGTGATGTCACTGTTGATGTATGATATACAGTCTATACCAATATTTAACAACCCATCATATTGGTCTTTCATCAAACCTTTCAATGGGTCCACAACAAGTGTAACCGATGGTTGTAACATAGCCGCAAGTTGATAAGTCAAAGACTTACCTCCACCCGTTGGGAGCAGACCTATAACACTCTTTAATTGGAGTGCCCTGTTTAATATAGGTAACTGTCCAGGTCTGAAATCTTCTTTCCTAAAGATGAGATTTAAGAAATACCTAAGTTTAGAGCAATTCTCTTCGATTTTATGATATATTCCTTGACTATTTTTTTCAACAAATGGCTTATAATTAATACGTTCTGTAGTGTATAGGACTCTGTCTTCGTACACTTTTTCTGACGAGCGTACAATAAAATAGCAATCATTTGAAGCCTTAAATTTAGAGAAAGCGACCTCTTTTGCATTGCACCGTTGATCTATTGAAACGTCAATAATTGCATCATATTCTATTCCCGAAGAAGCATTATCTTTGATGCAAACAGACAATTTGGGCAATACCATATCATCAAAATCTTTAGTCATAGCTATGAGATTATGGTAAGTCTCTGAAAAATCCTCTAAAGAAATCTTTGCTACAGAAGTGTTGTCCTCTATGATGAGAATTTTCCATTCCAGCTTGTTTGTATCCAGTCGTTCGGAAATTATTGCTTCAATAAATGTCTTCTGGATACGTGCAATGGCGTTAAGACTCTTTGCTTTTTGAGTATCAGACATATTAGACACATAATCCAGTATTTTTTTACTTGCCAAAGTTGGACAACCTCGTGAAATCAGATTGCTCATTAATGCATAGACTGGACATAAATTCTTATGAGCAGTTATATCAAAAGGAGCTAATATTTCAAACGCACTCTCTTTAAGGGACGATTTTGTTATCGTGTCTGTAAAGGATGCAAAATACTGAATAGGTGCAAAATATTTGTATTCATGCAGAATCTCAGACGTTTGTGAAAGACTATAACTGAAACTATTAATCAAGCAACCATATGCTTTACGGTTAGGATGGAAACCGAAATTAGTCTCTCTAAATTTAGTAAAGATATGAATATGATTTTCTACGAAATAGTTGCGAAAAGATAATATTCGGCTTTCGTTAAGATTGGCAGGTCCAATACAAAGTACAATATGCTTTTGACCTGAAGAGGTTATCATTTTTGAAACGCCCTTCAAGCTCACTGCTTCAATATCAAGTATGTTAGAAAATATGTGGATAGCGGTTGGCTGTTCTACATTTATAGAAGTGATACAATTACTATTGTCTCCATTGTCCGATGGTAGATACTTTGAGACTGCAATAACATCAGCATTATAATCCTCCAATGCTTTTTTTACATGTATAACAGCTCTATCTCTTGCAACATTAGAAGGCTCTTCAAGGACAACTTTACAGAGTTTTCTGAGCATATTATGTTGACGGAGCTTTTCTATTACAGCCATTGTTCCTATACCCTGACCACATCCCCAATCGTAAATTTCAATGCCGCCAGTTAAATCTGAATAAGGAAACTCCTTTTCATCCAAAGCACGCATAAGCTTATGACGATGCATAGGTCCATATGCAGACATGTAAGCACAACACTGCTCTTCTGTTTCTAAGACTGCAGTGCCATGCTCCAACGTACGCCCTTGACCATCCATGTACCTCCATGGTTCTAATTTATACCGATTAGGTACGTACTTGTTGGAAATCTGAATAATCTCATTGATTGTCAGATTGTCTATTCTATGAATGTCGTCTATATAGCTCATTTTCCAGTAATTGTTTCACTCCAAGGATTTTCTTTGTGATATTTATAATTCATTGCCGCAGCCTGCTTGCTTGCATTTGCATAGCAATATTCACAACCATGCACACAAGTATTGTATTCACCTATATCCTTGCTTTTTATACAACCACAAAATGCTCGTTGTCCTTTATCTTTGTTATCTCCATGAAGTGCATACATACCATTGGAAAGTATAATTGCTCCATCTGGCAAAGGTTCTGAATCCCCGAACAGACTTTTCTGTGGCATGGGATAGAATTTAACTTTCAGATAATCCATTAATTTTTCGTCATCATAGGCTAACTTAATGATGAGCTCATCATCAACACAATGATTTTTTTTAACCCCAAACTCTGTCAGGTTTATTTCCTCCCCACATGTTGCCAGTTCATATCCCCATTTTTGATTAAGTATAGACAGTTGACGAGCGAACTCTCGCATTTGGTCTTCTTGCCAATCTACATAATTGATATTCGCTTTTTGAAGATTGGCTTGCACCTTGCGATAGGAAAGTATATCGGCAAAACTAAACACAAGTTTCTCTGTATATCCCAGTAGTTGGTTACCAATATTCTCAACTTTATCAAGCAACTTATCGATATTTATGTTATCTGTGAGAACTAATGGGTCAAAACGCCAAATCACATGCCCCTTACCAAGAGCATTGGTAAGTTGTTTGAATGTTTCTATACGTTGTTTTAGAGGAGGTACATTCTTTTCCAACCCTTCTTCCTCATAATCATTCAATGAGTATTGGATATAGCATCCTATTCCACGTTGTTTGAGGACAGGCAGATAACGCAACAATGGCTTAGGGTTCTTCGACCAAAACACAATAAACCGTGTGTCCTTGTAAGACACATAACTTTTCACCCCATTAAAAGGATTTGTCCATGCGGAATAGCCAGCCTTATCAAGACGATAAAAGAACCAATCTGCATAGAAAGCAGGTATGTCCGTGCTTCGACTTGCAGAAACAAGAATAGGAACTTGCATATCTACAAGTTCCCCATTCTCACGTGGAAGTTTTTGTTTAGCCCATGTTGCCATATTCGCTAAAGATTAATAGTCATTTAAAATCGAGCCGATAATAGCAGATATAAAAGACATTTTACGAATAATATCTTCAGGAGCTATTGTCGCGAATTCAAAATCTGTTTTTGCTGATTCATATGCTAATTTCAATTTAGGCGATATGATATTAGGATGAACTCTTACAACAGGAGATACAATTGTTGCAGCGAAGAAAGCAAATTCTCTTATTAGGTATTCTGCTCCTTCATTATATTCCTTCTGCGAGAACAAATTACTGTGTATTGGATGCATTTGAGCTTTATAAAGGATATCCTCAATTTTGGGTTTAAGGCTATTTTTTCCATAGCTGCATGTTAAGAATAAATCCAATGCTGCGGCAATGTAATCCTGTTTCGTTTGCGCTGTTTTGAAGTATTCTGCAATACAATAAAATGCGTTTTCTGCCCATACTTCCCGTATGTCAGAATCATTCATCCAATCAAATTGTAAGCATAGGTTAAATACTTCACAAAGTCTATCTTTTTGAGAGAAACTAGTAATAAGCACACCACTTCCGGGGTTGTTTAGTAAAGATGCAAATTGAAATAATTCATTTTGCAATAGAGAAATATTTCCAGCCTCAAAAGTCGATATTGCTTTGTCAACATATGGTTTAAGCGTTTCTTTAGACTCTTTTTGTTCCATACGTTTACGTTGTTCTGCCAATCGTCGCTGTTCTTCTGCACGACGCTTTTCTTCTTGAAGACGCAATTGTTCTTGTCGTGCTTTCTCTTTCTTTTTATTGTTTAAAAAATCGAATATTCCCATATCAAAAAGTTAGTCCATCAGTAGCCTATAGGACATATTAGTTAAACGAAAAGCGTGGCACTGCTATAACCACGTCTTAAAGTGCAGGCCCTGAGAAAACCTTAATCAACAGATATGGTAAAGCAGCCCACGCTATAACGTGGGAACTGCCATGCCAATTCTTGTTGATTTTGTGTTTCAGTTTCTCAGGCTTTGCACTTACAAGAGTAGCATAACGCTCCTAATATTTCTTAATGTCTGGAAATGGTTGTACCAAATCCAATAGCAAAAATACAGAAAATATCTGTAAATCATGAAGAATATTCTGAAAATCAACGAAAACATTACGTAAAACTTCATTTTTGTGGCATAAAACAGAATATTATGGGTGAACGCTTGTACTTTAATTATTCAATCCCCAGTATGTCTTGAAGAATGAATCGGAATGGATAAGTGAATCCAACTCTTGATAATCCTTCTTTCTCTTTTCATCCATGATAACCTCCTTGTAAAAGATGCGGTTGGTTCGGTCAAGATCCATAACCCTACTTTGATAGAGAGATGAAAAGAGGACACAGGCGATAATGCCAAGAATGACAAGATACCATTGGACTAATCCCCATTTGTCAGTCCTTTGTTTGAATCTGTTCCATCTGTAGAGCCACCACGATTTCAGCGTAGGTGGAGGAGAAGTTTTGGAACTTGTGATAGTTTGCAGGGCATCGCCCCATATCTTCAAAATCGCATGTGCTTTTTCTACAGATTCATTCTCATCAATGATTTTCATGCCGATGTAACGGATTGTCCGTTGAATCTCAAGAGAATATTGTGGTGCCCATTCTGCTACTTGCTCAATGGTCATTAAGCCTTGCGCTTTTCGCTTTTGCAGATACACGTTGCGTTTGCACTCTCTTTCTTTTTCGTCTTTTTCCAAGTATTTTTCTATCTCTTCAACATACAGTTCAATGAAGATAGTCCCCAGACGTTTGAGGGTCTTATCCGATAGAAGTTCTGTAGAATCAGACATAGCATTAAAGTAACTATCCATTTCTTCGTGAACTGCACTTTTTATTTCGTCATACAGAATGGAGACTACCGAGGTACTTGCAACAGGCGTTATTGGTGCGACCTCCTCTTTCGCTGCCAACTTCGCCAATAGATTTTCGATATTACCAAGTCTCTGTTCTGTTGCGACATTATTGTTTTTGATGACAGACAAGTCATCAAGTATATCCTCTAACTGTTCGTTTGATTTAGCCATATTGTTGATGTTTATAAGTTTGATTAACGCCTGCCTCTTCCGAAACTGCGACTTCTACTGCTATATTTTTTCTTGTATTTGTCATCATCTCCCCAACCAAGTTTTGAAGCAGAGCTACCTCCTGCTGATATTGCAGGTTGATAAGGAGGAAAGAGAATGGCTCCAAGGGAAGTGAGTCCTACTTGAATCGCTCCTTTGCCTATATCGGAAACGTCATCTGCTGCTTTGTACAATTCATCAAAGAAGTCTTGTTCCAAAGTCTGTTCGTTGCCACACATCTGCGGAGCATCATACATTCTTGCTTGGGCTTGCCAAGGAAAACGCAAATCGAAATCGGGAAATACTCTATCTATATCTCTTACCTCATAGGCATTATG
>ERZ1026864.1397-NODE-1397-length-12250-cov-3.832144_pt1 | contig 12250 bp, 9 predicted proteins | sample MGYA00380162_ERZ1026864 | MGnify/ENA primary metagenome ERZ1026864 (study PRJEB33269, sample SAMEA4719798) | human gut metagenome | biome: human-associated habitat; feature: organic feature; material: feces | place: Cameroon | collected 2013-10 ... | reverse complement strand
TGGAGCAGCTCGCGGAGCGTCACCGCCTCGGAGGGGTGGAACGGCAGGGCGGCCATAGGCTCCATGCGGTCAAGGTCAATGGTGATCATGCCGTCGTAGTACGCGCCGTCCTGCGGGTGCAGGGCGGTGAACGCCTCTTCGCGTCCGTGGAGGGTCAGATAGTCCGCCACGGCGCCGTCCGTCTCCCAGATGGAGCTGAGGCAGGCGGTCTCCGTGGTCATCACGTCGATACCGATGCGGTAGTCCATGGGCAGGCGGGACACGGCGGGGCCGGCAAATTCCAGCACCTTATTCTTCACGAAGCCGTTCTTGTACACCGCGCCGCACAGGGCGATGGCCACGTCGTGGGGGCCGACGCCGCGGGGCGGCTGGCCGGTGAGCCACACCAGAATGACCTCCGGCGCGGCGATGTCGTAGGTGTTTTTCAGCAGCTGCTTGACGATCTCCGGGCCGCCCTCCCCCACGCCCATGGTACCCAGCGCACCGTAGCGTGTGTGGCTGTCAGAGCCCAGGATCATGCGGCCGCAGCCGCTCATCATCTCCCGTGCGTACTGGTGGATCACCGCCTGATTGGCGGGGACGTAGTCGCCGCCGTACTTGATGGCGGCGGACAGGCCAAACACATGGTCGTCCTCGTTGATGGTGCCGCCCACGGCGCACAGGCTATTGTGGCAGTTGGTCAGCACATAGGGTACGGGGAACTCCGTCATGCCGCTGGACTTGGCGGTCTGGATCACGCCCACATAGGTGATATCGTGGGAGATGAGACTGTCAAAGGTCAGGTGCAGCAGGCCGTCCCCTGCCGGGGTATCGTGGCGGCGGAGGATCTGGTAGGCCATGGTCTTTTCCCGCGCCGCCGGTACGGCAGCCTTGGCGGGGGTGGGGACACCGCCGTGTAGGGTGACGCCGCCGTGGTGTAACTGGATCATATGGTCACGCTCCTTTTCGGAGAATTTTACAGGTATATCCCATGCATACCAGTATAACAGATTTTTCCCGTATCGCAAGCCCCAAAATGAAAGTGTGCGATTTATTTATTGCATTTTATCCGTCTTATTTTCCCTATTCTTCGTATTATCAAGGAAGTTTCCCGTCATTTATGAAATTTACTATTTTTTAACTTGCAAAATACTACCCACCGCGCTATAATCGGAGCAACAGGATAAGAGGCCCGCACCCGGTGCGGGGGAAAGGAATGCATCATGGTCGAAAGAAACAACGGTATTCTGGAACGCTATACAGGGCCGCTGAGCCGCCGTATTCAAGAGGAATACGCCATCGGAGAGGAGTTCTACCACGGCGAGGTCAAGAGGGGTCTGCGAAACAGCGACGGCACCGGCGTGCTGGTAGGCGTCACTAAGGTGGGCAGCGTGCAGGGCTACCTGCTGCAGGACGGCCAGCGGGTGCCTACCCCCGGCCGCCTGTACTACCGGGGCATCGAGCTGAACGACATCGTGGAGGCACACCGCAAGGCAGGTACCTTCGGCTTTGAGGAGGTGGCCTACCTGCTGCTGATGGGCTTCCTGCCCACCAAGGATGAGCTGGCGCGGTTCGACCGGATCATGAGTCAGGCGCGGAAGCTGCCGGAGGGCTTCACCGAGGGCATGATCATGCGTCACCCCAGCGAGAATGTGATGAATGAACTGGCCCGCAGCGTGCTGAGTCTGTACTCCTACGACCCCGACCCGGACGATACATCCATCGCCAATCTGCTGTTGCAGTCTGTGAAGCTCATCGGCCGCTTCCCCTCCATCGTGGCCAACTCCTACGCGGTGAAGCGCCACTATTTCCAAGGGGACTCCCTGCACATCCACTTCCCCGTTCCGGAGCTGTCCACGGCGGAGAACTTCCTGCGGATGATCCGGCCGGACACCAACTATACCGAGGAGGAAGCCCATCTGCTGGACATGATGCTCATGGTCCACGCGGAGCACGGCGGCGGCAACAACTCCACCTTCGTGTGCCGCGCCATGTCCTCCAGCGGAACGGACACATACAGCGCCATCGCCGGGGCCGTCGGCTCTTTGAAGGGCCCGCTCCACGGCGGCGCCAACGCCAAGGTCATGGAGATGTTCCACTACATCAAGGAGAACGTAGACCCCCATGATGACGGCTCCATCCGGGACTATCTGAACAAGCTGCTGGACAAGGAGGCGGGCGACCACTCCGGCAAGCTGTACGGCCTCGGTCACGCGGTGTACACCATCTCCGACCCCCGCGCCGTGCTGCTGAAGAAGTACGCCCAGCATCTGGCGGAGATCAAGGGCTATGCCGAGGACTTCGCCCTTTTGCAGAAGGTGGAGGAGCTGGGCATCCCGCTGGTGCAGGAGCACCGCCACGACGACACGCCGCTGTGCGCCAACGTGGATATGTACTCCGGCTTGGTATACACCATGCTGGGCATCCCGCCGGATGTGTTCACGCCGCTGTTTGCCTCCGCCCGTATCGCGGGCTGGTGCGCCAACCGCATGGAGGAGCTGATCACCTGCCGCCGCATCATGCGTCCGGCGTATCGCGCCGTCACCATCCATGGCCATTACATCCCCATGGAGGAGCGGACGGCACACCTCACCGATGTTCCCAACGTCTAACACTGCGCAGAAGGCTCCCGGCCAGTTGAACTGGCCGGGAGCCTTTTTTCAGCGGATCTGTCCGTCGCCGGTGACGACGTATTTGTAGGTGCTCAGCTCATCCAGCCCCATGGGGCCGCGGGCGTGGAGCTTCTGGGTGGAGATGCCCATCTCGCAGCCCAGACCGAACTCGCCGCCGTCGGTAAAGCGGGTGGAGACGTTGACATACACGGCGGCGCTGTCCACCTGCCGGGTAAACTGCCGGGCGGCGGCGCTGTCCTCCGTTACGATGCAGTCGCTGTGGTGGGTGGAGTGGGCGGCGATGTGGGCGATGGCATCGTCCAGGCTGTCCACCACCGCCACAGCCAGAATATAATCGAGGAACTCGGTGTCGAAGTCCGTATCCGCAGCAGGCGTGCCGTCGATAACGGCGGCGGCGCGGCGGTCAAGGCGCAGCTCCACCGGCTGCTGCCCGGCGGCGATACGCGCGTCCACCAGCGCCCGGTGCAGCATAGGCAGGAACTTGTCCGCCACGGCGGCATGGACAAGGCAGACCTCCTCGGCGTTGCAGACGGAGGGGCGGCTGGTCTTGGCATTGGTGATGATCCGCACCGCCTTTTCCAGATCGGCGGCAGCGTCCACGTAGACGTGGCAGATGCCGGTACCCGTCTCGATGCAGGGGACGGCGGCGTTCTCCACACAGGCACGGATCAGTCCCGCGCCGCCCCGGGGGATCAGCAGATCCACCAGCCCGCGGGCCTGCATGATGTCGTTGGCACTCTGGTGGCTGGTATCCTCCACGATGTTGACGATGTCCGCATCGCCGCCAGCGGCGGTGATGCCGTCCTTCAGCGCGCCCACGATGGCGCGGCAGGAGCGGTAGGCCTCCCGCCCGCTGCGGAGCATACAGACGTTGCCGCTCTTGACGGCCAGCGCCGCCGCGTCGGAGGTGACGTTGGGACGGCTCTCATAGATGATGGCCACCAGTCCCAGCGGCACCTGTACCTTGGTGATGGTCATGCCGTTGGGGCGGGTGAACTGATCCAGCACGCGGCCGGTGTGATCGGGCAGCGCGGCGGCGGCGCGAACGCCGTCAGCCATGGCGCGGATGCGCCCCTCGTCCAGCCGCAGACGATCCAGCATGACGGCAGAGATATGCCCCTGCGCGTCCGCCATATCCTGCCCGTTGGCGTCGAGAATGGCGGGGATGTGGGACTCCAGCGCGTCCGCCATGGCCAGCAGGAGGCGGTTTTTCTCCTCCTCACCGGCGGCGCTCAGTGCGGGCCACGCCGCCTTCGTCCGTTTCAAAAGCTCTATGGTGGTCATATAACAGCCCTCCCTGTCAAAAATCTGGTACCCACAGGTCTGCCCTCGGCAATGTCGTACAGCACCTCCGGCTTGCTGCCGTTGGCGATGACCATTTCGCAGCCTGCGGCGGTGGCGATGGCGGCGGCGCGGAGCTTGGTGACCATGCCGCCGGTGCCGAGGCCGGTGCTGCTGTCCTCCGCCAGCGTGTAGAGATCATCGTCCACCCGCTCCACTACGGAGATCAGATGGGCGTCGGCGTGGCGGCGGGGGTCGCAGTCGTACAGGCCGTCAATGTCCGAAAGCAGCACCAGCAGATCGGCGGAAATGGTAGCCGCTACCGCCGCGGACAGGGTGTCGTTGTCGCCGATGACGATCTCATCGGTGGAGACGGTGTCGTTCTCGTTGAGGACAGGCAGCGCGCCCAGCTCCAGCAGACGACCCAGGGTGTTGTGGAAATTCTCCTTCCGCGCGCCGTCGGCAATGTCCGGCGCGGTGATAAGCAGCTGCGCCACGGTGTGGTTATACTCCGTAAACAGCTTGTCGTAGATATACATCAGTTCGCACTGTCCCACGGCGGCTGCCGCCTGCTTGGTGGGCATATCGGCGGGACGCCCCGGCAGATTCAGCTTCCCCACTCCCATGCCGATGGCGCCGGAGGACACCAGAATGATCTGATGCCCCGCGTTCTTCAGGTCGCTGAGCACCTTGCACAGCCGCTCCATCCGCTGGATGTTCAAGCGCCCTGTGGCGTGGGCCAGCGTGGAGGTACCCACCTTTACAACGATACGCATACCGTCTCTCCCTTCCGGCCCCTCTGGGCCGCCGTTTTTTGCACATTATAGGGCAACGCCTCCCAAATTGCAAGGGCTGGACGGGGGTAAATTGATGCGGCGTGCTTTTTTGCTTTACTGTGTTGCTTTTTGCCGGAGATATGCTATAATCTGGCCAGAATATCGCCAAGGAGGTCTGGCTATGAAAGCATTGCTCATCAACGGAAGTCCCCGCGAACGGGGCTGTACCTACACGGCGCTGTCCGAGCTGGCGCGGACGCTGGAGGCCGAGGGCATCGAGACGGAGCTCGTACAGGCCGGCGCCCGCACCACCCACGGCTGCATCGCCTGCGGCAAGTGCCGTGAGACCGGTAAATGCGTCTTTGACGACGTGGTGAACGAGACCGCGCCCAAGCTGGCCGAGGCCGACGCGCTGGTCATCGGCGCACCGGTGTACTACGCCTCCCCCGCCGGCGGCGCCATCTCCTTTATGGATCGGCTGTTTCACAGCACCAGAATCGACATGACCATGAAGGTAGGCGCATCGGTGGTATCCTGCCGCCGGGGCGGCAACACCGCCAGCTTCGACGTGCTGAACAAGTATTTCACCATCGCCGGGATGCCCATCGCCAGCAGCCAGTACTGGAACATGGTGTACGGCAGCACACCGGAGGAGGTCCGCAAGGACTTGGAGGGGCTCCAGACCATGCGGACGCTGGGGCGAAATATGGCGTTTCTCATGAAGTCCATCGCGCTGGGCAAGGCGCAATACGGCCTGCCGGAGAAGGAAAAATCCATCGTCACCAGCTTTCACCACGACTAAAGTAAAAACAGGGTTGCTTTTTTCCGCCGAGAGAGTAAAATGGCGGTACGCATTGCTGAATAACGGAGGTACATATTCATGACATATCAGGAGATCCTGAACAACGCCCGCACCTGCATGGGCCCCTACTGCAAGTCCTGCCCCACCTGCAACGGCCTTGCGTGCAAGAACACCGTGCCCGGCCCCGGCGCCAAGGGCATCGGCACCGGCTTCATCCGCAACTACCAGAAATGGCAGGAGCTGTGCGTCAACATGGACACCATCTGCGAGAACAAGCCGGTGGACACGTCCTATAACTTCTTCGGCAAGCAGGTGGTGCTGCCTGTGTTCGCCGCTCCCGTGGGCGCTATGCAGCTGCACTACGGCGATAAGTACGATGACCTGACCTACAACGACATTCTGGTGTCCGCCTGCGCCGACGCCGGGATCGCCGCCTTCACCGGCGACGGCACCAACCCCGCCGTCATCGAGGCGGCAGCGGAGGCGCTGAAAAAGAACCACGGCTGCGGCGTACCCACGGTGAAGCCCTGGAACATGGCGCTGGTGGAGGAGAAGATGGCGCTGGTCAAGGCCGCCGATCCCATCGCCATCGCCATGGATATCGACGCGGCGGGTCTTCCCTTCCTGAAGAACCTGACGCCTCCCGCCGGCAGCAAGACGGTGGAGGAGCTGCGCCAGATCGCGGAGAGGGCGGAGAAGCCCTTCATCCTCAAGGGCATTATGACGGTGGCCGGCGCGAAGAAGGCGCTGGAGGCCGGCGCCAGCGGCATCGTGGTCAGCAACCACGGCGGCCGCGTGCTGGATCAATGTCCCGCCACGGCGGAGGTCCTGCCCGCCATTGCCGACGCGGTGGGCGGTCAGATGACCATTCTGGTGGACGGCGGCATCCGCACCGGCATGGATGTGTTCAAGGCGCTGGCGCTGGGCGCGGACGCCGTGCTGATCGGCCGTCCCTTCGTGAACATGGTCTACGGCGGCGGTGCCGAGGGCGTACAGGTCTACGTGGACAAGCTGAAGGCCGAGCTGGCCGATACCATGGCCATGTGCGGCGCACACTGTCTGGCCGACATCAAGCGCTCCATGATCTTCGGCTACTGAGCGTAAAATTTCCTATCGAGACCGGGGGCCGACGGCTCCCAGTCTTCTCGATGCATAAGAAGGAGCCGTATGCCACGGGCATACGGCTCTTTCTTATATGGCTCTTTTTACAGAAGCGCGGGGATGGCGCGGAGCTCCTCCACCGTCACGTCCACGCTGTCGTTGGCAGGCGCAGCGCCGGGGCGGCGGTAGTACACGGTCTTCATGCCGTATCCCCTGCCGCCCGCCATGTCGGAGGTCAGGGAGTCGCCGATGATGGCGGCCTCCGCCGGGGTCACAGGCACCTCACGTCCCTCGTTGACCTCCCGGAAGGCGGCGTCAAAGAACAGCGGCGAGGGCTTGGACGCACCGATACGCTCGGAGATAAAGAAATAGGTAAAGCAGTCCTTCATGCCCGCCAGCGCCAGCCGGTGGAGCTGCTGCTCATAGGGGCCGTTGCTGGCCGCCGCCAGCGTATACCGGCTGTGCAGGGTCTCCAGCAGCTCCTTGGCGCCCTCTACGGGGATGGCGCTTTCATGGAGGGCGGTGCGGAAGTATTTCTCAAACACCGTGCCGTCAAACGCGATATCCAGCGCGGCGAACACCTTGTTCCAGCGGATCTTCTCCAGCTCCGGGAAGGTCAGCGTCCCCTCCTCGATCTGCCGCCAGAGCTTGTTGTTCTCCCGATGGAACACATCGTACATCCACGGCTCGTAGGGCCGCAGGCCGAAGTGGGCAAAGCCCTCCTCCATGGTCTGGCGGATATAGGCGTCGAAGTCCAGCAGGGTGTTGTCGATGTCGATGAGGATCAGTTTCATAGGCGGCTCCCTTCGTTTTTCTCCCGTTCAGCATACCACATCGGCGGCGGCGATGCAATGTGCAGGCGAAAATTTCAAAAAACGGCACATGAGAGGTCAAAAAATCCCCCTCATTTTCCATATAGGGGTACATTCTGCACAATTCCCCACGGTTCTTCTGGTGAAAAGTCTGGTGGTAAATATGCTTGCTTTACTGCGCGGGCGGTGATATACTCTGCTCTTGCAGCCTTTATGAAAATGGGATATATTTGTAAATAGCGATCGAAATTCGGAAGTTAGGAGGTACAGAATGAAGAAGATCGAGATGACCACCGGTTCCCTCTGGAAGAACATCCTGCTGTTCAGCCTGCCGCTGATGCTGACGCAGCTGCTGGAGGTGCTGTTCAACCTGAGCGACGTGGCGGTGGTGGGTAAATTTGCCAGCTATCAGGCGCTGGGCTCCGTGGGCTCCACGTCTACGCTGGTGACGCTGTTCGCCGGATTCCTCATCGGCATGGGCGCCGGCGTCAATGTGGCAGTGGCTCGTGCGCTGGGTATCGGCAGCGAGGAGGAGACGGAAAAAACCATCCACTCGGCATTCATCATCTGTACCATCTTCGGTGTCGTGGTGTGTCTGGCCTGCAACCTGTTTGCCCGCCAGATGCTGGAGATGCTGAACACCAAGGAGGAGCTGATGGACGGCGCGGTACTGTACCTGAAGATCTTCTCCCTCGGTATGCCCGCCATGGCCATCTACAACTGCGGCAACGGCGTGATGAGCGCCGCAGGCGACACCAGGCACCCCCTGCTGTATCTGACCATCGCCGGTGCGCTGAACGTGGCGCTGAACCTGTTCTTCGTCATCGGCCTGCACATGGCGGCGGACGGCGTGGCACTGGCCAGCGCCATCGCCCAGTACCTGTCGGCGCTGCTGATCGTGCTGCACCTGCTGCGGCGTGGTGACGACTGCCGTCTGGATCTGCGGAAGCTGCGGATCCACAAGATGGCGTCCAAGCGCATTCTGATGATGGGCGTCCCCTCCGGCCTGCAAAACGCCATCTTCGCCATCGCCAACCTGTTCGTGCAGGTGGGCGTCAACTCCTTCGACGCGATCATGGTGTCCGGCAACGCGGCGGCCGCCAACGCCGACACGCTGGTGTTCAATATGATGGCAGCGTACTACCCCGCCGGCGCCAGCTTCGCCAGCCGGAACTGGGGCGCGGGAAACAAGGACCGCATCCTCAAGAGCTTCTATATCAGTATGCTCTACGCCTTCCTCACCGGTGCGCTGTTCGGCGGCGCTATGCTGCTGTTCGGCCGGCAGTTCCTGGGTCTGTTCGCCAATGAGGCGGCGGTCATCGACGCGGGCATGGATCGTCTGTGGATCATGGGCTTTTCCTACTGCGTATCCCCGCTGATGGACGCCAGCATCGCCGCCGCCCGCGGTATCGGCAAGAGCATCGCCCCCACCGTCATCGTCATCATGGGCTCCTGCGTGTTCCGCGTCGTCTGGATCTACACCATCTTCGCCTATTTCCACACCATCCCCTCCCTGTACCTGCTGTACATCTTCTCCTGGGCCATCACCGGCATTGCGGAGTACATTTACTTCCGCGCCAGCTATAAGAAGTGCATGGCCGAGACACAGATGTGGTAACTATAAAAAAGAAATGACCCGCGAAAGCGGGTCATTTCTTTTTGTGTGCATCAGCCGATGGTGACGCTGGTGTTCTTGGGCAGCTGTTTCTTGGCGGCCTTGGGGATGGACAGCTGCAAAATGCCGTTTTCAAACTTGGCGGTCACATCCTCCGGCTCTACATCCTCGCCCACATAGAAGGTACGGCTGCAAGCGCCGGCATAGCGCTCCTGACGGATGTACTTGCCCTTCTTGTCGGACTGCTCCTTATCCAGACCCTTGGAGGCCTGAATGGTCAGGTAGCCGTTCTTCAGCTCCACGTTCACCTCGTCCTTGGTGAAGCCGGGCAGGTCAACATCCAGCTCGTAGGTACCCTCCGTCTCGCGGACATCGGTCTTCATCAGGTTCTTGGCGTGCTTGCCGTACAGGGGATCGCGGCCCTGCGGGACCATCATGCCAAAGGGATCGGAAAAGAAATCATCAAACAGGTTCTCACCAAAAATGCTGGGCAACATATGTCATACCTCCATTCGTACTGCGGCGCACCCTGTGGGGCGCCGTCTCTATATTACCCTCATTGTGTAAACATCTTGCCCCTCTCGTCGGGGCTTTTCGCATCCCCTCTCTCAAGGTTCGGCTTTATTATAGCGCCAATTTTAGCACTGTCAAGTGTCGAGTGCTAATGTTCACAAAAGTAGCAAAGTCTGTTCATAAAATATGCAATAAGTCCCGGAGCCGCCGGTATTCAGGAAAAATTTACAGGTTTTTTCCGCTGCGCCCTTTGACTTTACGGTATGGCGCGACTATAATACTCTGAAAATACGTCTGCAAGGAGGCGCTTGTATGAAAGAGGTCAAGACACCGAAGAAACCGCTGCTCTACTATTATATTGTGGCGCTGCTGGTGCTGCTGCTGTTCAACTTCTTCGCCATGCCGCTGCTGGCACGGCAGCAGGTGGAGGAGGTGGACTACGGCACCTTCATGACCATGACGGAGAATAAAGAGATCGGCGAGGTGGAGATCGAGTCCAACCAGATCATCTTCACCAACAAAGACGGCAGCAAGATCTACAAGACCGGCGTGCTGGACGACCCTGAGCTGGTAGACCGGCTCCACGCCTCCGGTGCGGAGTTCGCCAGTGAGATCGTGGAGCAGATGTCCCCGTTCCTGAGCATCCTGGGCTGGGTGCTGCCGCTGATCATCTTCATTGCCGTCGGCCAGTTCATGGCCAAGAAGCTGACGGATAAGGCGGGCGGCGGCGCAGGCTCCATGATGTTCGGCATGGGCAAGTCCAACGCCAAGATCTACGTCCAGTCCACGGACGGCGGCATCCGCTTTGCCGACGTGGCCGGTGAGGACGAGGCCAAGGAGAATTTGCAGGAGGTGGTCAACTACCTCCACGACCCCACCAAGTACCGGGAGATCGGCGCCTCCATGCCCAAGGGCATCCTGCTGGTAGGCCCTCCGGGTACCGGCAAGACCATGCTGGCCAAGGCCGTGGCAGGCGAGTCCAATGTCCCCTTCTTCTCCATCTCCGGCTCGGAGTTTGTGGAGATGTTCGTGGGCATGGGCGCATCCAAGGTGCGTGACCTGTTCAATCAGGCCAAGGAGAAGGCGCCCTGCATCGTGTTCATCGACGAGATCGACGCCATCGGCCAGAAGCGCAGCGGCGGTCAGTACGGCGGCAACGATGAGCGGGAGCAGACGCTGAACCAGCTCCTGACGGAGATGGACGGCTTTGCCGACAACACCGGCGTCATTATCCTCGCCGCCACCAACCGGCCCGAATCCCTCGACCCGGCGCTGACCCGTCCCGGACGGTTCGACCGCCGCGTACCGGTGGAGCTGCCCGACCTGAAGGGCCGCGAGGATATCCTGAAGGTACACGCCAAGAAGGTCAAGCTGGCGGAAAACGTGGACTTCAACGTGGTGGCGCGTATGGCCTCCGGCGCCTCCGGCGCAGAGCTTGCCAACATCGTCAACGAGGCGGCGCTCCGCGCCGTCCGGGACGGACGCAAGCTGGTGACCCAGTCCGATCTGGAGGAGAGCATTGAGGTGGTCATCGCCGGTTATCAGAAGAAGAACGCCATCATGACCGATCACGAGAAGAAAATCGTGGCCTACCACGAGATCGGCCACGCGCTGGTGGCGGCGCGGCAGACCAACTCCGCGCCGGTGCAGAAGATCACCATCATCCCCCGTACCTCCGGCGCACTGGGCTACACCATGCAGGTGGAGGAGGGCAACCACTATCTGATGAACAAAGAGGAGCTGGAGAACAAGATCGCCACCCTCACCGGCGGACGCGCCGCCGAGGAGATCGTGTTCCACTCCATCACCACCGGCGCCTCCAACGACATCGAGCAGGCCACCAAGCTGGCCCGCGCCATGCTCACCCGCTACGGCATGAGCGACGAGTTCGGCATGGTGGCGCTGGAGACGGTGCAGAACCAGTATCTGGGCGGCGACACCTCCCTCGCCTGCGCCGCCGGTACGCAGGAGAAGATCGACCAGCTGGTGGTAGACCTTGTCCGCCGCCAGCATGAGAAGGCCGTGCAGCTCCTGACCAACGACCGGGAGAAGCTGGATCAGCTTGCTCAGTACCTATACGAAAAGGAGACGATCACCGGCGAGGAGTTTATGAAGATCCTCAACGGCTGACACAGGAAGGAGGGCCTATGGCCCGTATCATAGAGATCACCGATTTTGCCGCGCCGGAGCTGGATGTCTACGCCCGCGCCACAGAAAACCAACTGGTCAACCGCGCCGATCCGACCAACGCCCTGTTCATCGCGGAGAGCCCGCTGGTCATCGGGCGGGCGCTGGACGCAGGCTGTGTGCCGGTGTCGTTCCTCATGGAGCCGCAGCACATCGCCGGCAAGGGTGCGGAGCTCCTGCACCGCTGTGACCCGGACATTCCCGTCTACACCGCGTCGCTGGATGTGCTGACCCAACTCACCGGCTTCCACCTGACACGGGGGATGCTGTGCGCCATGCGGCGGCCTCCCCTGCCCTCCGTGGCGGAGGTATGCGCCGGTGCGCGGCGCATCGCCGTGCTGGAAAACGTGATGAACCCCACCAACGTGGGGGCGATCTTCCGGTGCGCGGCGGCACTGGGCATGGACGCGGTGCTGCTGACGGAGCAGGGCAGCGACCCCCTGTACCGCAGGGCATCCCGGGTGAGCATGGGGAACGTGTTCCTCGTGCCGTGGACGTATCTGCCGGAGGGCGACTGGACGGCGGAGCTGCACCGGCTGGGCTTCACCACC
>ERZ1026864.1394-NODE-1394-length-12269-cov-4.852464_pt1 | contig 12269 bp, 12 predicted proteins | sample MGYA00380162_ERZ1026864 | MGnify/ENA primary metagenome ERZ1026864 (study PRJEB33269, sample SAMEA4719798) | human gut metagenome | biome: human-associated habitat; feature: organic feature; material: feces | place: Cameroon | collected 2013-10 ... | reverse complement strand
CCCGCCGGTAGAGAATTCCAGCTCAATCCTGGCAGGAAGTAGTAAGCGAGACCACGGTGGCACTTACTCCACTGTGGTCATTTCTTTACAGGATAGCTCCATCAAAAAACAAAAATAACCACTGTATACATATTGCAGAATATTATATTTCCTTGTTCGTTTTTCTTATAGAAAAAATCCTCCCCATCTAAGCTAACCCCTAAATCATGTTAAAAATAAGAGACAGCCCCAGTGGGCAGGATTTTATATTCCGATATTTAATTCATTCCATTTTCATAATCTTGCAATTCATGAAAAATATTATCCACATAAACAGTATCGTTTTCAATACGATAAAGCATAAAATATCGATGCGATAAAAAATTAATTCTTCGATATCCTAACGCTCTTAATTTGGGATTATCACAGAGTTTCAGACTTCCAGCAACATTTGACAGACTTGTTTTTGTTGTTTCGAAATCATTTAATAAATTTCTTGCAGCCTGCTCTCTTTTCTTTTCAAACAAAAGATATGTGATGAATATATCAAGATCCTCCTCTGCATCCCTCATCAAAACAATCTTATAATCCATACTTCAACCTCATATCAGAAACTACAAGATCTGCATCTCTGAACATCCCCTGTTCTCTAGACTTTTCCAATTTTGCAAGCATTTCTGCCTCCGTCATAGGTGCATATGGATTTGATTCTGTCTGCCTTTTTATTTCAAAAGGAAATCCATTTGTCGCAACTGCCTGGGTTAAAAACATTCTGATTGCTGTTGTTGTATCTGTTCCTAAATCCTTAAATAGTGCATCTGATTTACTCTTTAACTCATCTTCTACTCTGACCTGAATTGTACTAGCCATGTTCAGCACCTCGCTTCCATCTATTTTCTTCATTATAATGCCAAATCATTTCTATTTCAATACATTTGTATTGTTATTGCAAAATTTAGAAACTGTTAGGTTAATTAAACCTGCCCCAAAAGTTAACCCTTCCATTTTAATATTGTCGACAACACCTTTTATATCAATTTCAATAGAAAACGGAACCATTATTTGAGGTATCTCTTTTTGTATTTCTACCAATCTTTTATGTGCAAAGACATTCAACCTAAAGATTGATTATCGGGTCAAGATATTTAATAATCTTATTCACTTCAGACTTGGTCATATGCAGATATTTAATAATATCCGCTTCCTGGGTTTCGGATTTTCGCAGGTCTTGCTGTAGCTGACGCAATCGTTTTTCGTCATCATCCAACACTTTGATTACAGAATCTTGTTCTTCCGATGTGAGCATATTATTCATAAATTGATTAAGCAGAACACTATTGAACAACCTTGCTGTTATCACCGCATCATCTTCATGAATAAGATTACCTATTCCTTTGGCAGCTGTTCCGCAAATGGCTCCACCAATTACACCAGCACGCCTTCAACATTGATGGTGTTAATGGCACTAAATGTAGCTTCAGCTGCTTCTCTGGCCTCGATTGACTTCTTCTTGTATGCCGTTAGCATGATATAAAGTCCCTTGCTACTAAACTGTGCAAGTTCTGTTTTTCCTGCCTTGAGAACATAGCGGACATGGCCTTTATCATCCTTCAACGCAGCAATATCATAATCTTCTGGTGAGTAATACTCCCACGGAATGATTTGATAAATTGTCTTCGGAGCTTTTACCTTTTCCTTTGAATTCTTCTTTTTGTTTTCCTCTTTAATTTGAGTCTTGTTATTCTTTGCCTCTTCTCGTGATGCCTTAACAATCATTGCCCGATCTGTAATGACAACACCTGCCGGATATCCGCCGAAGCTCCCAATATCGGCCCACAGGATTTTGTAATCTGTCGGAACCAGAATATACCTATGTATTTTTCCAATATTCGATTTATCTAACACTGTCGGAGATGTAGGAAGCGTTGCAATAAGTTCTCTTAGAATTTTATCCATGTAGCTCACACGTTTTATCCTTCCCATTTGTGTCGCTTGCTCATTTTTTATGAGCCATGAGCATCTCAAATTGCCCACAACTCCTATACATTTCGCTACAACAACGCCAAGAATAGACGCAGTACCTCAGAGGACACTCTGGGTTTCAATGATTTGTATTTCGTCTTCCGAAAACCAGCCGTTGTTTAGAGCTGTATTTTTTACGAGTTCGGGATTATCAGAGTATGCAACTACCGCTAAACTTTCCATTGCTCTGGTACATGCAACGTAGAATAACCTTGCCGTTCTGCGATTACTGGTATCTTTCCCCTCTTTTTCATTTTTTAAGTCAGTTGCAGTTTGCTTTTTTGCGCCAAATAGTTTCTCATAGCTAAATAAAAAACCTCGTGATTCTGTGTCATCTAAAATAACCATCACTCTTGGAAATTCCAAGCCTTTTACACCTTGGTGTGTAGCAAAACGACTGCTGTCAGAAACGTATGTGGCATACCGCTCCATTTCATCAAATGGAACAGATAGCGCTTTTTTCAATGCAATAACCTTTGGATCGTCTCCAACATAGTTTTCGTCAAGAATATCGTTTGTTCTTTCGGTTAGTTCGTATAAGCCAGATGCATTGATGTTTTTAAGAACTTCAATACATAAAGGATTTGCGTCATTGTCCCATAAAGCAAATAGTGATGCGGATGCCTGTTCAGCCTTTTCCAGCATTTCCTGTTGTGCACCTATATTGGCTGACATAAATTTCTTGCTAAGAAGTGGAGAGCTTTTGCGGATAAGTCTTGAAACCTCAAATGCGTTATCTGCTTTGTGTGCTTTAATAAGCTGTGAAACAGTATTTGATAAAAAGGAAATCTCAGGAATTTCTCCCTTGCGTAGAGCAGTACCGAATAGCTTACACTCATCGAGCGCAGAGTATAGATTAGCAAATCCAAAGCGACTGGCAGCCATATGGTGTTCGAGAATTAGGCATTCGTATCCATCATCTGTAAGCCAACTTTGATCCGCAGACAGTTCCGCCATTATTCTTGCTGCTGATTTTTCTGTAGATTCTTTATTGCTACTTGAATTAGCAAGAAAAAGCCGTACAAAACCTTCTGCAGCATCGCTTCTTGATCTTTGCATTTTGTCATCGAATAGTTTTCGAATAGAGTTTGCCAAAGTAACAACTCTTTTAGAACTTCTGTGATTCATCACTTTGACTGGACGTACCCAGTCTGATGGGATGGCTTCTTCCAAGCGATCTTTTCCATCTTGATAAATCTTCTGCATGGTATCTCCGAACATTCCTATTGCCCACTGATCTTTCTTCTCCTTATATACAATAAGCAGTGCATCGATAAGCTCCTTCTTAGTATCTTGGCTTTCGTCAATCAAGAGAACAGGATATTTATTTACCAGAATTTTCTTCATCGTCTCTTCAGTTGAGATAAATTCTGCACCGATTTTAATTACTTCCTCGTGACTTAAAGAGTCGATACCCACATTATCACCGTTTGGGTTATAAGAGAATCGTTTTATATTTTTTATCTTTTCCAAACGCTCTTTTTTCTTTTTGATTTTTTCGTCACTGCTATGTGTTGCAGATCTTCCGATTTGTTTGGATTGAATCTCCGATATTTCTCCTTGAATAGATTCTTCTACCCACCGCCTAATATCCACTTGGAAATTCTTAATAAGATCCCATAAGAAACTATGGATAGTAGAGACGTGAAAAATAGGTTTGTATTGAAGACGCCTACTAATCTCGTCACATGCAGCGTTGGTGTATGTAATAATAGCAATTTTCTTGCCGTGTTCTGCCAAATATTCACTCTTTTCCGCAGATAGAAATTCAAGAGTGTTTATTAGGCTGCGAGTTTTTCCAGATCCTGCGCCGGCAAACATAAAAAAGCTTTTTGGTGGCTCTGACATAAAGCATTTTCGTATCTCATCATCAACATGGTCATCGACGTGATCGTCAGATATGACCTGAGACGTTTTCATAGGTTCTTCCATCCATTATTCCTCCTCACACAAAAGGTCCTCCAACCATTTCAATCCTTCGTCAATATATTGAGGAACCACCATCATATTGGGATCGATTGAATAGATTAAGTCCAAGGCGAATTCCGCTTTAACATCCGACTGCTTAAGACTTTCGAATATTTTGCTTTTAATTGTCTCAAAAGAATCCTTGTTATCAAATCCCTCTTTTAATTTCCTAATAAGTTGCCCTGGATCAGAGACCGACATTCCTTCGAATGTATCCCAGTTCGAATAAATTAGACTGTCTTCGAAGGTTCTTGACAAAGCTTCTATCTCTTTGTTTTGGTAGCAAATTTTAATTGGAGTCTGATATGCAATACGGATTTGATAATGGCAAATGGATTGCATAGAGAATACTTTACTACTATCAGGCAAGTCGATTAGATCGTCAATTAGTCTCTTCTTAATAAGCCAATCTGTTATGGCATAATTTCCACTAATCAATCCTTGTTTTCTAACCGGCTCAGCTTTCTTGTGGTGGCCAGTTGGTTCCGCCGAATCCAAATCAGCTATAACCAAAGTTGGAAGAGCGAGTTTGTCAATTAAGGGTGCCAGCCTGTGAGAGTGTTTTCCGTTAATGTTGAGAATTGTAATGTATCTTTGATTTAATTTGAGATACTTATTCCTAATAAAATGCGGCAACAGCATGTGTTCCGCTGAACCCTCAACTAAAATGACCCCATCAGCAAAAAACAAATCGCAGTGGGTCGTCTGCAAATATCTTGTAACAAAACGTTTCGTTGCATCATCTTTACCAAAAACATCAGAAAGATTTACGACTTTAGATGTTGCAACTTTGCCCTCAAAGTCCTTAGGTAAGCGTTTGAAATACCGCAAATTTGCAAATTCTTCTTCTCGTGCAATATGGCTTGAATGTGTACTTATTACAAGTTGTGTAGAAAACGCATCACTTTTCCCAAGCTTTTCATGGTTGCGCAGCACGCTATAAGCTTTGCGAATAAAGACCTGTTGAACTTGTACATGTAGATGAGCTTCTGGCTCCTCGACGAGCACGAGATGTAATGGCTCAATTATCTCGTCTTTTGTTCCAGACTTTCCTACTCGCATCCAACCATCTCGATATGATATTAAATCAAATACAATAGAAATCAAATTCTGATAGCCAAGACCATTGTATTTTTCTGGCAATATCAGCCCATCATCTTTTTCGCCAAGAGAATATTGTACTGCAGAGTCGTGCCGTAACATTTCAGTTGTTGTAACTTTACTTGTAATTGTAATACGTGGATTGGCAATCCCGGGATAACCAAGTTCCTCTAATTCTTTAATTGCAGGCTTAAACTTGTTTTCAAGGTTGCTATCAAAGATTTTTCGAGCTTGTTCTGTTGCTGCCAGTATCTCCAAATCCTCTGGCAACGGTGTTTTTTCTGGATCAAGGTATTTATCGTAGTAACTCCGAATTTTAGTAGAAAGCCGTGTTCTATCAGAGTCAGTTCCATCGTGTTTATCGGGATCAGATAAGTTGCGTTGTGCACCTATCGTGTCAATACGTATAATTGCCGTCAATGGGTTGTCCACTAAGCATTCCATTCCAAATTCCGTTTCTTGCGGCGAATCTGCGTCAAATTTTTCAGGATCTAAAATATAGGATTTCACCACAAAAGATGAGGTGAAATACCTTTCTAAGTATTCACAAAGACTATTCGGAAATAAACGAATTTTCTTTTCATCAGCACATGCTTTCTCAGTTTCTCTGGCAGAAAAGAAAGATTCTCGATATTCTGTGAATAATCCTTCAATTTTCCGAGGTTGATAGATTAAACGGACACCAAGTCTTCCTCCTCGCCACTTCAATGTTGGAATGATACCCACAACATAATGTATATCCTGAGGATTTACGTTTAACCAAACATCCAGAGAAGGTAGCAATTTACCCCATTCAGAAAGCGAATTAGGTTTTTCGCAATCTACTGTTTCCCACTGTTTTCCTATTTGGTTGATCAGCTCACGGTTAGATATAGTAATATCATTAAAAGCAAAAGGTCGCCCCGCCAAAAACTTTCCCAGTGCATCCATCGCAGAAGTTTTACCACTATTGTTTGCCCCCACAAAGAGTGTCGTATCGTTACTGAAATCAATATGACATTGATATAGTTTCCTGAAGTTTTGTATACATACAGATGAAATGTTCATATATGTTTCTCCTCGCTAATGTGATAATCGAAAATATTGCAGTCAGTCGAGCAGTCATCAAACTGCTTGGCTGACTGCAACCAAAAGTTTTATTTTTTCTGATTCTTCCGACTCATTCTTCGATCACACATCTTTTTCCAAATACTATGCAGCAGTTCGATTTCATGCTCTGTTAAGTTTAAACTCTTGCGAAGCAAAATGGAGTCTGTATATTCCAAAACCTTATCGATCTCGCCTTGGCGCTGCCAAGCATCAATCTTTTGAATATCTAATTGGTCTGCCATTTGCATAGGAATGCGAATTTTTCGCATTTCTCCTGGCTCAAAGGTAAGGACTCCTCCGCCATAACTTCTGCCAAGAGTTTCACTAAGAGCGAGCGTATATGTATTCAAAAAGGCCGCTGCAACTTGTTTTCCATCAATGTCCTCTAAGAATCTTACCTTGTGAAGAGTATCAGTAACGAGTGCTTTTTCCTCGTTTAAAATCATCCTCGGATACAAATGCGCCTGACGAATTAGGAATGCATCGGCACACCAAGTCTGTGAAACATGATACCATCTTGGTCTTATGCGACATTTATAATTTTTGTTGAAGCCCTTTCCTTCACCCCACTGAATATATGCCTTCTGTTCATCAGTCAAGGCATCAAATTCCTCGTTTCCGGGAGCAAAGAAAAATACCTTTTTTCCTAACTCAATCAGATTGTTGTAATCCTCATTTGTTAATTGCACACCTTTTAACTGCTCGGAACGGCTAATAATAGGGATGACACTCTGCTGAAGATTGAATTCTTCTACCGTTGCCTGGTTCATGACAAAAAAGTTATTCTCACCACTTACGAGACCAACATTTACCTCATACAAGTCAGTGGCATCAGAAATCCTCGGATCATTATTGAGTCGTTTCAGCAGTTCTAACTCCTCGCTGGATAAATAATATTTTACCCATTTGTCACGGCTATGGTCGAGTTCCTTAAACTCGGTATTCTCCAAGCAAGTTTGACCTCGTGCGATCAAATCTGACATGTCTTCCAGCTCTACGACACGAATGCCATGTTTATTACAGCCTCTTTCACCCAGCAGAAGAATAACTTCCTGCTGTATGTCATCAAAGACCAGTCGTTTAAATGTAACAAGTGTTAACTTATCAAAAAACGTACTGAGGAACTGTCTTGCTTCAGCAGCGTAATCAACTTGAAACAGTTCAGCGGGAATAACCATTCCAATACGACCAGTTGGCTTTAATGCATTGCAAGAAAGCACTAAGAATGGGAGCCAAATGTTCGTTAGACGGTTGGGTTGAAATCCATGCCTGTTCATCAAAGCAAATGCAATTTTACGATATTCCTCTGTAAAATGCTGATAGCGAATGAACGGCGGATTTCCAACTATCACATCGAATTGAGTTTGATCTTCAATATTATCCTGGTAGTATGTGAAAAAGTCTTTACATACTACTGTTGTACCATACTGTGCGGATTTTTCAGCCTCAATATCATCCAACTCAATCCCAAGCACATTGTTCCGAATTTGTTCATCTGTAGCGCCCAACTCTCTATAACGAGTAGTTATGGCACTCAAAAAACTACCATCGCCGCAGCTTGGCTCTAAAACAGAATCTGATGTTTTACGGATAGCCCATTCTGCGATAAATTCAGAAATTTTGTCGGGGGTGTAGTATCCGCCTCTTAATTTGTTATATCCTTCTATCGGTTTCATACCTGTTCCTCGACTTCCTGAGATTCTACCTGATAAAGCTCATCGATTGCGCTATTTAATTCAGCATTGATTGCCGTGATGGAGTGTTCCAAAACTGTACGACGAGCTGCATTAGGAGCAAAAGCTAATTGTTCCTTTAACTGCATAATATTTTGCACCATCTCAACAATCTGCTGATGCTTGGCAACTTCGGCTGGGTTTTCAAAATCAATCTTGAAAATAGGCAGAGTCGCAATAAACTGCTTTCCATGAGAATAGTAATCCCCTCTAAAGGTGCTTGCTCTACTTTTTACAAGGAGTTCCATTAACCAATGGTTCAAAATCGCCTGGATATAGAAAATAGATTCCTGAGAAGTAGCTTTCTTTTCTATACCATAGAAAGGACCATTTCCTCCACCAGTAAAGACAACCATGTCATTATCATAGACATAATTTGAGCTTGTTGACAGCACAGGCCAAACGAGATGTTCTCCTGCAAGGAAACGTTTTAAAGATTGACTACGTCCGAACGCAAACCAATTTTCAGTAGTACGTCCAGGCATATTGCGTTCATCCAGCTTATCTTTGAAGCGATTCAAATATGCTAACGCATGAGGGAAATCCTCTGTCATTTCTGCCAAACTATATAGAACAGGTCTTCCGTTTACCGCCTTGTACGGGAATATGATGTAGCTGTTTGCTTCAATTTTCTCGTAACTGATAAGCTGTGTGTCATATATGCTCTTACGCAGAATCCCTTTCTCTATCTGGAACTCACGTCCCTGCCTATCGTGCGAGTAAATGAAATTCTCGTCTTCACGATCAGCGTGGATAATATAGATTTGGTCAGCACTTGTTTGAACACCAACAAAAATGTCAACCAAAGAGGAAAGGGGAACACAAGATTGCGAAATCTCTTCCAAATGTGCAACAATATTTTGAGGCAAAAACGACCACGGCTGACCACTGATATAAGCAGCCGGATAGGTCAGGCATTCTGTATCATGATTGAATAAGAACCGATTCCAATCCTGAACAAAGCCAATTTGGAATTCTTCATGGCCTTGCTTAGATAATACCAAAATGCAGGTGTAGGTGCTTCTGTTCTCAAAAACTTGATGAGTTCCGAAATGCAGAATTTTCTTAACGCTGGAATTGGAAGAAAGCAATTCTCTCAATTTAGCGCCTGACTTGATATTCATAAACTTGTGTGGGACGATATAACCCAGCATTCCGCCATCGTTTAACAGTGTAAGTCCTTTTTCAATAAACAGATAATACTTATCGAGCGTATCAGTTTGTGCAGTTACATAGGGAGAATGGTTGCTCTTATAAAAATCATACTCTTCTCGGGAATAATGCACCATATTCTGCACACGAATATAGGGCGGATTACCGATAATTGCATCAAACTTTCGGTTGCCAAACTCAGCATTCCAATCGAACATCTTTAATTTGTTCATCAAGGAAACATTCTGATAAACAGATCGATCAAAACGAGCATAAGCCATATTCACAAGGCTATTGCCATTTTTGATATTCTCGTCCAAATTAGGAAGGATGCGTTGATTGGTACGCTGATGAAAAGCTTCTGCCTCCTCCAAGGACGAATTTTCCAATGCTTTTAGCAGCAAGCTAAACTTTGATACTTCTACAGCAAGAGGGTCAATATCAACACCGAAGATATTATTTTTCAAAATGGAGCGTTTTCTCTCGTAAGAAAGTATATAGTTTGTACTGCCAGCCAGTTGATAAATATCGCCTCTTCGCTCGGCATTTTCTCTATCATGGTTTCGATAATACTCAATATGATAGTTTACGATGTATTCAAACGCCGACAGCAAGAAGTTGCCAGACCCACAGCAAATATCTGCAATGCGATACTGAGCCACTTCTTCGGGAGTTCTATTTTCATACAAAGGGCGGAGCGTTTCTTCGATAATAATATCGGTGATGTTTTTTGGGGTGTTGACTGCACCCTGGGAGTCAACTACTTCGGGCTTTTCTTGCGTCTCAATATACCCATCTTCTCGAATTACAAGCGCCTCATCCAAGAACAGTTCGTAAATCTGACCAATAATATACGGGTCAATTACACCAAACTCATAGGAGTTATTTGGGTAATACAGGCTTTGAAATATCTCGATAATAACTGAGTCAGGCACCGTAAGACGATCCTCTTCTAAGAGTTCAAATAAGCCTGAATCGTATTTCTGGTCTGCTGCAGCGAACATTGTTCTTAGATCTTGGTATGTCGTAATAGCTTTCAGTGATTCATAGTTCTCGAAACATCTATCCTCACAAATGCGAAGGAAAATTGTTCTATTAAGCACTCGCTGGACGAAAATGTTGAGTGTTTCTGTATCAACGTTTGGATTGTTGCACAGAATATCCTCACCAAGCATCATTCGCCAGGTTCTAATCTGATCCAAGAAATACTGATCGAACGGTTCACGACGAAGAGCCCCTTGAATATTACCGAAATGACGCTCAAACTGTCCAGTCAAGACTGCTTCTTTGGACAGCATGTTGTAAATTTCCTCAAAACGTTCCACATACTCGCCGAAGTGGTAGTGAGCAATCATTGCGATACCAATGTCATCGCCTTCTCTCGGACGAACAGAACAATCATAGATATATAGATCGGTGAAATTGGTCAACACTGAGACTTTTAAGTTTCCGCTCCATCCATATCTGCGCAACTGGAACGCCGGAGCTGCATCGATAGTAAGGTTTACCGCAGGTTTCTTTGTCTCAAGGAAATACAAGACTTCCGTACCGACCTTGAAAGAATAATCTGGTTTTTTGCTGCGATGGACACCGTCTTCCTCTACAACTACGGTAGCCTCATGGGTAACTTCACGCAAGTGTTGTGGCAATCCACGTTCGTTATCTACATCCCATCCAAGAAGTTTGAAGAAGCGGTTTACAAAATCAACACGGACTTGAGTCTCGTTATAGGTTGCTCTCTGGAATTGCAGATAATTATTACTGTAAGTCTGAACAAGCTCGGCAACTTGTTCGGTTAGCGTAGCCAGCATCTCTGGTGTCATTCCTGCAATCCCTCACTTTCTGGTAAAAAATCCACAATATCGCCCACATTACAATTGAGAGTGGCACAAATCTTCATAAGGCTTTCCATAGAGACAAATTCATTTTTCCCCATCTTGGCAAGCACATTAAAACTGATCCCGGATGAATCCTTGAGTTCCGTGCGATTCATCTTTTTATCAATAAGAAGCTTCCAGAGCTTATCATAACTAACTGACATAGCACCTCTCCGTTAAACATTATAATAAAAATATTATAGCACAGCTTTGCTGTTTTGCAAGAGTTTCTCCCGAAATCGTGAGTTTCGCGTCGAATAAAATGAGATACGCTTTACAGACTGCAGAAAATAGCACCCATCGAACTAATCGATGAGTGCTATGATTTTCATATTCGGTTATTCTTCCATGACTTCCAACATCATCCTGGTACCCAACCTAAAGCTATTCTGGAAGATCAGGCAATTCGTGATGGTCTGATGCTCCCTTGCACAATCGGTGTACTTCTCGAACAATTCTCTCTGCTCATCCGTCATGGTAGCTTTGAGCTTTTCCTCATTCCTGCAGATCAGCTCTTGCAGTTTTTTGTACTCCTTAGAAGAAGTGTCGTACTCTGTAGGCTCAATGTTGCCATACCAAAATTCCTCTAACAGTTTCATGCCGCATCCTCCCCGTGGATCATTTCCCGGAGGATGATTTCCTCTGCCCGGTTGCGAATGCTGTTCATAGCTCCGACCCATGCCATCTGATCGGCTGCTTTCAGCTCCTCTGTTACGCCCTCAGATGCTTTCATCTGGTCGATAATGACTTCAAGGCGGTTCTGTGCTTGCTCGTTCAGAACAACCAGATATGTCCAGAGCTGACCACTCAGAATCAGGTCATTGTAGCAGAGCGGGCGATACTCTTTGAGGTAGTCCCAGTGCATCCGCCCCCATTTACCAATGGGGCGTTGTTCCTCGGAGGACAGGGTAAGAACCGGAATATAATAATCGCCAATGAGTTCATACCAAAGGCCATTGCTCTCATCATAAATATGTTTCTTCATCTCAGTCATAGTATTGATCTCCTTATTCTGGTGTTAGAATCTGCAAGTCTGACTCTCCAGAAATATTGGTAAATCTTTGGTAAATTTGAGATTGAAACACAAAAAACACTTAAAAACGGGGCTTATGAGACGATATGAGACTTTTCATCATGCCCGGTAAATCCTGCCGTGGCAGATGAAAAGTACTCGTATCATAAAAATCTCCTGTTCTGAAATGCCCTGTAATGCCGAGTTTTGCGTTATTTTATCAGCTTTTCTGGGCATCAAATTTTTCTTGTTAATTATTACACTTTTTTCAAAATACTTCAAACCGGTGCAATTCAAAGCAGTGTGTAGTAGTCAAATCGTAGTCAGTTAAGGGGG
>ERZ1026864.1391-NODE-1391-length-12279-cov-10.974722_pt1 | contig 12279 bp, 15 predicted proteins | sample MGYA00380162_ERZ1026864 | MGnify/ENA primary metagenome ERZ1026864 (study PRJEB33269, sample SAMEA4719798) | human gut metagenome | biome: human-associated habitat; feature: organic feature; material: feces | place: Cameroon | collected 2013-10 ... | reverse complement strand
TAAATGATCCGAGGTTTCCCAGGCTTTCCGAAAGAGTACATCAATACAAGAATACTGAGAAAGGAGCTGCAGAAATGTGTGAAGAATTAGAGCGCTATATTGATGATTATATTGATGAGATTACCGCAGAATTGCAGGCCTCGAATTCGGAGAAGGACAAGACTATCTCTGAGAAGGACAGGACCATCTCTGAAAATAACAAGATTATCTCCGAAAACAGCAAGATTATCTCTGAAAAGGACAAGGAGATTGCGCGTCTCAATGAACTTGTTGCCTCCTTATCAAAGAATAACAGCAGGCCCGTAAATTCCTGAGCCTGCTGTCGCGTATCCTATTGTCAGAATATCAGTTCCTGTATTCCTTTTACCGAATTTATTTCAGAACGTTCTCTGATCAGAATCAGAACGCGGTATAGGATGCTCCCTCATCGGTGCGCCCCATGAAGTGATCGCGGATGGCAATGTACATTTCCGCAGATGCCGTTGTCTGATACGGCTTTACATAGAAGATGCCGAGAAGACCGAACGTGAAGACGTTCAGAATATGCCATCCGATAAAGGAAAGATCCAGGCAGAACGCATGCCATTTGTTGCCGTCCATCATTTCGCAGGAGAGCCGAAAGGCCTCTTTGTTGTCCATATCCGGCTCCTCAGCAAGAATGTAAGGCACCAGACGATAGGAATAGCTCTTGATGATTCCGGGGATCAGGAGAAGCAGTGACCACAGAATGATATACAGGTCCCGCAGGAACAGCGTTTTCACGACATTCAGATATCCGTTGTTGAAGCTGTGGAAGATTTCACCGATCCTCGTGCTGCCGGTTTCCTCGTGATTGATGATAAAGAATCTCTGGCAGCCGCTTTCAATCGGGTTCATCAGGAAAATATGGATGGCAATTCCTGCCAGAGCTGTAACGACGATGACAGCGCCCAGAAGACACATAAGCCAGGTCGCAATCAGCGGGAACTGGAAATTCCAGTGATAGCTGAGGGGACCGTTTCCTGCATAGAACTGCCAGGAGGATGCTCCTGAATTGTTGATCTGTGCCTGCGCGCCGGAGGCTGCGCCTGCATTTCCTGCACCTGCACCGGTCACAACAGCGAGAATGAGTGCAACCAGAACACTTTTCCAGTAAGAAAGGCTCAGCTTCGCGCGGGCCGACTGTTTTACTTCATATATATTCCACATCGTTTGGTACCTCCTTGAAAACTAATGAATCAGAAGCCTTATGAAACATGATTACAACACATAAATTATAACACATGGCATATCTGCAATGATTTCCGGAGCGCCTCCGCCCGCGTACATATTTTGTTAAAAAAATGGTAACAGCAAGGTCATGGCGGCGCAAATCCCTCCCGTTACACTGAAAAGAAAAAACGGGAGGGAAGACGTATGCATACAAAATGGGAACAAATTCGAAAAAGAGTTTTTCTGGTATCGGTTATTCTGACAGCTGCCATGCTTGTCGGCGTATCCTATCTGACGTCTCAGAGTGCAGCGGCAACCCTTTCGACGCAGGCGAGAGCTGTGGAGCTGTTTCCGTTTGCCTTTCGCAAGCATTATCACAATCCTCTGTGGCTTCATCTGGAGCTGAACAGTCCCAGGCGCCTGGCACATGTCTATGAATTCGGGTTTTTTGGTCTTTTTGCAGCCTTGATGATGCTGACAGTACCGTGTCCCGTAAAAAAGACAGGACATTCCGCCGGAACCCGAGTCAGCATCCGCCTTGGAATTGCTGTCGCATTGTGTGCAGCTGTGAGCGTTCTGGATCAGGTGCATAAAATCTTTGTTGAGTATCGCCATTTTGACCTGCTGGATCTTCGGCTGGATGCGATCGGTTATGTGGGGGCTGTGCTCATCGTAACGATTCTGTATCTTGTGTTCTGCCGGAAGATTTGTTCGCGGGAGAAGCTGGCGAAGGAGAAACGGCCGCAGGAACAATGGACATAGCTTCCTGAAATCATACATAGGGAGAATCTCTCGCAATTGCATCTTTAATACTGTGATATATACAGATAAGTTGGCAAATAGAACGCCATATTGCGGCACTATACAGCCTGCACGGCAAAATGTTATAGTAAAGATGCGAAAATAACTGTTTTTATAAGATTGCGAGGAAGGAAACTATGGCTGATTTATTCAAAAACAGACGAAACCGAAGGTGGAACTTCTCTGTTGCCCTTGTACTTCTTCTGTGTCCGCTGCTTGCAGCCTGCGGACTTCTGGACATCAAGGATAAGGGAGGAATGGAAAATCCGGATGTCGTGAGGGCGAGACAGGAGGGAAAGGAAAGTCCGGAGGACGATGCGGATTCGGAAGAAGCGGATCAAGAAGACTCGGACGATGAAGACGCGGATGATGCAGACGTGGCGGATGAAGATGCGGCTCGCGGGGAAGAACAGGAGCCGGATGACGACTGCTATGAGCTCTCTGATGAGATGGATTCCGATGATTGGGATGATTTGGAGGATGCGTCCTGGCTGACACAGACCGGCAGAATTCAGTTTGAAAATGACCGGGAATTCGTTCGTGAGAATCAGGCTGCGGTCGGCGTCGCGTTCCTTGGGTACACAGCAGATTATGAAATGTCCGGCAAACAGGAGCAGCTCCGACTTTCTTTCCCATATCTGGAGAATCTTCCTGCCGGGCAGACAGTGGAGTATTCCGGGGATGAATGGTATCTGATCGTACCGGAGAGCGATGACTGGACTATCACCATGAACGCCTGCAGCTGGACCGATGATTTCTCATCTGTGGTGAAGGAAAAGGAGCTTTTCCGGGAAGAAAACGGACTTCCAATTGTATTACGATGCAATCTCAGTGATCTTCATGCAAATGTTGTCATCACAGCACAGAACGGAAAGGAAAGGTATACCTGGTGTCCGGAATATAATTATTATGCAGGAGAGGTATTCGGAAATGAGAATTATGTGCCGCTTCCTGCCGCACCGGACTATCAGACCGCAGGATACCTTTATGATATGGCAGGCAGCTGGCTGTGCACTGATCTGCGGGATGAAAAGGGGAAGCCGTTCTTCTACAGTGTTTCTCTGTGCAAGGATCGCACAGGAATGCCCTCTGTAATGTGGTTTTACGGGGGCTACTTGGACGGAGATCTGCAGAAAATCACCTTTTACTGGGACGGAAACTATGTGGCCCGCAGACGTGCAGGAAGCGGAAGCTACGACATGGAAAGAGGTCCCTGGGAATTTGATTTCTGGCTCAACACACCGGACGGAGAGCGAAGCGGAACGATCCGGATGGAAGAGTATGACGCATGCCTGTACATCGATGATCTTTCCGGAGATTCCTTCTTCCCGTATACTGCGAATCAATCCGCCGTGTTTGAATATGTTCCTGAAAGCTACGGAGATACGGACTGGGAAAGCACGGACGCAGAAGCAGACATGGAATATCTTGCGGAGATTCCGGAGGTTAAAAGGCAGCTTCAGAGGGGCATGTATCTCTACTCAGGAGACGGCATGGAGGAGATTGACGGAGAAGTCTGCAATGTATTCCAGCTCCGAAGCGATAACGGCGACTTCTCTGTGACCGAATTCTTCTATGCGGTATCGCCCTCCAGGATTGTATATCGGATGGATTATCTGACCGGGGACTGGGAGCTTGTAGACTAACGTCAGCGATTACTTCCTGTCGATATTTCAGCACAGTTTTGTTTGTGGGAAGTGATCCTGATTTGCAGAAAAGGTCTGGCAGGGATGCATTTTCAAGTGAGAAATGATCCTGATTTGCGGGAAAATTCTGGCAGGGATGCATTTTCAAGTGGGAAATGATCCTGATTTGCGGGAAAATCCTGGCGGGGATGCATTTGCAAGGGGGAAAATGATCCTGATTCGCGGGAAAATTCTGGCAGGGATGCATTTTCAAGTGAGAAGTGATCCTGATTTGCTGAAATATCAGCGCAGAGATGCAAGTGGAGCTGCGAAATGCATCCGTAAAAGTCAGAAAAGCAAATCTGAGATGCATGATCGGTCGAAGCAACCTTTGCAAGTCCGAGCGAGTCTGAGTGTGGTCTGAGTGTTTGCAGAATAACGAAAAATACCTCTTGCTTTTCCGGACACACTCTTATATAATAACGCTTGCGTCTGTTGAGAGACAGACGCAAGACATAGAGATCGGGGTGTAGCGCAGTTGGTAGCGCGCCACGTTAGGGACGTGGAGGCCGCAAGTTCGAACCTTGTCACTCCGATGGTGGGAGTCCTCAGAAATGTTGAGAAATCAATGTTTCTGAGGACTTTTTTTGTCCTTGTAAATGGATACAGCTGGATACAAATCTTGTGACCTATGCATATAGTCTATCCATAGCGTTCTGCTTGTCGGCAAGCTGAACTGTATCATAGTCGTAGTGCCTAGCATCCACTTCTTCGGTATGCCCCATGATATGTGAAACAGTTGCCCGGTCATAGATAGCATTCAAACGGCTAGCGACTGTACGACGAATACGATGAATTGTTAGGGCACCATCTATTCCTGCTTCAATTCCTCTGCGCCTTGCTGCCTTGCCTAACGTGTTCGGAGTAGGGAGGGATCCGTTGTCCAGAATATATGAACTATCAATTCCCATGGTCTCCTGTGCCGATTTGATACGATCCAATATAGCAGTAAGTTCCTTACCGATAGGAATAGAACGATCCTTATGGTTCTTTGTGTCACCGATTTCAACCGTCTGCCCGTTGTTTATAATGACGCGACGCATGGATTTTGTAACACGGATGCAGCCATCTTGAATATCTGACCATTCTAACGCGGCAATCTCTCCCGCTCTCATTCCTGTATACAGAGCAATGAGAATACTGTAATCAGGGAGATAACACGGATTCTTGGCAAGGTGTGTATTTACCGCCTGCTGCACTTGATACATCTGTATGTCAGACAAAATACGCTCTTCGTCAGGCTGATGTCTCGGGTTATAGCAGGAGGGATAAACAACCTCTTTCAGGCTTACACGGTCCCATGGATTGCTATCTATGATACGTTGTCTGTATGCTACAAAGAAAATTCCCTTCACATACCCGGCAAGCTGACCGACTCGTTTCTGAGTCATCTGATAACGTTCTACCTGTTCAACCAGATAATCCTCAATGTCTGTTTCATTCAAGGATGAAATCTTCCGTCTCGAAAATTCTGTCCCATCAAAGAACTTTTTCTTGTCGGATTGGAACATTTTCAAAGATGTCGTCTTCAATGTTCTGTTGTGAGTTTTCTTGAAGTCGTACCAGAGTTTCCAACAATCCTCTACAGTCATATCTGATGAAGAAATCTTCTTCTCTTGTCCCATGAAAAATAAAATTACTGCGTTTTCTACTTCCTCCTTTGTTGGTTTTCGGATGAGCCTGCGTCCTTCCTTCTTAGTCTTGTCAGGGACCCAGGTACTCCATCTCTTGTCTTTTCCCTTACCTTGGGTAATGGGATGGTTCAACATTCCTAAATATTTCTCTCGTGCTTTCATTGCTTCATTCAGCACACCGTTCGGATCAAGTATATCATCAACAGTTAGTCTCATTAAAAATAATTTGGTGCAGACATAGCCAACCTATGAGCTGACAGACACCTTCTTGTTTCTTGTCTGTACTCAGAATATGGAAATTTGAAAATTCAAAAATTATGTTTTCGTGAATCGATGTTGTTTGTGAATAGGATTTCCATAATTTGAAAAAACAAAGGAGGTACGGACATGGGACGTACGAGAAAGACAGCAACTGAGATTGCTGAACAGATTGAGAGGGCACAGAAACGAATTGATGCCCTCAAGAAGAAAGAGCGGGAGGCAACAAAGGCAGAGGAAGCAAGAGAACGAGAGGAACTTATTAAGGCAGTCTATGAATGGGCAAACACTGTTCCCCAATTTTCAAAAGGATACAGTAATAGTGAACTGATTAAATGCTTCCATGAATTGGCTGATGCGAATCGGAAGAAGGCAGAGCAGGTACAGGGCGGCAGCTCTGTGGGCCCCGATAGATAAACGTAGTTTGTCTAGTGGGTTAAACAATGAAGTTGTTTAACCCACTACGATTACAGGAAAGAGGTGAGTGAATTGTACGGAATTATGCGAATTGAAAAGAGAGCGCGCAATGCCGTGTTCGGAATTCAGATTGAAAACAATAGGGATGTAGAACATCAAAGGAATTTTGATAGGTCAGATATCGATTGGACAAGGACAGATGAGAACGATCATATCATTCAATCTGGTAACTGGAATAAGGAGATTACACGACAAATAAAATCAAATGGATGCAAGGAAAGAAAGAATAGCATTGTTATGCTTGACGGTTTATTTACTGCATCTCCGGAATGGTTTACACAACATACGAGGGAAGAAATCCAAAAGTATTTTAACGACTGTTTGAATTTCTACATCAAAGAATATTGTCAGGGAGATCGTTCAAGAATAATCAATTGTGTAATTCATTTGGATGAAGCCACTCCTCATATGCACGTATCATCTGTTCCATTGATTAGTGATGAAAAAGGAACTCGTTTATCTGCTCGTGATGTGATGGGAGGACGGTCGGAATACAGGCATCGACAAACTATGTTTTACGAACAAGTGTCACGACAATTTGGATTAGAGCGTGGAGAAATATCAGAACGACCAGAAGAGAGAAGAAAACATCTATCCGTTCAGGAATATAAATCATTGGTGCTCGATTCTGAACTGAAACAATTGAGAGAACAAAAAGATCAAGCAGTTAATGACCGAGATGAAGCAAGGCGAGAAATTTCCAGATTACAGAGACAGTTACAAACCGCTCAATTACAGGTACAAAATACAAAGGAACAATTATCAGTTTTGAGCCAACAACTGGAAAGCGGGCAGAAACAATATAATCAACTTCCGGACTTTCTGCGTAAGGGGCCGCACGTTCAGAAATCTCCGTCTGAACGTCAAGCTGAACGAGAACGAAATCTCGATTTTTCCAGATAAAAAAAATATATATAAAACGTGCTTTATAAATTATAAATGCACGTTTTTATTTTTTTGATTTTCCATAATATGAATATGATTCATATCGTATATGAATCGTATCAGTTTCGTAAGATTGACACAAAAATGATTCAGAAAGGCATGGGTGATTAGTAATGAGAAAAGTGATTTTTAATATTTACAATGAAAATAATGAGTATTCTGGTCAAGGAATGGCAAGAGGGAAGGCCATTGACGCTGCTATTAAGGCGTTGAAATATTCCGGGTGCAGAGTTGAAATTATAGCTGATAATGATACAGAAGAAAGTGAGGTGCAAGATGAAAAAGAAAAATATTGTTAATAATAACGTTCTGGTTTGGAGTTGTACGCATCCTATTGTTGAAATATTTGATGTTGATTATATTCCATTCGACTGAGACAAACTAATTGCAAAAGAAGGAAGCATTTATGTTAGAGAAGAAGCACATCGGAAGAACTAGCAAACGACCGGATATCGAAACGTTAAATAACCTGTATGAAGTGAAGTCTGCTCGGGAGATTTCGGAATTATATGGGGTTTCGGAGTCAACTGTTAGAAGATGGATTTCACGCTATCGGAATGATTTGGAACAGCAAAAAGCATCCGGAAAAAAATAGTTGTCGTACTACGACATACCAAAAAAAACAGCGGGGGGTTCAAACGGTTCATTTTCAAAATGAGAATGCCAAAAAAGCCTATAAAATAGGCGTTTGCGGGCTGTTGAAGGGGGGTTCAAAAATCGGTTCATTTTGGGACAACAGGGGGGTTCATTTTCAAAAAATGAACCGTTTTGACCCAATCGCAGAGAAAGGAGGTGAGAACGAAAATGCTGACGGAGGAAAAGAAAAAATACATTCGGAAAGCTTTAATCAATGGAATGTCAATTCCAGAAATCGCGACAGAAATGCAGGTTAGTCAGAGTACAGTGAAGCGGATTAAAAAGGGGCTCCCGGCGCAGATCGAAAAGGAAGCACTGGAAACAGATGATATTGCTGTTGATACAAGCGAAAAGCTAACCAAGCAGGAAAAGCGGTATATACAGAAACTGCAGGGAGCACAGCAGTTGTATGAAGATCCGGAGGAAGGTTGGTGCTATCACCTTAAAAAAGGAGATCAAAGACTAAGGACAAGCGGCTGCTGGTGGAGTGCGATTGTATACCCGGAAAGCGCACCGGATCATTGGATAGAGAAACTACGGGCAACAGGAGCGCGAATAGCAATCAGTCCATTGCATGACCGCGACCGCTGGGATCATGACAGCCCAGAACTGCTAGTGGAATCCACCGGTGAAATAATCCCTAAAGGAGCCCGATATAAAGCTGGTGACCGGAAGAAAGCGCATTGGCATGTAATCATTGTGTTTGATAAATCGGCAAGCTATCAGGATACAAACGCATTGATACGATCATGCACACACGGGCCATACATTCAAAAATGCAGAAGTCTGCGCCTGGCTTATGAATATTTCTTACACATCAATGCCCCGGAAAAATACCAAGGGTACGATAAAGCGGAAATTCAGACGTATAATGATTTCCATTTGGAACCTAACAAATACGAAGTCGGAATGATGCAATGTGAAATGATGAAGATGATTGAAGATAATGATATTACAGAGGTACGCGATTTCGTCAAGTTGATACAGGATCAGCCGGAATACATGACCGTATTTTGTGGGAAACCGGGAGCGTTTACATCTTACATTGGAAGCCGCTGGAAGGCAAAACATCCAGATAGAATACAGAAAGTATGCATTGTAAAGGAGAATGAATATGCAGATCAATGATGTAGTAAAGATTATGGGAATTTATTTTCATGGCGAAGTTCGGAAGGTTGAAACTGTCACCAATTCGTTCACAGGGAAGAACGGAAAGCCGATTGAGTCTAAGGCCGTTAAGGTAAGTATTGATGATGATGACGAAAATCGAATTGTATTATATGATAAGAGCAGTGATTATATGGATAAATACTGCAAGGGAATGACCGGAACATTCAAGTTACGGTTAGATGTTGAAATGAGACCGGTCGGCTTTGGATCAATTGATAAGGGAAGCCTTTTGATTGTTGATTTCAAGGAAGATAAAAAGTGATTATAGAATGGATACAACAGTGGATACAGTTGAGAACGGCGTGCTGTAAACCTCCTGTTTATCAGTGTTTCCGAGTGTCGGATACTTCGAACCTTGTCACTCCGACGAATAGGATTGCCTCGGAAATGTTGAGATTTCAATGTTTCCGAGGATTTTTTTATGCCCGGATGAGATTTCTACACGATCTGCAATTCTCGTGTGACCTGGATCTTTTCTACCCTTTGGGTGAATAAGCGAGAGCAACAATACGCCACTTGTTGATAACGGTAATTCACCCCATCATAAAAGACAGTAATTTACATCCACCACAGATTCCATTTCAGAAGAAAGGAGCACTGCTATGAGGACGATTGTGTTTATTATCGGGACTTTTCTTGCAGTCGGTTCAATTCCGTTTATAATCGACGCCATCCGCAAGAAGGATTTCCGTGATCAGGTTTCCGGGAAAAAGGAGACACATCCCGTGCCGGAATCACTGAAACAGAATTATGACAGGACATCCTCGAATCCCATGGCCGATCAGCTGGCGCAAAAGGGAATCGATCAGGTGAAGCAGGATACGAAATCATACCCGCTGTAGTCATGTACGGTGTCTTTACTGTGTTTTTTACTGTGTACCAGAAGGTGCAGCAGTCTGGCTCTTGTGAATGCCGGTATTCCACCTGTAATATGAAAGAAAACTTATTTTTTACAGGGGGATCGGAATGGAAACAAACAAAAGACCAAAGAGTCTGAATTTTGCGGACGCGGCGGAGCTCTGTCTGCGGCATATGACAAACAATTACGATGCGGATCATGATTATGTTCCTTATGTGGGAGTGACGTTTGGTGAGAAAAGACCGCATTTTGTCCATCATCGCCTGGACTGGAGTGAAGTAATTCCCTATGCAATATATGGAGAAATATGTGCTCGTGATCTCTGCGGAAGTCAGGAAGGAACGGAGATAGAAAAAAAGCAGCGCGAATTGTTTCTGCGTCAGATATCGCCGCTGGATTTTCTGATCCACAGCAGCTCTTCTCCATGGAACAAATCCTATGAAATGTGTCTGTGGGAGCAGTCAAGAGCGCTGCATGCGCTTTTGTACTGGTACATGGAGGAGCACGATGAGCGGCTGGCCCATATCATGCAGAAGATGGTTGCAACCCTGTTTGATCTGTCGCATCAAAACGGAAACCGGCGGACCTTTGATCCGGAGCTTGTTCGCAGCATTGGCATGGGCCCGATTGCCCTGGGAGAGATCATAGATCCCCTGCTTAAATACTATGAGCTGTTCGGGGATGAAAAAGCAAGGATGCTTGGGGTGGGGCTTGCATATTATTGCGTGGATGCATCGACAGGCTTTTTTGATGAAAGCGGAGATGTTGCAGGCGATCAGCTGTATCGGTCCGGCATTTCCGTATTGAGCGGTGTTATGCGGGCTGCAAGATTAACGCAGGATGCTGCGCTTTTTGCAAGAGGGAAGCAAATACATGACCGGCTGTCCTCGTATGTGACAGGATATGGCTCAACACCTTGTACAGAACCAGCCTGCAGCAATATGGAGCTGATATACAGCGCCATTCATCTTGCGGAAACGGTGGATCCTTCTTATTACGAGCAGATTGACCGCTATGTCAGAAATCAGACGACAGAGGCACAGCTTCTGACAAAAAACGAGTGGAAACGCGAGCTGGCCCATGAGGGAAGAATTACCGGTGAGGAATTCCGCTGGGTTTTCGGAGAATATCCGGATACCTTGGATATTTTGCCATATGACTATTATGGAGATGATGTACTGGATAAAAGTGAAGGCGGGTTCCTGTGGACGGATTTTTCGGAGCATCGTTTTGTTCCGGCTTCTTTGATGCTGTGCTGCTCCGGACATGCGATGCGCAGCTTCCATCTGGTGGCAGAAAAAATGATTCGTCCCACCATCAGGGGCTTTGATGTTAATTTCCATTATTCTTTTGAGAATGAGTATGCGGAGCTGATCAGCTATGAGCCGTTTGAGGGGAAGTTTACGGTGATTCCCAAAAAAGACACGCAGGAAATACGTGTGCGTATTCCTGCATACTGGGACAAAGAGCAATTACACATATACTCGGAGCAAGGAGAGGTACAGGCGAAAACGGAAGGAAACTATGCCGTGATCAGAAACGCAGGGAAAGGACAGGAGATTCAGCTTCTGTATCCGCTGGAAAGCTATATCACAGAGGAGAATGTCTTCCGGCTTGTGGATCATGTTCCGAGTTTGCAGTTCAAAGTTCAGGTTGAGTGGAGAGGAAATACCGTGATGCGTCTGCTGGATCATTGCTCCGACAACCCCAAGATGATTTATAAGCACAGGTCAAAGGATGCCATTTATGGCGGGAAGCCGATGAAAATCTCCGGGCGTATTAACTGGTAAGAGCTTGTCAACGGAGAAGGAAAATGGAAACACGGTGCAGATGTCGCTGCTGCTGACAGACGAGGAATTTTCGGAGTATCTTTCGGAAATCAATCAGGTCACGATCAAGTACATGAAACAGGCAAGCTCTTATCTTCTGTTCTGTCCAAAGTGCAAGCAGGAAATGCTCATTGATTTACGACAATTTCATATAACACTTTTGAAACAGTCAGACGCTAAGACGCAGAGCTGAACTTGATGAGCAATCGAGTTCGTTCTGCGCCTTCTTAGTTTAGAGGGAATTTCATTATGAAGAAACTATCAAAATATTTGCTTTGGGCTTTCCTGCCTCCCCATCTATGAGCAGTATCTTCCCAGAATCATGCAGGAGCTTCGCGGCCTCGCCGATGGTTTGGGGCAACGCTATGAAGCCGTAGCCTGTTGGCTGTTTGCACTGTACTGCTTTGAAAGCAATCATGGGTGCAGTGTGTTCGCTGGTGTGAAAAATACGCTGCGGCCACGAACCATTTCGTTACTCCGGCGATGCAACGATACAATGCGGAAGATGAAAACTGGTATCAGACTCGTGACCGTCTGGCAACCCTGCAAAATCCTCCTTCCGGACTGACACTCGTCTTGCATGGGGAATGAACAAAGCAAACCGAAAATAAGGAGGATGCGAATATGGATTCGATTTTGGATTTTTTCCGGGGCGCCTCGCCTTGGGTGGCAATGGGACTGCTGTTGGCAATCTTTTTTGTCCGGAGTGCAGTGAAGAAAAAGAAAGGTAAAAAACAAGGGCTCTTCAGGCACCCCTGTGGGTAGGAAATGCCACTTTATCCTGTGATTAAGCC
>ERZ1026864.1388-NODE-1388-length-12284-cov-3.517786_pt1 | contig 12284 bp, 10 predicted proteins | sample MGYA00380162_ERZ1026864 | MGnify/ENA primary metagenome ERZ1026864 (study PRJEB33269, sample SAMEA4719798) | human gut metagenome | biome: human-associated habitat; feature: organic feature; material: feces | place: Cameroon | collected 2013-10 ... | reverse complement strand
GAGCCTACAGGAAATCTTGATCCTGCAAATGCCGAGGCTGTTGGCAATCTTCTTTTTTCACTTTCGGAAAAATATGGAAAAACTTTGATTCTTGTTACACATGATATGAATCTTGCTTCAAAAGGACAGATAAAATATTCTATAGAAAACGGGCAGCTTCAGGAGCTTGAAATATGACTTTTAGTTCATGCTTGATGTATGCAAAAAAAATATTTTTTTCAAAATCTCAAAGTTCTGATTCTGGAATTGGAAAGAGAAGTCTTACCGGAGCCATTGCCTGCATTGGAATAAGTCTTGTTCCGATGGTTGTTCTGCTTGTTGTTACAAACGGAATGGTTCAGGGAATGACAAGCCGGATGATAAATCTTTTTTCACGGGACATTTCAGTTTCAGTTTATAAAAATTCAATGTATTTGACTTCATACGAAAATTTTATTTTGGCATCAAAAAAACTTGCGGATATTCAAGGCGTGGAAAAAGTTTTCCCGGAAGTGCGAGGAATGGCTCTTGCTGCTGGAGAAAATTATAGATCCGGTGCATTTGTAAGAGGAATTTCACAAGATACTTTTTTTGCTGATAAAAATTTTTCTTCGCTTTTTAAAGTTGTTGAAGGAAGACTTGATTTGCCTGATTTTAGAACTGCTGTTATTGGAGAAAAAATTTCCGAGCAGCTTGGAGTTCATGTTGGAGACAATATAAAAATCATAAGCATGAATACAGCAGGAAAAAGATTTGTTCCAAAAGTCGCGCAGTTTAAAGTCGGCGGAATAATTTCAAGCGGTTATCAGGAACTTGATTCGCTTTGGGTTTTTATTCCAATTGAAGCGGCTTTTAATTCTCTTTCAAAATCATCTTGCGAATTTGTTGTTGGAATTGAAACTGAAAATTCTTTTTCCGAAGAACTTTCTTCTATTGCAGAGCGAGTCCAAACTTTTACATTTCAAGATGAAGGGTTTGCCGATTCCAGAGTTGAAACATGGAAAGAAGTCAATGCGTCTGAACTTGAAAACTTTGCTTCAACAAAAGCTTTGCTAGTTGTAATTATGGTTATGATTGTGATTGTCGCAAGCATAAGTGTAAGCTCTTCTGTTTTGATAATTGTAATGGAACGCAAAAAAGAAATTGCACTTTTAAAATGCGTTGGCGCGTCTCCAAACGGAATTGCGATTTCATTTGTTTTAACAGGAGCTTCAATTGGTCTTGCAGGAATTTTGATTGGTATTCCGATTGGACTTTTAATTTCCGTGAATATAAATGAAATAATCGGCGCAATTGAATCTTTTGTGAATTTTTTTGAAAAACTTTCGCTTGCATTTTCTTTTGGCGATTCTCATGAAATTGCAAAGTTTCATTTGCTTGACCCGGCATATTATCTTCAGGACATTCCGATAGAAATTCCTATAAAAGAAATTGCCGCGGTTATTTTATGCACGCTTCTTCTTTCCGCTTTGGTTTCTTTGATTCCTTCAGTAAAAGCTGGAAAAGAGAAACCTATTGATACTTTGCGTAAAATGTAATTTATGGTACACTCACTACTTGGAAAATGAGGAAAGGTATGATTTGTGATTTTTGCCATGAACGTGAAGCTGTAATTTTTATGGAACAAACCTCAACTGATGGTTCACGCCGAAAAATAAATATATGCCTCGAATGTGCAATGGAGCGAGGAATTTCTCCAGATCCAAAAAGCATAGAATCTTCAATCGGAAATCTTTTTAGAGAACTTGCCAATGTTTCAAAGAAAATTTCAGAGCGTGAAAATAAACTTTGTCCTGTTTGCGGAACTTCATTGAAAGAAATAACCCGGAATGGAAAAACTGGTTGCCCGGAATGCTATGCGATTTTTAAAAATGATGTAAGGCATTTTCTTGAAACTAATGGAATAAAGGAAATATTTAAAGGCTCAATGCCGGCTCGTCTTTCTTCTGTGCGTTCTGTTTTAAATGACAGAGTTGTTCTTCAGAACAAACTGAATATTGCTATTCAAAAGGAAGATTATGAAAAGGCTGCGATGTACAGAGATTATTTAAAGGCTCTTGAAAAAAGTGCAGTTTCAGGTTCGGCGGAAATTTCTAGTGGAGAAATCGGCTGATGATGAAAAAATCAAAAGAAGATGTTTCTGGAGCTTGGTATGCCTGTGCAGGACTGGAACAAGATATTGTTGTTGCAACCAGAGCGACTCTTTCAAGAAATCTTGCAAACTTTCCTTTTCCAGATAAACTGAATGATTCTGAAAGCGAGCGCATTCAGTCTATTGTTTTTGATGCGTTTAATTTTTTAAAGAATGCGGAAGATTTTCAGGCGATTTCTGTTTGCAAACTTGATGGCATTGGAAACAAAATAATGCATGAGCGCGGAATTCTTTTCGATTCAAAAGGAAAAAAAACTGGACTTGTTCTTCGCAATGATGGAAAAATTTCTTGTACTGTAAACGCTGACGATCATTTGAAAATTTCTTCTTTTATTCCAGGACTTGGAATTGAAGCCGCATCGAATTCAGTTTATGAAATTGACAACGAGCTTCAAAAAAGAATTCAGTTTGCCGCAAGCTACGAATTTGGGTATTTGACTTATTCAGTTTTAAATTCAGGAAGCGGACTTTCTGTTGTTGTAAAACTTCATCTGCCTGCCTGCTCATTGCTTGGCTCAATTGATTCAATTGTAAAAAATATTTCGGGCGATGGATTTAATTTGCTGGCTTGCTATGGTTCTGGCGGTGGAAATGCTTTGAGCGGATTTGGAACAAAAGGAACTTCTTTGGGCGGCTATTATATTGTTGTTCCGAAAAGTTCAGCGGGCGGAAGCGAGTTCGATCAGATTGCTTCGATTCAATGTGCTGTTCAAAATATTTTAAAGGAAGAAAGAGCGGCACGAAAAACTTGCAAGGCCCAGCATATAACAGAAATTTCAAATTATGCGCTTCGTTCGTTGGCTTTGGCAAATAGCAGTTTTTTTATTTCGCTTAGAGAAGCTATCGACATTATAAGCGGAGTAAAGTTCGGCAAGGATATTGGAGTTTTTTGTGGAATTGAAGACTCGGACTTGCATGCTTTGCTTTACAGAGTTCAGGAAGGGCATCTTGAATATGTTCTTGACAACGGAAAATTTAAATTTGAAAAAGATATTCAGGACAACCGTCCGCGTAAAATTGAACGGCTTAGAGCTTTGATTTTACAGGAAGCTTTTGAAAATATTGAAAAGTGAGGTTCCTATATGTACGAAAATTTTTCTCCTAGGGCACAGCGAATTTTGGTTGCGCTTGCTCAAGATGAAGCTTATTTTTTAGGAAGCCGGCAGATTGATCCGGAACATATTATACTTGCGCTTTTAAAATCTGCGGAAGGACTTGGATACGTTGTGCTTCAGCAGCTTAGAATAAATGTTCTTACTCTTCAGCTTGCGATTGAACAAAGCTTGCCTTCTCGTTTTCCAGATACTGAATTAAAGACGATTCCAAATTCTGATCGCACAGAACGTTTTTTAAATCAAGCGGCATTCGATGCAAAAACAATGCAATGCAACTATGTTGGAACCGAGCATCTTTTGTTTGCCGCGGCTACAGAGGAGCGTTCCCTTTTGTGGGCATATTTAAAGCGCGCAGGGATTTCTATTGAGCAAGTGAAAAAAACGATTGCGGATATTCAGCGGAAAATTCCTTCTTCTGCTGTAAAAGATCCAAGAAATTTTTCAGGCGGAAATTTTGCGCAGGAAACTCCAGTTCCTTTTATGGCGGACGGAAGCGTACAAAGAAAACAAAAGCAGTCTGGAATTCTTGCACAGTTTTCAAGAGACTTGACGCAAGATGCAAAGGACGGAAACTTAGATCCTGTTGTTGGTCGTGAAAAAGAAGTTTTACGCACAATTCAGATTTTAAGCCGCCGCACAAAAAATAACCCGGTTCTTGTTGGAGAGCCGGGCGTTGGAAAAACTGCAATAGCAGAGTCTCTTGCACAGCGCATTGCAAATGGAAATGTTCCTGCTAATCTTCTTGGAAAAAAAATTCTTCAGCTTGATTTGGCTGCAATGATTGCCGGAACAAAATATCGCGGCGAATTTGAAGAGCGGCTTAAGCGTGTAATGAAAGAAATCAAGGAATCAAAAAATATTATTCTTTTTGTTGATGAGCTTCATACTATAATTGGTGCTGGAGGACCAGAAGGTTCAATGGATGCAAGCAACATGATAAAGCCTGCTCTAAGCCGCGGTGAGCTTCAGATGATTGGAGCGACTACGACGAAGGAATACCGAAAATATTTTGAGAAAGATTCCGCGCTTGCAAGAAGATTTCAGACTGTAAAAGTTGAAGAGCCTTCCGAATATGAAACGCAAGAAATACTTTTGGGACTGAAAAAATATTATGAGGAATTTCACCATGTTATTTATGAAGATGATGTGATTCCGATTATTGTAAAATATAGCAAGCGATATATTTCTGAACGATTTTTGCCAGACAAAGCAATTGATATTCTTGATGAAGCCGGAGCTGCGAAAAAAATGCAGGAAGATGTTCGTCCGGAGGAATTGGATAAGCTTGAATCAGAGTATGCAAGATATAATGAGCAGAAACGTGAGCTTGTTGCTTCCCAAGAATATGAAAAAGCTGCGTATATCAGAGACCACATAAATTTGCTGCGCTCAAGAATAGATGATTTAAACCGCAAATGGAAATCTTCTGACGCCGCAAAAAAACGCCGTGTCTGCGCGGAAGATGTCTGCAAGATTATAAGTGAGATTTCCGGAATCGATGTTTCAAAATTGGATGAAGGAAAATCTGGCCGGCTTTTGAATATGGAAAAAATTCTGCACGAAGAAGTTGTGGGACAGGACGAAGCCGTTGCCTCGATTTGTAGCGCAGTCCGCAGAAGCAAAGCCGGCATTTCTTCGCATAAACGTCCTGTAGGTTCTTTTATTTTTCTTGGTCCTACTGGCGTTGGAAAAACTCAGCTTGCAAAGACGCTTGCAAAATTTCTTTTTGGAACAGAAGAAGCATTGATTCGTGTAGACATGAGCGACTACATGGAAAAGCAAAACGCATCTCGACTTGTTGGAGCGCCTCCGGGATACATCGGCTATGAAGAAGGCGGATTGCTTACGGAACAAGTTCGGCAACACCCGTATTCAGTTGTGCTTCTTGATGAAATTGAAAAAGCTCACCACGACATTTACAATCTTTTGCTTCAGCTACTTGAAGAGGGCGAATTAAAAGATAACCTTGGTCATACCGTGAGCTTCAAAAATACAGTTATCATTATGACCAGCAATGCGGGTGCAAGAGAAATTACTGCGGAAAGCAAAATGGGATTTTCCACAGCAAAAGAAGGAATTGTTCCATACAGCGAAATAAAATCCAGTGCAATGGAAGAACTCAAAAAAATCATGTCGCCTGAACTTCTTAACCGAATTGACGATGTGATAGTTTTCGATGCGCTTTCAAAAAAACAAATTGCGTCCATACTCGAAATTCAAATTAAAGAGCTTGAAGATCGTCTTGATGAAAAATCAATTTCACTTGTGCTTAAGACTAAAGCCAAAGAATATCTTGTGGAACACGGCTACGAACCTTCAATGGGAGCGCGCCCGATGCGTCGTCTGCTTCAAAAAGAAATTGAAGATCCTCTTGCAAATCTTCTTTTGCAAAATGAAAATGAGGAAGGCGAAACAGTTTCCGTGGATTGCATTGACGGAACTATTTCATTAAAACTCAGCAAGAAAAAAAAGAAAGCAGCAGCTGCAAAGAAAAAGCAGGAGCTTTCAGCGCAAGAAGCAAATCAACTTTCATAAAAAACAACGAGGATAAAAAATGTTTTCAGATTTTGGAAAAAAACTTACGGGAGAGTCTGGAATTTTGCAATTGATGGAAGACTTGGGTGCGCCTCTTCCTAAAGGAAAAAAAATTTGCGCACTTGGAGGAGGAAACCCTGCGCAGATTCCAGAACTTGAAAAAATGTACCGCGCTGAAATGGAACTCATAATGAAAGACGACCGTGCATTTGAAGATTTGATTGGAAAATACGATGGTCCGCAGGGAAAAAATGCGTTTATAAATTCTGTCGCAACTTTTTTTTCAAAGAACTTAGGATGGAATGTAAAGCCAGAAAATATCGCTGTGTGCAACGGAAGCCAAAGCGCATGCTTTTATCTTTTCAATCTTCTTTCTGGAACATTCACTTCGCCAGATGGAAAAAAAACTAAAAAGAAAATTCTATTTCCGCTTGTGCCGGAATATGTTGGATATGCGGACCAGGGAATTGAAAATGAGACTTTTGAAAGCATTCCTTCACGCTTTGAAGAATACAGCGACAACACTTTTAAATATTTTGTTGACTTTGAAAAACTTGAAGGCCGCCTTGACAAGGACAGTAGCATTGCAGCCCTTTGTGTAAGCCGCCCCACAAATCCAACCGGAAATGTTCTTACCGATGAAGAAATTACACGGATGTCTGTTCTTGCGCAAAAACATTCTATTCCGCTGATTATTGACAACGCTTATGGACTTCCGTGGCCGCATATAATTTTCAACGACGCAAAACCTTTTTGGAATGAAAATGTAATTCTTAGCATGAGCCTTTCAAAAATAGGTCTTCCAAGTTTGCGCACTGGAATTATAATTGCCAGAAAAGAAATTGTTACAGCTCTTTCAAATTTGAATTCTATAATCGCGCTTGCTTCGGGAAGTCTTGGCCAGGCGATTGCTTCTAATCTAATCGAAAGTGGAAAACTGATTGAGGCTGCTTCAAACTTTGTGCGTCCGTATTATGAAAAGAAAAATAAATTTGCCCAGAGTCTTGTGCATAAATATTTTGCGGGAACTGATTACGCCGTTCATAAAGGTGAAGGCTCGATTTTCCTGTGGATTTTAATGCGAAAACTAAAAATCACAACGAAGGAGCTTTACAAAAAACTAAAAGAGCAGGGGGTTGTCGTTGTTCCGGGTGAATATTTTTTCTTCGGAAATGGAGTCGCATTTAAAAATCATCCGCATTATTCAAAGTGCATAAGAATAAATTATGCGCGCCCCGATGATGAGCTTGAAGACGGAATCAAAATCATTGCAGAAACCTACAAGGAAAATTCTTAAAAAAACAAAGGGGCTGTCCCAAAAGTTTCTTTTCTGTTATTTTTGGTCTTGCCCCTAAAATCTAATATATATTGCAATCATTTAAAGATTGCTAACCGAGTTTGCTATGAAAACGCGCAGTATCAAGTATGACAATGAGAACTTGTTGGACCGCTCCTTGTCATCTTTTCTATGCAAAGTCCGAGGAAATTCACCCCTTTTACTTTTCCATATAGCTTTGTGCAAAGTCGATTACACATTCATCTCTTCTGTTCTCTTCGCATTCAGCATATCCTACACCGGCTATATTGTATTTTCTGTTCATAATATTTTTCCTGTGTCCGCGTGAATCTACTCCATCGTCAATTAAAAATTTTACAACCGTATTTCTTGCCGTGTCCACGCAATAAAATATATTTTCAGCCGTTGCCATAAATATGCCGTAGTTTTGCATTCTTTCAGATGGTGTCGAGCCGTCAACTCCTGTATGCCCAAGCTGGTCGGTAACCACTTGGGTTTCCGCATGGTCTCTTGCAGCTTGTGTAAGTTCTTTAGATGGTTTAAGTGGCGGGCGTGGAGTTTGTTCGTACATATATTTTATGCATTCTTTTACAGCCGCAGGACCTTCTTGTGTGCGGATTGTCCAGTTATATGGACCTGCCGCCGACATTCTTTTTTCTATATAGTTATATCCATCGAAATTTTCCAGCCTTGGAACAATATATAAATCAGCGTATTGCTTCGGATTTGTTCTTGCCTTGTTCATTTCCAGAATTACATTTTTTTCAAAGTCGTCCAGGTAATCAACATTTCTTGCGGTGTCTAGCAATTTAATGTTCCATAAAGAATTTTTGCTTTTTTCTTTAGCGTTTGAAGAATTGCTGGAGTTTTGTTTGCTTTTGGCATTCCCTTGTGTTTTTTGCTGAACTCTTTTTTTGCTGTTTGAAGGGCTGGCAGTTTTTCTTGTGGTAGAAGTCGAATTTACCGGCTTAGTTTTTTTTGCTGGTGAAGACTTGCAGAACAAAAATGCAGAAATAAAAATTGTAAATAGAACAAAAAAAAATCTTTTTTTCATAATAACCTCGGTTGTGATTTTTTAATCAGTTTTTATGTTGCAATGCTGCTGGTTTTACTCTTACACTGAATGCCGGCACTTCTTTTGTTTCAAAAGTTTTCGGGTATCTTGCAAGTTCTGCACGGAGTTTTGTCCCAAACGGAAGCTTTGCGCCCATTTTGTATTCAATTGATTTTCCAAGTTGAGCAACAAGCGCCCAGCCGTCATCGTCTTTTCGGCAGTTTGAAATTCCTTCTATGATGAGTTTTTCAGACAAGACAAAAGGCTGAGTTGCCGTTTCAAATGCGCTCCTAGCTCCCGGCTTGTAGTGAACTTGGAATGTTTGTTCCGGCGCATCTATTTTTGTAAAGATTGATTTTATCTGCTGGGAAACGCGTTCATCAAGAAGACTTGAAATGCTGATTGCCTTGTCTGCTGTTTCAAGCAAATTCTGCGAAGCTCTTGTAATGGAAACTGGTGTTTTAAAATCATAGTAGATAACAAACACTCGTACGCCTTCCGCTTTAAGCCCCGAAACAAGAACTGAAAGATCTCCGTCTCCTGCATAAAGAACAAGCGTGTCGAACCGTTCATCGCGGCTTTTTGTGTAGAATTCTTTTGCCGTGTTGAATACGATTGTTGTGTCCACAGCATCTTCTTTTAAAGTGGGAAGTCTTCCGTTTGAGCTTTCCTGCGAGCGCAAGTTGAATGTGTTGCGCTGAAATCCGGCTTCATCAAGTGCCCTGTAGAATTTCTGGTTTTCGCGGTCAAATTCCGCATTTGTTCCCATGAACACTTTTTTATCTGAGAACACGCATCTTGTTCCGGTTTCTGCTTCAATAAGTGAAGCCGTGTATTCTGTAAGAGCTGCAAAATTTATTGAGTAATAATTTCCGTCAATTCCGTCTTGGGCCAAATGTGAAAAGCCTTTTCTTGTATAATTTCCGTCTATAACAAAATAGGCTCTTGCGATGTCTTCCATATATCCTCCGTATATTTTTATTTTGCGTATATTAGCCTTTCAAAAGCCAGATGTGTTTTGAAAACAGCTTCTTATACATTGAAGATTTTTCCTTCCCTGATTTGCATATTTTGTATGCAATGTTTGTATATAGAATATAAAAAAGTTCTGTAGACTTTGCAAGCGTTTCAAAAAAATAAGCTGAAAATATCTTCGGGCAATTATCCCGAAGAAGTTAAAGTCAACTTATTTTGTTTTTGCAAATCCTGCAATTGCAATAATCCAGCCGGCAATTATCATGTAAAATCCAAATGTTGCGTGCTTTAAAAATTCTTTTCCAATAAGACGTGAAAGCGCGCTGTTGTTCATCTGCAATGCAAGAATTATTCCGCCTAAAATGCTTGCTGCAAGGGCAATCAGTTTAAAGAGCTTTACGTTTTTTATTTTGACAAAGCAAAGAACTGCTCCTGCCGCAGCTCCGATAAAAATCAAAAGAATTCCTGCGCTTATTACAGAAAAATCAAGATGCTGGATAATTCCAATGTTCTTCTTTTCCATAATTTTCCTCCCATAAAAAGTCAATGAGAAAATATCAATTTTCGATTTGACTTTTTAGCACAATTTCGCAACAAAGTGAGAAATTGCAGTTAATAAGAAAGTTTGCAACGCAAACTTGTGAATAAAAACTTTGACGCTATGTTAGGCAAAATTTTTATTACACTCTCCTGATTAGGGATTTTGTAGAGATTTATAAAAGACCTTAAAATTTTTCTAGTTTGTACTTGCGGCTTCCAAGACCGATTTTTTCACTGTGGATTAACGACATATCCCAAACTGATTCGGGCGTGGAATCTTTCCAAAGGTCTTTAGTTGGCTTGAGTCCTTTTTTTATGTTGTCTGCAATTTGCGAGTTTTCAAATCTTGCGGCTTGACAACATAAATCCGAGCAGGACTGGTCCAGCGCAACCGGGTCAAAACTTGCAGCCATTCCAAGGTTTGGAATAAGAGGCGCGTCATTGAAAGCATGGCAGTCGCACCAAGGGCTTACATCGCGGATTATGTTTATGTGGAAACAAGGTCTTCCGTAGCATACTGCCTGAGTGTATTCAGCCATTTTGCAGTCAAGGTCTTCATTTGCGTTCCAGTTCGGATTGTAGATTGCGTCAAAGTTGCAGGCGCCAATACATCTTCCGCAGCCTTTGCAAAGCTCTTGGTTTATAAAGGCTTTTTTGTTTTCGTAGGTGATTGCGTCAGAACCGCATTCCTTTGAGCACAAACGGCAGCCTTTACAGGCTTCCTGATTTACTTGTGGTTTTCCTGTATTGTGCTGATCCATTTTTCCAGCGCGGCTTCCACAGCCCATTCCTATGTTTTTTATTGCTCCGCCGAATCCAGTTGCCTCGTGCCCTTTAAAATGCGAAAGGCTTATAAAAATGTCAGCGTCCATTACAGCTCTTCCGATGTGGGCAACTTTGCAATATTCTCCGTTTACAATAGGAACGTCCACTTCATCAGTGCCTTTAAGTCCGTCTCCGATTATTATCTGGCAGCCAGTTGTTGCTGGAGAAAATCCGTGTTTTTGCGCGCAGTCAAGATGGTCAAGGGCATTTTTTCTGTAGCCCGGATACAAAGTGTTGCAGTCCGTAAGAAATGGTTTTCCGCCAAGTTCTTTTACAAGTTCTGCGACGGCTCTTGCGTAATCCGGACGCAGGAATGAAAGGTTTCCGTCCTCTCCGAAGTGAAGCTTTATAGCGGTGAATTTTCCGTGAAAATCAATCTGCTCAATTCCGGCTTTCTTGCAGAGTTTTTTCAGTTTTGCCTCAATTCCGCCGTCCTGAGTTACACGGAAATCTGTAAAAAAAACTTTTGATTCTTTTTCCATAATCTTCCTCGCTTTGTTTTGTGTGTTATATGTGGTTTTGAAAATGCGCTGTTTTTATTAAGAAGTGAAATTCTCCTATAAAAAGTCAATGAGAAAGTTTCAACTTTAGATTTGATTTTTTACGCAATTTCGCAACTAAGTGAGAAATTGCAGTTGATAACAAGTTTGTAGCACAAACTTGAAAAGATAAAAACTGACACTATTTTCGGCAGTTTTTATCTTACCTCCTTATCTGATTTTAAAGAATATTCCGAGCATTGCGACAGTTATTAAAAGCTGAATTATCATAAACTTGATAAGCACTTGTGTTGGCGACCAGCCTTTGTTTTTTCTCATGTGGTCGTGCAGCGGAAATCTTACTGTTTCAAAAATTGAAATGTGGAAGAATCTTTTGAGAGCGACTTTTAAAAGTCCTACACCGCCGTTTACAAAAATAATTGAAGAAGTTGCAAGGAATAAAAATGGATTTCCGCTTACCATTACGCATACGCCGATAAAAAATCCCAGCGCGCGTGAACCTGCGTCTCCCATAAGAACTGAGCTTGGAAACGCATTGTGCCACAAGTATCCCATAAGAACTCCGGCAAGGCAGAATGTTATTATTGCCCAGGAAGCTCCGTCTTTTAAATGCGGAACAAGAAGGTATGTTGAAATGTCAACATGGCCAAGCACGATATAAAAAAGCGCGCCCATAGTCAAAAGCGCAATCAGAACCAGAGTTGAACTTAATCCGTCTACTCCGTCTGTGCAGTTTGTTGTGTTTACAGACATCCAAAGCATGATTACTGTTATTGCAACGTAAAGCCAGCACGGAATATGAATCGTAGTTGAAAAAAATGGAAACCAAAATCTGAGTCTTCCGTCTGGAGAAGTCTGAGAAAGATAATGCATTAAAAGAAATGCCGCCGCTACTGCAATCACAAAATCTAAAAATGCCTTTCTGTATTCTCCCCAGCCTTTTAAGCTTCTGTCATCCAAAAATCCTGTAAGCATCATAAGCCAAGTAAGCGCAAGAATTCCAGACTGAAGATAATCCAGCGGAACGATTATAAAACAGAGAATTACAAATATTGTTATGAACACAACTCCGGAACCTGTGGGCTTTCCTTTTGCAACTTCTTTTGTCAATGTGAATTCTCTTCCTCTGTCGCTCGGAAGATATTTGTAGAATTTTGGAATTAATACTTTGGAAAGAAAAAATCCTATGTAAAGTGCAAGCGCAATCAGAACTGTATATGACTGAAAAAGTCTAGCTGGTCCCCAAAAGTTTTTCAGCAAGCCGCCAAGATAGTAAATCAAAGTAAGACCCCTTTTATTGTAATTTTATAAT
>ERZ1026864.1384-NODE-1384-length-12302-cov-9.357557_pt1 | contig 12302 bp, 9 predicted proteins | sample MGYA00380162_ERZ1026864 | MGnify/ENA primary metagenome ERZ1026864 (study PRJEB33269, sample SAMEA4719798) | human gut metagenome | biome: human-associated habitat; feature: organic feature; material: feces | place: Cameroon | collected 2013-10 ... | reverse complement strand
GGAAAGGCGTTCTGCTCATGCAGGGCGGTCTTGATGCCCTGTCTGGCGGCGCAGCGCACCACCGGGCCGGACACATAGCCGCCGCAGCCAATGACCAGGTCGGGCTGGATGTCCTTCATCATCTTTTTGGCCTTGGGGCCGGAGAGTGCCAGGTTCCACAGGGTAATGATATTCCGCTTGATATTGTTCAGGCTCAGCTTCCGCTGAAAGCCGGTGATCTCGATGTGATGGAAGGGATAGCCCGCCTGTGTGACCAGACGGTACTCCATGCCCTCCTTCCGGCCCGCAAAATGGATCTCGGCGGTGGGGTCGGCTTTTTTGATGGCTCCCGCAATGGCCAGAGCCGGGTTGATATGGCCGGCAGTGCCGCCGGCTGCAATGAGTACACGCATCTTGGTTCCTCCTTACTGTTCTGTCTGCGCTCTGCGCGCGGTATCCAGCACAATGGTCTTTGCCTTGCGCTGGCGCTCCCGCTCGGCGTGGGCTTCCTCCCGTTCCAGACGGGCCCGTTCGCCGTTGCGTCCGATATTGACCATAACGCCCATCTCGGCCAGCAGCAGGATCAGGCTGGTGCCGCCGGAGGAGAAGAAGGGCAGCGAAATGCCGGTGTTGGGCAGGGTGTTGGTGACAACGGCGATGTTGCAGAACACCTGCCAGGCGATCTGCGCCATGATGCCGATGCCCACCAGCGTGCAGAACCGGTTTTCGGCATGGAAGGCGATCCAGAAGCCCTGCACCAGAAAGAGGACGAACAGCACGATGACGATCACCGCGCCGACGAAGCCCAGTTCCTCGCACACGACACTGAAGATAAAGTCGTTGGTGCTCTCCGGCAGCCAGAGCTGCTTTTCGATGCTGTTGCCAAGGCCCAGCCCCGTGGCACCGCCCGAGCCGATGGCGTAGAGGCTCTGCTTGGTCTGGCTGGTCATCCGGTCAAGATCCTGGGTCCAGCCGTCCAGACGGCTCTGCAGGTAGTCGATGGAGTCCACGTGCTTCAGCAAAGTCTCCAGCAGGAACAGCGCGGCACCGGCACAGCCCCAGGTAATGATGCCGCCGCTGCCGCCCAGCAGCAGGATGGTGCCCACGATGGCTGTGGTCAGCAGGATGCCCGACATGTGGGGCTCCAGCACCAGCAGGATCAGGACAGGCACCAGCCACAGGATGGGCCGGATGAGCTCCACCACGATGCTGTGGTGGACCCACTTGCGCAGGGGCACCTCGCCGAATTTGACCTGCGGGGTCCTGGCGGCGATGTCTGCCGTGAGCAGGATCATCTCAAACTTTGCCACCTCGGAGGCCTGCAGGGTCAGGCCGCCGAAGCTGATCCACCGGCGGCAGCCGTTGATGGGGCTGCTGAACAGCACCAGCACCAGCAGGATCAGGCAGACAACATAGCCCAGCTTGACCATTCTGCGCAGGAAACGGTGGTCAAAATAGGAGAACAGGAACATCATGCCCAGGCCCAGCACCGTGCAGAGCAGCTGGGATTTGATGTAATGGAAGCTGTCCCCAAAGCGGAGATAGCCCGTGGTATAGCTTGCACTGAACAGCATGACCAGCCCGAACACCATGATGATGGCCAGGGTCGCCATCCAGTTGAGCAGGATGGGCGGCCAGGGGCCGGGGTCCCGCTGAAAGACGGAAAACGGCTCTGCTTTTTTTCTGCGGAGTGTTGCCAAACTGCACCCCTCCTTAACTGATTTTTGCCAGCTGAACGGTCAGCGCCACGCCCAGCATGGCAATGACACAAAAGGTATAGAAGATCTGTTCCGCGCTCTGGCCCCGCAGCTCCAGCCAGCGGTGGAGCGGTGCCGAGCGGAACAGCTGCCTGCGGCCCCGGCTGACCTTGCAGACCAGGATCTGCAGGGCTACCATGCCGCCCTCCAGCCAGAAGGGCAGGGCCAGCGGCAGGGTGAGGTCGGGCCAGCCGATGCACAGGGGCACGCACCCCAGCATCCCGGCCAGAAACAGGCTGCCCACGCTGCTCAGCCGCAGCTTTGCGGGCGGGAAGTTCCAGAGCAGGAAGGCCATCAGGGAACCGGCCAGTGCGGCGGGCAGAACGCCCAGCGGGAACCAGCCCAGCAGGGTCATCACCCCCATCAGGCCCAGCATGGCCGCAAAGGACGTGCCGCAGACGATGCCGTCCATGCCATCGGCAATGCGGGCACACTCGGCCAGTGCGACCAGCAGCCCTTCCCACAGCAGCGGGGCGGCAATGCCCAGATCGACATAGCCCACGCCCGGCAGGGTGATCCCGGCTGCAAGGCAGCCTCTGGCTCCCAGCAGCACCAGCACCACGGCACCGGCAGCGGCTTCCAGCCCAAGGCGGGTGTGCCGCCGCAGGCCCAGCACGGAACGGCTGCGGATGCGGGCCAGATCCTCCAGCAGACCCACGCCGCCAAAGAGCAAAGCTCCCAGCAGCGCTGTGAGCAGCCGGACCGAAAGCAAACTCTCAGCCCCCAGCAGCTCAGGCTGGGCCACACAGGCGGCTGTCCAGCCCACGCCCACAGCGGCCAGCACCCCCACCATCAGGCAGAGCCCGCCCATGGTGGGGGCCTGCGGCGGGCGCTCCGGCTCTTCCTCCGGCGCTTCCTGCTTGGGTGATGGTGTCTGCCGGGCCTTGGGCTCATCCCAGCGTCCCTGGAACGCCCGCAGCAGCGGCACCATCAGATTCCCGAGCGCCGCCGTGAGGAAGAACCCCAGCGTTGAGGCGGCGATCAAGGCGAAACGAATCATAGCTCGATGTTACTCCTTGTAAAAGATCTCCAGCACTTTTTCCAGTGCCATGCCGCGGCTGGCCTTGACCAGCAGGGCATCGCCGGGCTGCATTTTGTTCAGCAGGGTCTCGGCGGCCTGAGCGTAGGTGTCGGCATGGAGGGTGGGCAGCCCCTTGGCAGCAGCCACCACGGCAATGCGCTTGGCCTGCTCGCCATAGGTGACGAGGTAGTCCACCTTGTTCTCCACGGCCTGACGGCCCACCTCCTCGTGGGCGGCGCGGCTGATATCGCCCAGCTCCAGCATATCGCCCAGCAGGGCAAAGCGGCGCTTGCAGGGATACTCCCTGAACATGGCCAGCGCGGCCTTCATGCTGTCGGGGTTGGCGTTGTAGCAATCCTCAATGACATCCACGCCTCTGACGTGCACCACCTTCTGGCGCATCCCGGTCTGCTCAAAGTCGGCCAGACCGGCAATGACCCGGCGGGCATTCAGCCCCAGACGGGTGGCGGCGCAGTAGGCAGCCAGTGCGTTGGCCACATTATGCCGGCCCATGGCGGGGATCTTTACGAGGAAAGTCCCCTCCTCGTGATCCTCCAGCACAAAGCTCATGCCCTTTTCATCCTGCTGGATGGACAGGGCACAGACATCGGCGTTCTCATCGCCCAGGCTGAACCAGACCGGACGGACATGGTCGGGCAAGACTGCCTTGCGCAGGAAGGGATCGTCCCCGTTCAGCACCAGCGGGGCACCCTCCGGCAGACCGGCGCAGATCTCCAGCTTTGCCTTGCAGATGTTCTCCTGACTGCCCAGATTGCCGATGTGGGACACACCGATGCAGGTGATGATGCCTACATCCGGGCGGGCGCACTTGCTCAGGCGCTCGATCTCCCCGGCGTGGCTCATTCCCATCTCCACCACGGCGTACTGGGTCTCTTTGCCGATGCGGAACATGGTGCGGGGCAGGCCCAGCTCATTGTTCTGGTTGCCCTCGGTCTTGATGGTACTGCCAAAGCCTGCAATGGCGGCGTAGGTCATCTGCTTGGTGGTGGTCTTACCCACGCTGCCGGTCACGCCCACCACTTTGGGGTGGAACTGGCTGCGATAATTGGCACCCAGCACCATCATGGCGTGGTAGCTGTCCGGGCAGATCACACTCTTTTCCTCCGGCACGCCTTCCACGGGGTGGTTCAGCACCACGCAGAGCGCGCCGTTTTCCAGCGCCTTGGCGGCAAAATCATGGCCGTCGAATTTTTCGCCCGGGAACGCCACAAAGATGCACCCGGGGCAGACCTCACGGCTGTCGGTGGTCACCAGCGTGACCGGGGTCTCGCACTGGGCCAGCGCGTTGACGGCCAGGCCCTCCAACAGGATGTTTGCTGCAATTGCTTCCATACTCTCATTCCCCTTTATCCACAGATCAGATGTACGATGGTTCCCTGCTGGACGCTGGAGCCGGGTGCCTCACTCTGGCTCTGGACCGTGCCGGAGCCTTCGACTGTGCAGTTGAGCCCTGCGGCGTTCAGCATCTGCCGGGCAAAGTCCGCGCTCTTGCCGGTCACGTCCGGCACCTCGGCGTGCTTGCCCTCATAGGTATCGGTATACAAATAAACAGTGGTGCCGTAGGGCACCTCTGCCCCCGCGCGGGGGTACTGGTAGGTAACAAGGGCGGCGGTCTGGTCGGATTCGCTCTCGGCCAGGTGATGCTTCAAGCCCTTGATGTTCAGCTGCACCTGCGCGTTGCTCCACTCCTTGCCCGTCAGGTTGGGCACCTTGACGGTGGTGCCGCTGCGGTCCACGCCGTCGGTGGCGATGCCCAGATAGGGCGCGATCTCGCTGATGATGTTGCCCACCACAGGGGCAGCCAGAATGGACGAATAGTCGGTGCGGGCATTGTTGGGGTCGTCCAGCATGACGTAGACCAGGATCTCCGGGTCGTTGGCGGGCAGGACAGCCGCAAAGGATGCCACCTTCTTGTAGTCGCCATCGGCGCGGCGGTCCATGTTCAGCTGCTCGGAAGTGCCGGATTTGCCGCCGATGCGGTAGCCTGCAACGTAGGCGTTGCCGCCGCCGCCCTGGGTGCCGTCGCCCACCTCAAACTCCATGATCTGGCGGATGGTCTCGCTGGCGCTCTCGCTGATGACCTGACGGCGGATGTTGGTGCCGATCTCCTGCACCACATTGCCGTTCTGGTCCGTGATCTTATCCACCACATGGGGGGTGACCAGATAGCCGCCGTTGACTGCAGCCGAGATGGCAGTGCACACCTGCAGCGGGGTCACGGCCATGGCCTGACCAAAGGCGGAGGAGGCCAGCTCCACCTCGCCCAGACGGCTCTTGCTGTAATACTGCATGAAGCTGGTCTCATTGGGCAGGTCCACACCGGTGCGCTCGGTAAAGCCAAAGGCATCGAAGTAATCATAGAACAGGCTGGAGCCCACGCGCTGGCCCAGCTGGATGAAATAGATGTTGCAGCTGTTGCGCAGGGCTTCGGCCAGATTCTGGGCCCCGTGCGCCTTTCTGCCGGCGCAGTGGTAGGTCTGCTTTGCCACGCTGTACGCGCCGGAACAGTTCAGGGTGGTGTAATAGGTCGCCTTGCCGCTGTCCACACCCATGGCGGCGGTGATGACCTTGAACACGCTTCCGGGGTAGTACAGCTCGGTGATGGTCTTGTTCTTCCACTGGATATCCCGGTAGGTGCCGGTGTAGTCGGCCTCCGCATCCGCGATCTTCTGGCCGTTCTCGTCCCGCAGGTAGTTGCCGTTCTCGTCTTTTTTGTAGATGGTGTACAGCTCCGGCTCCGCCTGCACCTGCTCCGTCAGGTAGGCCAGATTGGCGCTGAAATCCTGTGGGTCATTTGGGTCAAAGTCCGGCTTGGAGGCCATGGCAAGGATGGCACCGGTCTTGACGTTCATCACAATGGCGCAGCCGCGGTTCTCAACAGTGTTGGCCGCCACGGCCTCGTTCAGATAGCGCTCCACCACCTCCTGAATGTTCACATCCAGCGAGAGTACCAGATTGGAACCGTCCTTGGCGGCGTAGGTGGTGGCGTTTTCATCGGCAATGGCGTTGCCGTAGGCGTTGCGCAGGGTGATGGTGCGGCCATTCACACCGGCCAGCGTGGACTCATAGGAGTTTTCCAGACCGTACACGCCCTGACCATCCGCATTGCAGAAGCCCAGCACGGCAGCGGCAAAGCGGCCGTAGGGGTAATCCCGCTGGAAGCCCTTGGAGGCCGACACCGATACCCGCCCCTTGCGGACAGTGGGGGTGCCGTCGTCGCTCTCCTGCTGGCCCAGGCCCAGCTTGGCCAGGATCTTTTCCAGCGCACCGGCGGATTTTCCGCTCTTGCTGTGGGCCTTGTTGTAGGTCTTGACGTACTCCTCAATGGAGAGCTTGATGGCATTGTTGACCTTGGTGGCCAGCACCTGATAGGAGCTTTCGTTTTGGGAGAGGGCATCGCAGACCGCCTGATACTGGGTCTGGTACTCCGCTGAAGTGGTGTCCACGCTGTCCAGACTCTCGCCGTCGCCCGAAAGCAGGCGCAGGGTGATCTGGGTGCAGACCTCCTTCATGGCGGCCTCATCGATGGTGCGGGTCTCCGCCTTGGTATCCTGATCGGTGGTGGTGGTATACAGGGCCGTGCTGTAAGAGGGGTCGGCCCAGATGGTCCAGACCACGCTGGTGGAGGCCAGCGTGATGCCGCTGGTGTCGTAGATCTCACCGCGGGTGGCCTGAATGGTGCTGTCCAGCAGCTGCTGCTCGGCGGCGTACTGGCGGTAGGTGGCACCGTCGCGGATCTGGATCTTGTACAGGCTGTAGATCACGGTCAGTGCGGCGGCCACCACAAGAAGCACGGCGGCACTAAAGCTGATATGGCGCAGCCGGGCACTGAGCCGTGCGTGCGGGTCCGCACTGCGGCGGCGGGCACTGTTCTTTTTGGGATTGGAGGATGGTGTTTGCATTGCGTACTCCCGAAGAAAACCGAAAAAGCGTGCGCTGCCGCACGCTTTTCGTTGTTTGGTTTATTTTGCCGTTCTGACAGAGGCAAGAATGGTCATTGCCCCATCGTGGAGCAGATCCGACCACTGCCGCACAGCGGATGCCTTGCGCACCAGAACGCTGCCCTCATCCAGCCGGATGTAGGTGATCTGGCTCTGGTCGATCTTCATCAGCCCCAGGCGTGTGGCGGTCTCCTCAACACTTGTGATGTTGGTGCGGCTGTTCAGGGCACTGTTGTAGTATGTATACTGGCTCTGCTCGCTCACAAGCTCTGCCTTGGCGCTCTGGATCTGAGAGTTCAGCTCCACCAGCTGTGCCTCGCTCCACAGCAGGCTCACCGCAAAGCCCACCAGCAAAGCCGCGCCCACCAGCTGCAGCGCGTGCTGCATGGCGGCCCGCACGGGGTTCAGCCGCTTTTTGCCGCCTTTTTCTACCCGCAGCGGGACTTGGGGCTGTGCCTGCGGCGCTCTTCTGCGCCGAACCTCTGTCATATCGTATGCTGCCTGACCCATGGTGATCTCCTCCTCACATCTCCGGGGCTTTGCCGCCCTCAGATCTTTTCCAAAACCCGCAGGTGAGCCGAGCGGCTGCGCCGGTTCTCTTCCAGCTCCTGCGTGTTGGCTTCAATGGGTTTGCGTGTGATCAGTTTTGCCTTGGCTTTGCCGCCGCAGACGCACACCGGGAACTCCGGCGGGCAGGTGCAGGCGGTGGACCAGCGGCGGAACTTGTTCTTGACCAGCCGGTCCTCCAGCGAGTGGAAGGTGATCACGCAAAGTCTTCCACCCGGTGCGAGATGCGCAAAAATGGTGTCCAGCCCCTCTTCCAGTGCGTCCAGCTCATGGTTTACCGCAATGCGCAGTGCCTGGAAGGTGCGGCGGGAGGGGTTTTTGTTCTTCCGGCGTTCCGCCGGGGGCATGGCGCTGGCCACGATATCCGCCAGCTGCAATGTCGTTTCAATGGGGGCAGTTTCCCGGGCTTCCACGATCCTGCCCGCGATCTGCCAGGCGAAGGGCTCCTCGCCGTAATCCCGCAGGATGCGGGCCAGCTCCTCCCGGCTCTCGCTGTTCACGAGATCTGCGGCCGTCTCCCCCTCCTGGCTCATCCGCATGTCCAGCGGGGCATCTGCCCGGTAGGAAAAGCCCCGGGCCGCGTCATCCAGCTGATGGCTGGACACGCCCAGATCCAGCAGCGCGCCGTTGATCGTTTCAATGCCCAGCTGCTCCAGAGCTTGTCCGGCATAGCGGAAGTTGATCTGCACCACGGTGGCAGGCAGGCCCGCCAGCCGGGCCCGGGCCGTCTGCACGGCATCGGGGTCCTGATCCAGCGAGATGAGCCTGCCGCCCTGCTCGCCGTTCAGCCGCAGGGCGATCTGGCGGGAGTGCCCCGCGCCGCCCGCCGTGCCATCCAGATAGGTGCCCGCCGGGTCGATCTTCAGGCCGTCCAGGCACTCGTTCAGCAGCACCGGGACATGCTCAAACGAGGCCGGGTCAAAGGGCTGTGCTGTTTTCTCTGTGTCCATGTTCCCAGCCTCCTTTCAAAACTCAGATAAGATCCTGCATCTGCCGCCCTTTTCTGCCCGGAGCTGCTGCCCGGGAAAGCGGCCTGCGGCCTGCCGGGAGTTTGTGGCCCGGTCAGCCTTGAGGATACAATTTTATTGTAACAAAACAGGCCCCTGATTGCAAGAGTTTCCCTTTTGTTTTTTCTCTCAAAATGTACCAAAAAAAGCCCCTGCAAGCCGTCGTTTTTGCTTGCAGGGGCCGGAAGCTCTCACCGGGAAATTTCACATTCCCGCATCAGAGCTGTTTCCGGGGGCTCTGGCGCAGGTTTGCACGGACATTTTTGACCTGTGCGGCGTTTTCCGCCATCGTCTCTTCCGTGGTCTTGAGCATATTATCACAGTAGTCGGTCACGGTCTGGCGGACAGTGCGGGCCTCGGTCTGGGCGGCGGAGACGATCTCTCCGGCGCGCTGCTGGGCCGCCTTGACGATCTCGGCCTCGCTTACCAGCACACGGGCGCGCTCCTCGGCCTTTTTTACAATGGCCTGTGCCTGTGCGTTGGCCGATTCGATGAGCTGGGCACGGTCGCTGACAATGGACTGGGCCTGCCGCAGCTCCACAGGCAGATTCTGGCGGATCTCGTCCAGATAATCCCGGATCTGCTCCACATCCACGATGCGCTTGCCGCCCGAAAGGGGCATTCCGGCGCTCTCCTCCAGCGTATCCTCAATGGTATCCAAAAGCTCGTTTACGTTCATTCCGCATCTCCCTCTCCGGCGCTCTGCCGGGGCTTACCATACTTCCACAGCAGGACTTTGCCGTATTTATACTGTTTTTTCAGGGTCATGCCGCCCACCTCGGCAGGCAGCACCAGGCCGGTCTCACTCTCGCAGATCACGATGCCGCCCGGAGCCAGGCATTTGTCCACGCTGGGCAGGATCTTTTCCAGCGTGCCGGTGTGGAAGGGCGGGTCCAGCAGCACGATGTCGAACTGCTCATGGCAGGCGGAGAGATACCGTGCCGCCTCGCCGATGTTGACCCGGCTGCGGTCAAACACGCCGCAGTTCTTGCAGTTCTTCATCACGATGTTCACGGCCTCCCGGTTCTCGTCCAGGAACACGCACCGGGCCGCGCCCCGGCTCAGGGCCTCGATGCCCAGCTGGCCGCTGCCTGCGTAGAGGTCGAGCACCCGGGCACCGGGCAGGTCGAACTGGACGATGCTGAACATGGCCTCCTTGACCTGATCCATCGTCGGGCGGGTGATCTCGGTGCCGGGCAGGGCTTCCAGCCTGCGGCCCCGTGCTTCTCCTGCAATAACGCGCATGTATCTGCCTCCTTCTCCCGCTGTCCGGGCCCCCTGCCCGGCCAGCAGCTGTTTCGTGTTTTCGTATCTCCATATTATCGTCAAAACGCAACTCTTTGTCAAGGGCACGCGTTGCACTCAGGGTGCAATTGTGCTAAAATCAGGGCAAAGCGTCCCATGTGCGGCGCGTTTTGCCAAAAAAGGAGAGTATCTGCTTATGAAAGTCCTGCTCATCAACGGCAGCCCCCACGAGAAGGGCTGCACCTATACCGCCCTGTCCCTGATCGCCGGGGAGCTGAACGCCAGCGGCATCGAGACCGAGATCCTGAACGTCGGCACAAAGCCGGTGGGCGGCTGCATCGGCTGCGGCGGCTGTGCCGCCGGTAAGGGCTGCGTGTTCGGCGGCGTGGTCAACGAGGCCATCGAAAAGGCCAAGACTGCCGATGCCTTTGTGTTCGGTACTCCTGTCCACTATGCGTCCGCCTCCGGCAACATGACCAGCTTCATGGACCGTCTGGCCTACGCGGGCGGCAAGTATCTGGCCTACAAGCCCGCCGCCATCTGCGCTTCGGCCCGCCGCGCCGGCACCACCACCACGCTGGACCAGCTGGTGAAGTACCCTGAGTTCTTCCACATGCCACTGGTCAGCGGTTCCTACTGGCCCATGGTCCACGGCTCCAAGCCCGAGCAGGTGCTGGAGGATGAAGAGGGCTGTGCCGTGATGCGGGAGCTGGGCCGCAACATGGCCTGGCTGCTCAAGTGCATCGAACTGGGCAAAGCAAACGGCATCACCCACCCCGAGAATCCCCGCCGCCCCATGACCAATTTTATCCGCTGAGTTTCATGTCACCCCCGCCTACCCGGCGGGGGCTTTTTTGATTTTAGCAGCTTTTTCTGCAAAAACGGAAAAAATAAGGGACGGAGTGCTTTTTTCGTTCACAACTTTGTGATAGCATAAGGGTAAGAATTATTTTGTGCAGAGCGATGGAGACAGGCTATGGAACACTACGATTGGAACGACGGCTGGCTGTTTGCCCCCACCTTTGATCCCGCCATCGTCCGCCCCGAATGCACCGGGGTGGAGCTGGAGCCGGTGCGCTTGCCCCACACGGTCAAAACGCTGCCCTACAACTATTGTAACGAGAACGAATACCAGCGGGTGTCCGGCTACCGGCGGGAGTTTTTTGCGCCCAAAGAGTGGCAGGGCCGCACGGTACTGCTGACCTTTGGAGCCGTGGCCCACGATGCCACCGTGTTCTGCAACGGGCGGCGGGTGTTCCACCACGGGTGCGGCTACACCGCCTTTACTGTGGACCTGACCGAATCGCTGCTGCTGGGCCAAAAAAATGTGGTGGCTGTCCGGTGCGACAGCCGGGAGGACCTGAACATTCCCCCCTTCGGCGGGCAGATCGATTTTCTGACCTACGGCGGCATCTACCGGGCCGTCAGTCTGGACGTGAAGGAGCCCGCCTACCTGCGCGACATCTTCATTGAGGCGCAGGCCGAGGGCGATTTCCGCATCTATTCCTCCACAGTGGGCGAGACCATCGGCTGCACCCTGCAGGCCGAGATCCGCAGCCCCGCCGGGAGCAGAGCCCTGTACAGCGGTGAGCTCAGCCTGCCCATTGTGGGCACCCTGAACGGCGTGCACCCCTGGAGCGTGGAGCATCCCTTCCTCTATACCCTGACCGTCCGGCTCATCCGGCCCGGCACCAGCGGCCTGCCCGACCGGGTGCTGGACGAAAAGAGCACCCGGTTCGGCTTCCGCACCATCCAGTTCGTGGCCGGGGGCTTTTATCTGAACGGCCAGCGGGTGGAGCTGCGGGGCCTGAACCGGCATCAGAGCTACGCCTATCAGGGCTATGCCATGCCGGACAGCATTCAACAGCTGGATGCCCAATTGTTGAAAAAGCAGCTGGGCTGCAATGCAGTGCGCACCAGCCACTACCCCCAGAGCCCGGCTTTTCTGGATGCCTGCGATGAGCTGGGCCTGCTGGTGTTCGTAGAGATGCCCGGCTGGCAGCACATCGGGGATGAAGCCTGGCAGGCCCAGGCATTGCAGAACTGCCGCGAGATGGTCTGCCAGTGCCGCAACCACCCCAGCGTGTTCCTGTGGGGCGTGCGGGTGAACGGCAGTTCCGACAACGAGGCCTTTTACAAGCGCACCAACGAGGCTGTCCATCGGCTGGACCCCACCCGCCCCACCGGCGGCGTGCGGATTGCCCGCAAGAGCCAGCTGCTTGAGGACGTTTACGCCTACAACGATTACTCCTACTCCGGCCGGGGCCCGGGCTGCGAGCCCCGGTCTGCCGTTACGCCTGACCTGCGCAAGGGCTACCTCATCAGCGAGTTCGGGGGCCAGCAGTTCCCGGCCAAAGCCTTTGACGACGAGCCGCACCGGCTGGCACAGGCTCTGCGCCACGCCGCCGTCCTCAACGATGCCATTGCCCAGCAGGGCGTGGCCGGTGCCCTTGGCTGGTGCATGGCCGATTACAACACCCACCGCGAGTTCGGCAGCGGCGACCGCATCTGCTACCACGGCGTGACGGACCTGTTCCGCAACCCGAAGCTCTCTGCCGCCGTCTACGCAAGCCAGAAAACGCCCCGCTCCCCTTCGGACGTGGTGTTCGAGGTCTCTTCCAGCATGGCGCTGGGCGACCACCCCGGCGGCTTTGCCGGGGCCTGCTGGGTGTTCACCAACGCCGAGAGCGTCCGCCTCTACCGGGGCAACGATTTCATTGCCGAGTTCACCCCCGACCATCGGGGCCGCTTTGCCGCCCTGCCC
>ERZ1026864.1380-NODE-1380-length-12326-cov-2.651699_pt1 | contig 12326 bp, 8 predicted proteins | sample MGYA00380162_ERZ1026864 | MGnify/ENA primary metagenome ERZ1026864 (study PRJEB33269, sample SAMEA4719798) | human gut metagenome | biome: human-associated habitat; feature: organic feature; material: feces | place: Cameroon | collected 2013-10 ... | reverse complement strand
TTGGCGCCGTCGTACTGCGTGGAAATCGTGACCGTGGGCGGGGTGATGTTGGGGTATTGCGACAGGGGCAGGGCACGCATGGCCACGATGCCCGCCAGCACAATCAGGATGGAGAGAACCGTCGCAAAAATCGGGCGGCGGATACACAGGTCGCTGAGCATGGTTGTCGGTCTCCGCCCTTAGTTCTTTTCTTCAATCGGCTTGACCGGCAGTTTGTTGCGCATGCGCTGAATGTGGTCCGTGATGACCCGATCGCCCTCCTTCAAGCCGGAGAGGACAATCCAGTCCGTGCTCTTCCACGTGCCCACGGTGATGTCGCGCGCGCAAGCCGTGTCGTTGGCGATCACAAAGACCTGATAGACGCCGTCGGGTTTTTGCACCACGGCCTTCTGCGGCACGCGAAAGGCGTTGTTGACGATCCTCGTTTGCAGCTGCACGTGCACGAACTGCCCGGGCACGATGCCGGGAGTGCCTTCGGGCACGGCGGCGCGAAGCGTCAGGGAGGCGCTCGCGGCATCCATCTGACGGGCCACGTAGTCGAGTTTGGCCTCGACCGTCGTGCCGTCGTCAAGCAGCAACCGCACGGGGTTTTCCAGCGTCACCACGGCTCCGGCAAGGTCCCGCTCGCTCACGGCAAAGACGATGCGCATCCGCTCGGGCTGGGTGATGGCGGTCAAAAGGGTGGATGTGGCCGAGACAAGCGTGCCGGGATTCACTAAGGCGCGGCTCACGATGCCGTCGCTGGTGGCCTTCACCTCCGTGCGCTCCAAATTGATGCGGGCCGTCTCTTCGTTGGCGCGGGCCATGCGTACGCTCGCCTCGGAAATATCCGCGGCGCTTTGCGCGTCGTCCCACGTCTTCTTGCTCACGGCCTTGGCCTCGAAAAGCGTCTTGTAGCGCTGCGCTTCGCGCTTGTTTTGCGCGAGCTGCGCCTCGGCCTGTTTGCGACTGGCGACGGCCGCGTTGTAGGCGGCCCGGTACAAGTCCTGATCGAGCACAAAGAGAGTGTCGCCCTTTTTGACCCGATCGCCTTCCTTGTAGGCGATTTTCTCGAGCGTGCCCGAGACCTGCGCGCGCACTTCGGCTTCGCGCACACCCTCGGCCGTGCCCAGGGCTTCGGCCCAAATACCCTCGTCCGAGGCTTTGACGGTCAGGAAACTGACGGGCGTGGGCGCCTTGGTGGTTGTCACGGGCTTTTTGTCCTGGCAGCCCGTGAGCACCAGAGCGGAACAAATCAGAGCGGCACAGGCCGTCAGCCCTTTGCGGGCCAGGGGGTGAAGCAGCAAAGTCATTTTTGGTCCTTCGTTACCCGCCGTGTCGCCCACGAAGGGATTGGGCGAGGCGGGGGTCAAACAAGGGATGAGCACGGTCCCCGGAAAGGTCGGCGGCGGGCGACAAACGCCGCGGCCGCCGAGGTTTTCGAGCCGCAATGCTCGGCATGCCCGACTATTCTAGGTCTAAACAACCCCCGTCTGAAGACGGAGGGTTTCCCCTCGGCCATCCGGACGGAGTGCACACGATATGAACGAAGCTCTATCCGCCGCCCGCTTGCGCAGACAACGGAGCGTCACTTCGCCCACGGGTGCGGTTCTGACGCAGCTCTCCGATGCGCATGGCCTTGAGGTCACGCACGAGAAAGTGCCGGAGAAAATCCTCCCGACACTCTTGTCGAGCTTGAAGTTTCACTACCCACCCGGCGTCAAGCCCAACCTGTTTCACGGCTTCCCAACGTTCGCTCAGAACGTCGGGCGGCAGAATAGCGTGTGGCGGCGTCATCGAGCCAAAGCAGATTCAGGGCCGCCAGCGCGTTCCGATTGAGCCACAGCCCGGATTGACCCAATTTGACCCAGCGCTCACACAGTTCGTGTCGGACATATTGGCCCGTTTCAATGTCGTGCTGACTCGGGCGCAACTCATAGGGCGGAACAATGAAAACCTTCAGACCGGCACTTACAGCCTTGACGTTCAGGTTTGTGACAAACTGCCCCGGAGCGGCCTTTGAAATCGACTTACCGTAACGCGACTTTTGGAACGCTTTGAAATTGTTCTTTTCCACGATGATGCATCCGGCCTGCCCGAGCACCCAGTTGACCGCCTCATTGCAGACGCACTTGCGGTGCGCGGCGGCACGACGCTGAGCATCGGCATATACGGTGCGGATTTTTTCGTAGTGCTTGGAGTACACCCAGCCGGATGCGCCTTTCTTTACCGTTTTGTCTTCGTTGTAGTTGTCCTTATTGGTGGCTCTGCGCGAACGGTCGAGCTTGCGCTGCAGGAGCCGAATTTCCCGGTCAGCCTTTTTCAAGGGCGTTGCCAAATCAACTTTCTCAACGGCGCCGCACGCGTAGGCCACGGTCATTGACTTCGTGCTCGGGTCAATGCCGGCCTTCCGCTCGGTCGGCGCGAAGATGTGCTTGATGGGCGAAACACCTTCGCAGACAAGCTGCACGAACCAGCGTTTGCGGCCGCCGAACTTTCTCCAGAGGATGCGGCAGTACTTGACGCGCCGCGGTTTGCTCGGATCAATCGGATCGGCAAGGGCTCGCATCAGCCAATCGTCCTGTTTGTTCACAATGACGGGCAGGCGGCGTTTGCCCCACCGCACGCAGCCTTCCTGGGCTTTCCAGCGAAAGCCCGTCGTATTGGTTTTGCCTTCAATGGAATGAATGCCTCGCCGCTCGCTTTTAAAACGAGGCTTGCCGCCTTGACGGGTGCGGTAGCGCATGAAGGCGTCCCAGAGACGGTCGGCGATCTTTTGCCCGGAATTGCAGTCAAGCTGCTCGGCTCTGCCGGAAGAATGCCGGTGCTTATTGAGAATCTTTTCAAAACCGCTTTTTGTTAGGTCCGCCTGCCGCATCAGGCGGTTGAACTCTTCGCCGGCCTCTTTCTTGGGCAGAGTGCGCGCCAGCTGCCAGTCCTGCGACTCACGCAGCGCCTGATAGCGACCAAGTACCGTACCGAGTGTGGCGTTATAGAGATTGCGTGCGAAGTCGAACGTACGTTCGAGCAGCGCCTCAACATCGGCGCCCACACGAAGGGGAAGTTCGGCAACGAAGCTAGGGGTGGCAGCGGTTTTCATGAGCTCAAAATCATGTCACAAAACTGCGGAAAAGTCGTGCTTGATAAATTTTTTGTTTTTTCTAGCGGCGCATTCCTCCGCCGTTTGAAAACGGTAGCTTCCTGCGCCGATTTTTGTGAAACTGAAACGAGCGTAAAGATCTGTCAAGCGCCGTTTCTAGATAATCTCGGCGGCTCTCTCAAGCCACGCCTGTGCCCGCGGCGTCAAAAGCGGCATGAGCTCCTCTTTGACGCGGGTGTGGTAGGCGTTGACCCAGTTGATCTCCACGGGCGTCATCATCCCGGTTTTAATCAGGCGCGAGTCGTAGGGTATGAGCGTGAGCGTCTCAAAGTGCAGCATCGGCTGCATGGCCGTGAGCATCGTTTCATCCGGCACGGGCGTGATGAGGTTTTCCGTGCGGATGCCGTATTTGCCCGCGCGGTAGATCCCGGGTTCATTCGAGAGAACCAGCCCGGGCACCACGACGGCCGACTCCTTGGCCGGAGCCCTCGGCGAAATGCTCACCGGCCCTTCGTGTACCGACAGCACAAAGCCCACGCCGTGGCCCGTGCCGTGCCCGAAGTCCGCCCCGATTTCCCACAAGGGAGCGCGCACGAGCGTGTCGAGCTGACTGCCGTAGGCGCCCTTGGGAAAAACCGCGTTGGCCAAGGCAATGTGCCCCCTTAGCACCGCCGTGTAGTCCGTGCGCATGGCCTCCGTCGGATTGCCGATGACGATCGTGCGGGTGATGTCGGTCGTGCCCGTCAGGTACTGGCCGCCCGAGTCGATCAAAAGCAGGGTGTCGCCGTAGCGCTCGATTTTGGCGTTGTTGCCCGTTTCGGGCGAGTAGTGCGGCAGCGCGGCGTTGGCGCCGAAGGCGACGATCGCCGGGAAGCTGTCTTCGATAAAGCCCGGGCGCTTGGCGCGCTCGGCGTGCAACAGCTCGGAGAGTTCGAGCTCGGTGGGGGTGTCTCCGCGCGCCAGAAGCTCTTCGAGTTGGGCGTAAAACTCGCACAGGGCCGCGCCGTCCTGGCGCATGGCCTCGCGTAAGAGATCGAGCTCGGCGCGGCTCTTGCGGCTCTTGAAAATGGTGGTGGGACGCTCGCCCGTGATGATTGAGGCGCCGGCCTCTTGCAAGAGAGAGCAAACGGCGTGGCTGACGGCCGACGGGTCGAGCAAAACACGTTTACCGGCGAGCGTCTGGGCAAAGACACCCGGGCACTGCGCGTAGTCGGTCGTAGCGATGCCTGCGTCCTTCAAGTGCTGCACCACCGCGGGATCGGTGAGTTTTTCGGGGTTGACGTAAAGCGTCACCGCCTCGTCCGTCACGGTCAGATACGCGGCAAAGACGGGCGTGCAGGCGATGTCGCGGCCTCTGAGATTGGTAAGCCACGCAATGTCTTCGAGCGTGCACAGCAACAGGGCCTCGGCCCCGGCCTCGTGCACGGCCTCTCTGACACGGCGCACTTTCTGCGCCACGCTTTCCTGGCCGTTGGTGAACACAAAGACGGGTTTGATTTCAGCGGCGGGTCGCTCGAGCCAGACGCGTTCCATGACGGTGGTGTCGCCCGTCACTTCGATGCCGCGCTCGGAAAGGCCGCAGGAGAGCCGCTCAAAGACGCTTTCTGTCAGGGTGAGCGTGTCACAGGCAAGTTCACTGCCCGCGGCGAGGTTTTGCTGCAGCCAGCGCTGCGGGGCCGGAATGCCAGCCGCGCCCAGGCGCATGAGCTCAATGCCGCTGCCTTCGAGCTGCCCGGCGGCCTGCTCCCAGTAGCGGCTGTCGGTCCATAACAGCGCGCGCTCGTGTGTGACCACCAGCGAGCCGTACGAGCCCGTAAAGCCCGTCAGATACCGCAGAAACTTCCAGTTTTCGGGAAGGTATTCGCACAGATGGGGATCGGCGCTGGCCACCAGCCAGGCGTCGTACCCCTTATCGCGCATGGCCTGACGCAGACGGGTCAGGCGATCGCAAACGGCCGAAGTCATCAGCAAAAATTCTCCGCAAAAGGCCTTCCGACCCATAGGGGGGGCGCAGGGGGCGGACGGCAATGGTTTGACTGCATTGTAGAGGCGAATGTGCCGTTCGATTGCAAACGTGCTTATGCAGGCGATTGGATCAGCTTTGCTGAGCAGTCCGCAAAAAAGGCAAACCGCGGAACGCCTGATTCTTATGATGTTGCCGCGGTTTCCATGTTTTTTGTCGGAAAAGCCCCCCCCCGAATTGGTTAACGAAGCCGGTAGCGGGTGTTGCGGCCACCGCCTTCCTTCATGACGATGCCCTTTTCCAGCATGCTCTGGAGAGCGTTGACCGTAAAGCCGTAAGAGCGTTGCAAAGAATTCTGAATTTCTGCTCGTTTGCTGGCTCCTTTGTTCCTGAGGAAATCGACAATGTGCCTCTCGGTCTCGCTGAGGTTTTCCGGATGCAGAGTGATGCGAGGCAAGACGATCATCAACGCTCTGGGATATTCGATGAGCTTGGGTTCGAGTCCATAGGGTTTGTAGCTCGAATACATGAGCGGAATGCCGATCCCGTACTTCTCCATGGCGGACAGGCGAAGCAGCATTTCCGCCAACCTGGGGTTCCTTGGCATGGAGGCGCCGAGCTTCAAAAGTTCCGGATCGGCTTCGGGCAGCAGTCCTCCGAAACTTAGAAGTTCAATGCGATCCGAAAAACAGGTGATGGTCGACGCTGCCGGGATGCTGAAATCGCGGTGGACAAAGAGGTTGACAAGTGCCTCTCGAATGGCTGCCTCGGGGTAGTCTTTGACCTCGTTTCTCGTCCCGTCGCGGCGCAAATCAAATGCGCCGATTTCATACGAGAAGCCAAAACGGTTATTGAGGAGCTTTCGAATGCGGTTGTATTGATCCACGATGCAGCCTTGAAATGTGAGGATGCCGCCTGCATTGGATCCTTTGTCCGTGCCCGAAAAAAAGCCCACGCGAGTCTCAATGGTGCTCTGATCCGACACCCACAAAGCCAGGTTGGTGAAGAAGCCGCTGTTTGTGGTCATCCCCAGGATCTGATACTTCTGCTCGGAAAACTCAATACCGGCGGCCTCAAAGTATTTGGCAAGCGTCTCAAACGTTAACTTTTGCTCCGGTGAGGCACGAAGCTCATAAGGGGTTGCATCGGACTTGCGGTACAGTGCCTTGAGCTCATCATCATTTACCGCGTAGTTGCTCGAGCCACGACGCATGTAACACAAACGCTCTTTACCGCTTTCCTTTGAGACCGTCACGAAGTAGGGGGGATGACGTCCTTCCAGTACGTCCGCCACAACAACAGTTCGGCCGTTGACTGTCTCGCGGGTGACTTTGCACAGATCAATCGACTGGGGATGTATGGCAAATCGGAACACGGAAAGAATGGAGCGCTCCACCAAATCCGGGTTGTTAATGCCGACGACTTGCCCTTCGTTATCGACACCAAAAAAGACTTTCCCGCCTGAGGTGTTCAGGAAAGCGCAAAAGCATTCTTTTGCCGTTTCGGTCCACTCTGGCTTGAATTCAATCTGCGGTCCTTCGGCAGAAGGGATCTGAATGCTATCAATCATATGTCATTTTCTATCATTTTTCGTGATAGTGTCGATACTATCACGGATGATGATGAAAATCTGTCCCGATGTCGATTTTTCTCCGGAACATATTGAAGCTGTGGGGACGAGGGGCGCTATCCCGAATTCGTACGGCAGTCATAGTGTCACGGTGTTGCCGATCCGTCATGACCGCGCTTGAGGCGGAACCCGGATGCTATCAAATTAGTATCAAATTCAATTATTTTAGATGATAGTATCGATACTATCATCGCAGTGAAAAAACTAAGGCGGCCGTTTGGCCGCCTTGCCCGTCAGAAGAGCTTGATGATGGTGATCGTCAGGGGCATCTCCACCACGCCGTCGCGGGTGGTTTCGCTGCCCACGTCCACGCTCACCAAGCGCCATCCCGCGTCGCGCATTTCGATGATCGTGGCCTGCACGTCGAGTTCCTCGCAGGCAAAAACGATGTCGTTGAGGGCGTGCTGGGCCGAGAGCGGATCGATCGAGCGGCACGAGAGGTGCTTGCGGTCGGGCGCCTCCATCAGGGCCTGCAGGTTGCGGGTGGCCGGCCGCTGCATTTCGATCACTTGGCCTTCGATCGAGGGCGTGCTCGTGCAGCCCGCCAGGACGAGGCAGGCGCAGGAGGCCGCAGCAGCGGCCGCTCGCTTGAGGGTGAGGGATATTTCAGACATGATCCCTGATTTTAACGGCGGCGCATGCGCAAAATCATGCCCGGGGGCAGATTTGAGCTCACGGATTCAAAGCGCGAGTCATTGCGCTCGGGTTTGGGCGAGCGCACAACCGTCGACTTGATGTTGCTCGAGCGGCGATTGTCTCCCGAAAAGCGCTTGCCCTCGTTGTCAGAACGCTTCTTGGCGCCCGAGCGATCCGCAGGCCTGCCCCGCTTGGTGCTGCGCGTGTTGCCCGGCATGGTCTGCGGCAGGAAAATGGCCTGATTTTCGGGGGCGAAGGGATCCACGGGCTCCCAGGCGGCACGCGCGGGACGGCGGTTGTCCCGGCGGTTGAAGCGATCGGCCTCGGAAGTACGGCGGTTGCCGTTGCGCTCGCCCGAGCGATCGTTGGAGCTCTGGCCACGGGCGCGGCCGCCGTCCTGCGGACCTCTCTTGTCGCCCCGGTTTGCGCGCTCCTGAGCTTGTCCTTGCGCCAGTCCCTGCCGGCGGCGGGGCGCGTTGCGCTTTTGGGCGTCGCCCGTCTGAGTCTGCGGCTTTTGCGCCGGACGGCGGATCTTCTTTTCAAAGCGCCCGTCGGGGTTGTCGGAAACGCCGGCGGCCGCGGCTTCCTTTTGCACGGCCTCGTGCACTTCGCGGGCGATCTCGGTCTTGACGGGGGCGGGTTTGCGCTCCTTGCGGCGCGAGGAGCGCAGGCGCTCGAGTTCCTTTTTGCGTTCGGCATCGCGCGCCTTTTCGTCGGCGACGATGTCGGCGGGCGGCTCGCCCTCATAGCCTTCTGCCTTGGTGAGGGTGATTTTGCGCTTGAGAAGCTTTTCGATGGCGCTCAAAAGTTCGCGCTCGTCGTCACTCACGAGGCTCACGGCGTGCCCGGGCACACCCGCGCGGCCCGTGCGGCCGATGCGGTGCACGTAGTCTTCGGCCACGTTGGGCAGCTCGTAGTTGACGACGTGGGGCAGCCCTTCGATATCCAAGCCGCGGGCGGCGATGTCGGTGGCCACCAGCACGCGGATCGATTTGTCCTTAAAGCCGGCCAGCGCTTTGGTGCGCGCCGACTGGCTCTTGTTGCCGTGAATGGCCGCCGCAACGATCCCGTCTTTTTCAAGCTGCGAGGCAAGGCGATTGGCCGTGTGCTTCATGCGCGTAAAGACAAGCACCTGATCCCAGTTGTTGTCGACAATGAGGTCGCGCAACAGTTCGCGCTTGCGCTTTTTGGAAATGCTCCAGGCTTCCTGCGTGATAAGAGAGCTTTCCTTATTGCGGGCAATCTCGACCGAGACGGGGTTCGTGAGGAAGGAATCCGCGAGGGCGCGGATCTCCGCCGAGAACGTGGCCGAGAACATCAAGGTCTGGCGCTTGGCGGGCACGAGCTTGACCACGCGCTTGATGTCGTGGATAAAGCCCATGTCGAGCATGCGGTCGGCCTCGTCGAGCACGAGAAATTCGACGCCGGTCAGGTCCACGTTGAGCTGGCCGGCGTGATCGAGTAAACGCCCGGGCGTGGCGACCAAAAAGTCGCACCCGTGCGAGAGCGCTTCGGTCTGGGGGCGAATGTTGACGCCGCCGAAGACCAACACGCTTTTGAGGTTCGTCTCGGCGCAGTAGGCGCGGATGTTTTCGTCAATCTGGGCGGCCAACTCACGGGTGGGGGCCAAAATCAGAGCGCGCACCGACTTGGGGGTGCGCTTGCGCGGGGCGGCGAGCATCTTGGCGATGACGGGCAGCGCAAAGGCGGCGGTCTTGCCGGTGCCCGTCTGCGCGGCGGCCAGCACATCGCGGCCCTGCAAAAGGGCGGGGATGGCCTGTTGCTGAACGGGAGTGGGGGTGGTGTAGCCCAGGGCGGCTACGGCATCAACGACGGGCTCGGGAAGACCCAGAGCGGAAAAAGGATTGGTCACGTTTGTTACTCGAGGGGGCAAAACGCTTTGAGCCCGGTGCCTTGAAGGCGCCGGACGGGCCGATAGCGGGGGCGTTTTGCCTTAATGGATTACTGAGGTGTGCGGCTCAAGCCTTCGGCGGAAAGCGCATTTCCACCCAGAGCCGCGGGACAACTGGAAAGGACGGCGCACGCACTCAAGGCTTCGGAGTCGGCCGCCGGGGCCTTGGGCACCCGGTCGGTGCCCGAAGGAAAAATTCGAAAGCCACCATTTTACAGGTTGTGGGTGAAAGATTGAGCATCTCGATGCCGATTGAGAAAATGTAAATCAGGTTTGCTCAATTGCTTTCGTTGGCTTTTCGTTCCGCCGCACTGGGAGAACATCATCCGTTTTCAATCGTAAGCGCGAGGCACCATGACGGTTTTGTCCTACGAAAGACTGGAAAGCCCTTGCGCCGCAGCATCCTGCTCTTTGCGGATCCATAGGGCAAAAAATGGGTCTTCCAGTTCGAACCCGTCTTCGCGCACAACAAGGCCTTCTTTTTTCATCCGGGAGATGGCTGAGTAAACAGAGCTGACTGGGTAATCTCGGATGCTCGACAGTGGCTCTGATCTGGACAGCACTTCAAGAATGCGCTTCTGAGCTTGAGGAAGTTTGGACCAAACGGATGCGTAAACGGCGGAGAGGTTCCGCATAATCTCGCTCGCAGCCGTGGAAACCATCGCGTTCCCAGCTTCTCGTTGGCAAAGGTCCCAGAAACCGGCCGCCAACTGTTGGGTATAGAAAGGGTGGCATCGTGTGAGTCTCAGGATCTCTTCAGCATCCTCTCGGGATTGGTTGCTCCGAATGGGATTGAGTCGCTGCGAGAGAAACTCCATGAAGTCGTCGTACGGAATCTTTTTGAGTTGGATGAATGCTCCGAAGTGAAAAAACGGAGACTTAACGCTCTCAAAAATTTCCGTCATCATGCTTTCCTGACTGCCCATGAAGACATAGTTGATGTTCTCATGCAGCTGCATTGTTGCTCGGAGCAGTTTGTCTGTCCCGGGTTCAAAATTTGCGATTTCCTGAAATTCATCAAACACGACGATCAGGCGTTTTGACGGATCGCTTTTCTCATTCATCAGCGTCAGCACGTCTTCCAGAGCGACAGACCCCGTGGTGCCGGTTCCGAATGACACGGCAAAATCATTGGTTGTGGGGTTGTACGTTAACGTCGGAATGACTCGGAACTTCTTAATTGCATCCTTCAACCGTTCCCAGGGATGAACGGTAAAGAACGAGCGCAATAGCAACGCGGCCAAATTTTGAGCTGATATCGCCATTTGCAGATTGACCCGAACTGCCGGTCGATTCATCTGGCGAATTGCTTTGTAGAGCAGACTTGTTTTTCCGTACCGTCGAGGACTGATCATCACCAGGTGATTGTGGCCGGAGAGCATTTGCTGCACTTTAGGCAGCTCTTGCGTTCTGTCCGTGAAGAAATCCCCGTCCACGACGGTGCCGAATTTGAAAGGGTTCTCTTGAGCCGTCATCTTGAAATTTGAATTACGTTAAATGACGTAAAAATTATACTGATATTATGTGTAACGTTCTTTAGCATAGTGGTTATTACGTTACTTTGCGATACTCTTAAGGCTCATAGCCAAGCAGACGGATTCCTCAATCTGCATGTTGCCTGCCAGACCCGCTAAGCTTTCGCCCATGAGCATTCCTTCCCCCGTCTTTGAAAACGACACGAGCCGCAAGATCATCCATGTGGACATGGATGCCTTTTTTGCGTCCGTCGAGCAGCGCGACAACCCCGCGCTGCGCGGCAAGCCCGTGGCGGTGGGGCACGCCGACTCGCGCGGTGTGGTGGCCACGGCGAGCTACGAGGCCCGCCGCTTTGGCGTGCACAGCGCCATGGCGAGCTCGCGTGCCAAGATGCTCTGCCCGCAGCTCATCTTCGTCGAGGGTCGCATGAGCCGCTACAAAGAAGTGGGCATGCAGGTGCGCGAGATCTTTCATCGGTACACGGACCTTGTCGAGCCCGTCTCGATTGATGAAGCCTATCTGGATGTGACGCACAACAAGGTCGGGCTCACCTTGGGCGTCGAAGTGGCCAAGCGCATCAAGGCCGATATCCGCAACGAGCTGCAGTTGCTCGCCAGTGCCGGCGTCTCCTACAACAAGTTTCTCGCCAAGGTCGCGAGCGACTGGCGCAAGCCCGACGGCTTGTGCACGATCCACCCGAGCCGCGCGCAGCACTTCATCGAGCAGCTGCCCGTCAAGGCCTTCTGGGGCGTAGGACCGGTGACGCAGGAAAAGTTTCTCAAGCTTGGCGTCAAAACCGGGGCCGATCTCTTGAAAATGCCCCTCGAGGAGCTCATCGCGCAGTTCGGCCAGTCGGGCCTGACCTACTACAAGTTTGCGCGCGGCATCGACGATCGGCCCGTCGTGGCCGAGCGCGTCCGAAAGAGCGTGGGCTGCGAAGTGACCTACGACGTGGATATCCCGGATCGCTCGATCGTGATTGAGGAGCTCGGGATACTCACGGACGATCTGCTGCGGCGCCTGGCCAAAAGCGGCTTTGTGGGCACGACGCTCACACTGAAGGTGCGCTTTTTCAACTTTGCCACCGTCACGCGCAGCCTGTCGGCCGACCGGCCCCTGACGGACCGCGACACGATTCTTAAGGACGCCATCGCCCTCTTGGCCGACGTGGATCTTCCGCCCGGCGGCGTGAGGCTGTTGGGACTGTCGGTCTCCTCACCCGTGCAGGAAAAGGACGAGCGGCAGGGCGCGCTCTTTTAAAGTCTACTTGTGATTGGTTGATGATAAGTTGACCGACGCCCCGGCGCTTGCCCGGCCGCCGGCCAACGCTCCGCTTAGTCTCGCGTCAACACCGGGCGCAGCAGCTCGGTTTCGCGCCGCAGCGCTTCAAAGAGGGAGTGGCTGTCGGCAAGGTTCTCGCGCACGAGGCGCACAAACGCATTTTCCACGACGATCCCCGTGGCTCCGGCCCGGGCGGCTGCCTGCGCCTGCGGGGGCGTGTCGGCTGCGATGAGTGCGGGGGTTTGGCCCACGCCTGCCGGGGCGCGGGAAAGCGTTTGGGTCTCGACCGCCCCGCTTGAGGGCGTCAACAGCACGGCCTCATGGCTACGCTCGGCGGCCGCTTTAAGTG
>ERZ1026864.1378-NODE-1378-length-12342-cov-3.960772_pt1 | contig 12342 bp, 12 predicted proteins | sample MGYA00380162_ERZ1026864 | MGnify/ENA primary metagenome ERZ1026864 (study PRJEB33269, sample SAMEA4719798) | human gut metagenome | biome: human-associated habitat; feature: organic feature; material: feces | place: Cameroon | collected 2013-10 ... | reverse complement strand
AGATTCAGCACGTGTGACGGCAGCTACAGAAAATGCACAGAACATTTTGGATGCAGTGGATCATCGAAGAACTTCGATTTCCGGTGTAGATGAAGATGAAGAGGGCCAGAATTTGGTAATCTATCAAAATCTGTTACACTATCAATATCGTGTTTTGTCCATAATGAACGAGGCATTGGATAAATTGATCAATGGCACTGCAGTATAACAGATGATCAGTAAATGGAGGGAATACCTATGCGAGTAACAAATTCAATGATTTCAAACAGATCACAGGTGCATATATCAAATGCAAAGAATAAAATGTTGACGGCAGAAGAGCAGTACACGACGATGAAGAAGATTCAACGTCCTTCAGAGGATCCGACGATCGCATCTCGTTCGCTGAAATTTCGAACAACAATGGCACAGTTAACACAATATGTTGAAAAAAATGTGCAGGATGCCATGGATTGGATGGATACGACAGAGGGAGCGATGAAAAAGGTAAGCTCTACGTTTACGGATATGGAAGGATATTTTAGCCAAGGCGCTAACAGTTATCCGGAATCAAAAGAGAGAACAGCGATACTGACACAGCTTAGACAGTACGCAACAGCAATCTTTGAGGATAATGCAAATGCGGACTACGCCGGACGATATATGTTTACCGGGTATCGCACGGACACATCGCTGTTGTTCCCGAACTCCAGTGATACATTAGAATATGAGATTACGGAGAAATTTAAATCGACAGATATTGATACGATCCGTAATGTAGAGTCTGATATTAAATATCAGGATGGCATGACGCAGGAAGAGTATGCTAAGTTAGAGGCAAAGGTGAACACCGGTTATCGCATACAGTTATCTTACAACAATTGTTCCAATCAGCCGATCACAGGCGGAAACAATGTATTTCGCATGTCACTCACCTATGGAAATACGACAGAAGAGTATTCGGTAGATAATGGCAAAGTTGGTGTGGTGTCTCAAAACGATGCATATGCTTACGACATTGACCGGTACAATCAGGTGAACGGCACTAATTATGAAGCAATATATATATATGATGCCGGAGAAATTGTGCTAGGCAAGACTTTGTATAGTACGATTCAGGAGAAAGAGGCTAATTTTTCAATTGATTATACCAAAAATAAATTCGAAAAAAGTGATATTCGCCCGGAGATGTATTTTAAGTGTGATCGCTACGATACAGTATCCATGAAGAACACTTACTTTGCAGATCCAAGTGATCAAAATATTAATTACGAGGTCAATTTCAGTCAGACTTTGACAGTAAATACGCAGGCAAAAGATGCGTTTGATACAGAAATTTATCGTTGCTTAGATTATATCGAGCGTGTGATCGGCGATGTGACGGATGTAGAAAACCGTATTGCAGATGTAGAGAAGAAGATAGCAAATACGTCTGATCAAGATGAAATTGCATCGTTAGGTACCTTAAAAACATCGTTGGAAAATGAGCAGCAGCTTCGTGTCAGTATCATGAATGAAGCCTTTGGACGCGGTCTTACTATGGTGAACAAATGTGAGGCAACCTTAAATGTTGCGGTAGCTGAACTTGGAGCCAAGTACAATCGCTTGCAGATGACACAGGATCGTCTTTCGGATGAAAAGACAGATACGGAGGAAAAATTATCGAACAACGAAGATATGGATATCGCAGATGCTGTGATCGGCTTGACACAGGCAGACAATCTGTATCAGGCATCATTATCGGCTACGGCAAAAATATTGGGTAATTCATTGTTAGATTATATCTAGAATAGAACATGGCAATTCCTGCAGGGAGGTTTCAGGCAGCAGGATCAGCAAATAAATGTAAGGTGTCAAAAGAGTTTGGCACCTTACTGATTATCAACGGGGAGGATGCACAGATGAAGATTCAAACAAGATATTTTGGGGAAGTAGAAATCGGCGATGAAAAGATCGTACATTTTGATAAGGGGCTGTTTGGTTTTGAAGAATACAAGGATTACACGATCCTTTACGATATCGATGGGGAGGAACCGCCGTTTTTCTCATGGTTGCAGTCAACAACGGAGCCGGGACTGGCATTTCCAATCGTAAATCCACAGCGGGTAGATGAACAGTACAATCCGATCGTTGAGGATGCATTATTAGAGCCTGTTGGCGAGATCAAGGAAGATGATCTGGTTGTATTTTTGTTGGCAACGGTACCGGCAGATGTGAAACGCACATCGGTAAACAAAAAGGCGCCATTGATCATTAATGCGGGAACGCGTAAGGGCGTGCAGATCGTTGCTGAAAATACAGATTATGAGGTGAAACACTTTATTTTGCAGTAATACATGGAGAGGAGACAAAATTATGCTGGCGTTAGCAAGAAAAGTAAATGAATCCATTATGATTGGAAATGATATAGAGATCACAGTGTTGGAGATTAAAGGCGATCAGATCAAACTGGGTGTGAAAGCTCCTAAATCCGTGCCGATCTATCGCAAAGAATTGTATGTACAGATTCAGGAAGAGAATAAACAGGCAGGAAGTGCCGTGGATGTAGAAGCGCTGAAAGGATTGTTTCAGAAATAACATGCCGAACGGTTAATTTATTTTCGGAAAATCCGATATATTATATAGAAAGCGGGTACAGGATGTGCCAAGACGCTTAAGGGACTTGCAGAGTATAGCACACGGAGGTGTAAGAAAATGGATATGGATGTTATAAGTGGAGTAAACAGGACTACGGAAAGTGCATCGCCGGATGTAACCCGTGTAGATGCAGGTAAGGCGGTTGCCGTACAGAAGACAACGGCAGCACCAAGTAATGTTACAGGACAGACAACAGGGCAGACAAGTGGACAGGAGTCTGATGCAAAGCAGGGAATGCCATTTGATGGGAAGGATCCTGCTAAGAGTACAATAGATTCTGCGGTTTCCAGTGCCAATAATCGTATGGTGAGTACCCGATGCGAGTACTCGTATGATGAGGCAACCAAGCGAGTGTCGATCAAAGTGTTCGACAAAACAAGTGATAAGCTGATTCGCGAGGTGCCGCCGGAAGAGTCTTTGGAAATGCTTCAGAAGATGTGGGAGTTGGCTGGTTTGATCGTGGATGAAAAGCGCTAATGGTAAAAATCAGAATGTAAATAATTACATAGTGCGGTTATGTCGACGATATATAGGCGCTTAGAAAGGTGAGGTTATTATGGCGATTAGAATGTCAGGTATGATTTCCGGTTTGGATACGGAATCGATTGTAAAGTCTTTGATGGAGACACAGCAAGCTAAGAAGACCAAGATAGAGTCTAAGAAGCAGAAATTAGAGTGGAAACAGGAGATTTGGTCCGGTCTGAATACGAAAATGTATAGCTTTTATAAAGATTATGCCGGTAAGCTTCGTTTTCAGTCTAATTATCAGACGAAGAAAGCAACATCTTCCGATTCAACGAAAGTGACAGTATCTGCAAATAGCAGTGCGACAAAAGGTACCTATCGCGTCAATGTGAAGAGCCTTGCAGCGGCACAGTATGTTACAAGTGCCAAGATTTCTTCTTATGAGACTACTAATGATCAGGGTGAGAAGATTACAAACAAGGTTACTTCTTCCACAAAACTTTCTGATCTTGGCATGACGGCTGATGGCACGAAGCAGATTCAGATCAAGACGGCAGATCAGACAGTCAGCATGACGGTAAATGCAGATACTACGATCAGTGATTTTGTTGATAATTTGAAATCGGCAGGCTTAAATGCATCTTTTGATGAGGGACAGGGCAGATTCTTCATCGGTGCAAAGGATAGTGGTTTAGATCAAAAGTTTGAGATCAAGATGATGGCATTTACGCAGGAGCAGTTAAATGCGCAACAGACTGTGAACAATGCCGTCAAATATGATAGTTTGACAGCAGCACAGAAGAATAGTGTGCTGGACGTATTAGATAGTATACAAAATGACACATCTTCGGATAAGATTGATTCGGCAGTTGCCTCTCTGATGGAAATATCGGATGCACAGGCAAAATCTGAGGTAACCGGATATTACCGTAACCAGATTGTTACAGAATTGGAAACAAAATATTTCAAAAAAGATGAAAATGGCAATAATGTGATAACGGACGATGCTAAACAGGCATTGATCAACGCCGGGAAGCTGGAAGAAAAAGATGATGCGTCATATACACAAGAAGAGCTAGTCACATTAGCAAAACAATATATACAGGAAAATGCGGATAGTCAGATTGCCGGAGACGATTATCAGAGTAAGATTACGGAAGCGTTGACCAATGGTCTCAGTAATGATGAGATTACGATCCAGTCAGAAGAAACCCGTAAACAGACGATCACTGATGCAGTAACTGACTATGCAACAGCTATGGCAAAAGGGGCCGGGGTCGAGACGGGATCCTCAGCAGAACTGCAGAAGATTGGTTTGGATACGATTGACGGTTCGGCAGTGCAGGAATCTGCTTCCGGTGTCGGCATGGTTGTTGTTGCAGCGGCAGATTCTGTAGTACAGGTAAATGGTGCAACATTGACGAGTTCCAAGACTTCTTTGAATGTAAATGGCTTATCCTTAGATCTTATGGATGTGACAGACGGAGAAGTGTCTATTACCGTTTCTGATGATACCGATGCGGTATACGATTCGATCAAAGAGTTTGTGACACAGTATAATTCGATTCTGAAAGAAATGAATACATTGTATAATGCGAAATCGGCGAGAAACTATGATGTGTTGACTGATGATCAGAAGGATGCGATGTCTGATGAAGAGGTAGAGAAATGGAATACAAAGATTAAGGATTCTTTGCTTCGTCGTGACAGCACTCTTGATGGACTTATTACAACGATGAGAAGTATTACCGGTAAATCAATCACTGCTTCGAACGGGAAGAAGTATTCTTTGGCAAATCTTGGTATTACTACAGGAACAGATTATAAAGAGTATGGTCAGCTTCATATTAAAGGAGATGAGGATGATTCGGTTTACTCTGATTCAACGAATACGCTGCAGGATCTTTTGAAAGAAGATCCGGACGTTGTGGCAGAAGTGATGGCAGGGCTTACCAACAACTTGTATGATGCATTAAATGAAAAGATGAAATCGACAACGATGAGCAGTGCTTTGACGTTCTATAACGATAAGGAAATGACAAAGCAGATGACTCAATATAAGAAAGATATTAAGAGTTGGGAAACAAAATTGCAGACGATGGAAGACCATTATTATAAACAGTTTTCAGCGATGGAAAAAGCATTGGCAAGCTTGAATTCACAGCAGTCATCCTTGTCAAGTTATCTTGGCAGCAACTAATACATGGAGGTAGATAAGAGGAATGGCAACATATAACAAGGCAGCAATGCAGTATCAGCGTAATGCGATTCAGACGGCATCACCGGCTAAGTTGACATTGATGTTGTATGATGGTGCGATCAAGTTCGCTAATATGGCGATTGAGGCAATCGATAAAGGCGATATTGAGAAAGCGAATAATAATATTATTAAAGTTCAAAATATTATTGTAGAGTTTCGTTCAACGCTTGATATGAAGTATCCGGTGGCGAAGGATTTTGAGGTCGTCTATGATTATATTTACCGTCGCTTGGTTGAGGCTAATGTCAAAAAAGACAAAGCAGTGTTAGAAGATGCGCTGCACCATATTAAGACAATGCGTGAGACGTGGAAAGAGGTAATGCGTATTAATAATGTGGTATGATCGATAGTGCAGAACGGATGTCAGAGGCATTGCTTTCTGCGCACAAGGTTATATAGAGTAACGGCATAGTGAAGTAGGAGAGTATTGATGGAGACGGCAACAGTATATTTATCCGCGTTGCAGGAATCGCTGCAAAAGAAACAACGGATCATGGAAGAACTGCTTGCATTGACGCAACAACAAAGCGAAGTTTTGCAACAGGAAAACATGGACATAGATGTTTTTGAACAATTAATGGCACAGAAAGAAAAAGCGCTGGGAGAAATCAATATTCTGGATAAAGGGTTTGATAGTGTATATCACAAAGTCAGCCCATATCTTGAGCAAGATAAGCAGAGTTATCGCAGTGCAATCTTGGAAATGCAGAATTTGATCCGTGTCATTACTGATTGCGGTGTTAAGATCGAGGGGTTGGAACGCAGAAATCGGGAAGTGTTTCAACGGTATCTGTTGAAACAGCGCCAAGAGATTGGTAATTCCAGAGCGAGCAACCGAACGGCAGTATCGTATTATCAGAACATGCCAAATCAACATCATGCTTGGCAGTCATATTTTTTGGATAAAAAGAAATAATAAGAAGACAACCTTTATGGTAAATAGAGGTTGTCTTTTTGTATGTGCGCAAACTTCCGGTTCTAAATCGTATTCTCAGCCCTCATCATAAAGAGAGATTACAGAAGCAGATTAACAATCATGAAAATGGTGACTGATAATGAATGAGTATGAATGAAATAGAATGAATAATGGTCCGGATTATTTTGTAAATATGGCAAAAACGGCATAAAATACACGGAATATCTAGAAGAATAACAAAAACAAGAGCAGCGTTGTGCAATCTGCACAAAAAACAGTATAGAGATTTGTGACTGATTGTGATTGATTATGAAAGAGTATGCGGTTATAATAAAATCATCATAAAGCTAATGATCGATCAGGCAAGGAAGAAAATAAATAGCTGAAGATAGCGGAAAGGAAGTTGTATGGTATATACAGTAACATTTAATCCATCAGTGGATTACATTGTGTCGGTGAACGATTTTGAACTGGGAATGACCAATCGCACAGCATCCGAACTGATGTTGCCGGGTGGCAAAGGAATTAATGTTTCTATTGTCCTTGGAAATCTCGGGATTGCGAACATAGCACTGGGATTCATGGCCGGTTTTACAGGAGACGAGATTGTGCGAATGTTGGAACAGGCAGGAGTTCAGTCGGATTTCATCAAACTTGAGCATGGTATATCACGTATCAATCTGAAATTAAAGAACATTGATGGAACAGAGATCAATGGACAGGGACCGGATATCGGACAACAGCAGATTGATCAGCTTATGGGTAAACTTGATCAGCTCAATACAGATGATGTGCTTGTTTTGGCAGGAAGTATTCCAAGCTCGATGCCGGATGATATTTATCAGCAGATCTTGAAACGTTTGTCTGATAAAAATATGACGATCGCAGTTGATGCCACCAAAGATTTGCTGCTTAATGTATTAGAATATCATCCGTTTTTGATCAAACCGAATCATCATGAATTGGGCGAGATCTTTGGGGTAACACTGTCAGAGTGGAGCGATGTTATTCCATATGCAAAGCAGCTACAGGAACGTGGAGCTAAAAATGTATTAGTCTCTATGGGTGGTAAAGGGGCAGTTCTTATTGCAGAGAATGGACAGATCATTGCAGGAGAATCCTCTAAGGGCGTAGTCAAAAACACAGTAGGAGCAGGAGATTCCATGGTAGCAGGCTTTATGGCCGGCTGGATGCAGAAGAGCGATTACGAACATGCATTCCGTATGGGTCTTGCCAGTGGAGGTGCCAGCGCTTGCTCTGAAAATTTGGCAACAAGACAGGAAATTGAAACGGAATATGAGAAAACCGTAGTGCGCTATTTATAATGTATGGGAAGGAAAGGTGATCATATGAGAATTACAGATTTGTTAGACAAAAACAGCATTTGTCTGGATGCTTCGCCTGCGGACAAGACAGAGGCATTGAATCAGATCGTGTCACTTATGGGCAAAAGTGGTAAGATCAATGATATTGAAGCTTACCGCAAGCAGGTTTTTCTTCGTGAAGAGGAGAGCACGACCGGAATTGGTGAGGGCATTGCGATTCCACATGGTAAATGCGATGCAGTTACAAAGCCGGGACTTGCAGCAATGGTAGTCAAGGATGGTGTTGATTTTGATTCTTTGGACGGCGAACCGGTAACGTTACTATTTTTGATCGCAGCACCAAACACAGAGGACAATGTCCATTTGGATGTACTTAGCAAATTATCAGTGCTTATGATGGATGAGGACTTTTCGGAATCACTCCGCAATGCCAAGACCGTCGATGAGTTTTTGAACATTATTGACAAGGCAGACGATGAGAAACCGGACATTGATGAAAGGTTAGAGACAGCTCAGGCAGCAAAGGTGTTGGCCGTTACTTCCTGTCCGACAGGAATCGCACATACGTATATGGCGGCTGAAGGCTTGGAGAAAGCAGCAACAGCAGCAGGGATTGCCATTAAGATCGAGACACGCGGATCCGGTGGTGCTAAGAATGTGTTGACACAGCAGGAAATTGACGATGCAGACTGTATTATTGTAGCAGCAGATGCACAGGTGCCAATGGACCGCTTTGATGGTAAGCGCGTGATAGAATGTCAGGTTTCGGATGGAATTAACAAGGCAGACCAGTTGATCGAGAGAGCAATGTCTGGAGATGTTCCACTTTATCATGCAGCAAATGCTCCGGTACGCAGCGGGAACGCAAAATCCGGTGGCAGTATCGGACATCAGATCTATACACAGCTTATGAATGGTGTATCACATATGCTTCCATTTGTCGTTGGAGGCGGTATTCTTATAGCATTAGCATTTCTGATCGATGGTTTGTCAGTTGATATGAATTCCCTATCTGTTGCGGAGCGTGGAAATTTTGGTACGATCACACCGGTTGCAGCAACGTTAAAAGGAATTGGCGATATCGCCTTTGGTTTGATGCTTCCGGTATTAGCAGGATTTATCGCCATGGCGATCGGAGACAGACCGGCATTAGCACTGGGATTTGTCGGTGGAATGATGGCACACAATGGAACCAGCGGATTTTTGGGAGCATTAGCCGCAGGATTTTTGGCAGGTTACGTGATCAAGGCACTGCGCGTAGTTTGTGAAAAGATGCCGGAAGCGTTGGAAAAACTTGCACCGGTATTGATCTATCCGGTTGTTGGTATTTTGGTGACTGGATTAGCAATGAACTTCGTTGTCGAGCCGGTCATGGGTACGATCAATACAGCATTAAATAGCGGTTTGAAAGGAATGGGAGATTCCAGTCGTATCCTGCTTGGTCTGGTACTTGGTGGAATGATGGCGATCGACATGGGAGGCCCATTCAACAAGGCAGCCTATGTGTTCGGTACTGCGGCAATCGCAGCGGGTAACTACGATATTATGGCAGCTGTAATGATCGGTGGTATGACACCGCCTTGTGCAATTGCGTTAGCAACATTACTCTTCAAGGATAAATTTACCAAAGAGGAAAGAGAAGCAGGACCTACAAACTTTATCATGGGACTGGCATTTATTACAGAAGGTGCAATCCCATTTGCCGCATCGGATCCGCTCCGTGTACTTCCTTCCTGTATCATCGGAAGTGCTGTAGCAGGCGGAATCAGTATGGCGTTCAAGTGTACGCTGATGGCACCACATGGTGGAATCTTCGTATTCCCGGTAGTGGGACATGCTTGGATGTACCTCGTAGCTTTGGTGATCGGCACAGTGATCTCTGCATTGCTCTTGGGAATCTTAAAGAAGAAAGTGGCTTGAGCGATATAAAGTACATGAACTTGAAACACGATATATTTAATAATAAGTATCTCATGAAGAAATGGCGGATATGCGTCTTAGCACACTTGACGCATATTCGCCCTAACAGTAACAGTGTGCAGAATGGAGGATTATCATGAAGGAATTTAAGTATACGATCACAGACCCGGAAGGAATTCACGCACGTCCGGCAGGAGAACTCGTTAAAGTTTGCAAAGAATTTGCATGTAAGATCACATTGACGAAGGATGGAAAAACGGCAGACTGTAAAAAGATCTTTGGCTTGATGGGTCTTGCTGTCAAGAAGGAACAGGAAGTTGTTGTTACATTTGATGGAGAAGATGAAGATGCAGCATATACCAAGGTAAGTGCATTCTTGGAAGAAAATATGTAGTCATCGTTCAGTTGCGAGAGGAGGGTGCGTTGTGGAACAGTATCAAGGTAAAAGTGTATTTGGTGGCGTTGCAATTGGACGGATTCACGTTTTTAGTAAAGGACAACAGCAGGTAAAACGTATCAAAGTACAGGATACAGAGGCAGAAAAAAAGCGTTATCGCGAGGCTGTTCAGACAGCAATTGCAGAATTGCAGGGGCTGTATGATAAGGCACTTAAAGAAGTTGGAGAAGCCAATGCAGCGATTTTTGAGATGCATCAGATGATGCTGGAAGACGAGGATTTTACAGAATCGGTTGAAAATATTATTGATAGTCAGTCTGTAAATGCAGAGTATGCCGTAGCATCAACCGGTGATAACTTTGCACAGATGTTTGCATCTATGGATGATGAATACATGCGTGGAAGGGCAGCAGATGTTAAAGATATTTCCGAACGTCTGGTTTCTGTTTTGAATGGTGCGAGCAGACAGCAGATGGATGCAGACGAACCGGTGATTGTAATGGCAGTCGATCTGGCACCTTCTGAGACGGTACAGATGGACAAAGACAAGGTGCTCTCCTTTGTAACAACGCAGGGATCCGTCAATTCGCATACAGCGATTTTGGCTAGAACGATGAGCATTCCGGCACTGATCGGTGTGGATATGCCGTTAGATGCAGAATTGGAGGGCAAATTTGCCATTGTTGATGGTGATAACGGAACGGTTTATATTGATCCAAGTGAAGACGTGATTGCACAGATGCAGGAAAAGAAGGAGCAGGCGGAGGAAAAGAAGCAGCTTTTACAGCAGCTTAAAGGCAAAGAAACTATTACAAAGGATGGCAAAAAGATCAAGTTGTATGCTAACATTGGCAACAGCAAGGATCTTGCGATGGTATTGCAAAATGATGCCGAGGGAATTGGCTTATTCCGCAGTGAGTTTTTATATTTGGAAAAAGAAGATTATCCGACGGAAAACGAACAGTTTATGGTATACAAGATGGTTGCTGAGACAATGGCTGGTAAGCAGGTAATTATCCGTACATTAGATATTGGTGCGGACAAGCAGTGTGATTATTTTAACATGGATCCGGAAGACAATCCGGCGCTTGGTTATCGTGCAATCCGGATCTGTCTGACCAGACCGGAAGTGTTCAAAACACAACTTCGTGCCTTGTATCGCGCCAGCGCATTTGGTAATATATCTATAATGTATCCAATGATCACCAGTGTGTGGGAAGTAAAGCAGATCAAAAAGATTGTGGAAGAGGTCAAAGAGGAACTTCGAGCACAGAATATTGAATTTGGCGAGGTTGCGCAAGGCATTATGATTGAAACGCCGGCAGCTGTTATGATCAGTAGAGAACTTGCGAAAGAAGTCGATTTCTTCAGTATCGGAACCAATGATCTGACCCAGTATACACTTGCGATTGACCGACAAAATCCGAAGCTGGATGATTTTTATGATGCACATCATCCTGCAGTTTTGAAAATGATCCATATGGTTGCTCAGAATGCACATGCTGAGGGCATTTGGGCCGGTATCTGTGGTGAGCTTGGTGCAGATTTAGAATTGACAGAACAATTTTTGCAAATGGGAATCGATGAGTTGTCGGTATCTCCGGGAAGAATTTTGCCAATTCGCAAGATAGTCCGCGAGAGTGAATGTGGATGTGAGTAAACCAGGAGGCAGCGATAATGCTTACAGAAGAAAGATACAATATCATATTAGAACTTTTACGTGAAAAACGCAGTGTGACGGTAGCTGAGATCAAAGACAGACTTGGAATATCAGAGTCAACGATTCGGCGTGATCTGAATGCATTGGCACAAGAAGGAAAATTAACCAAAGTATTTGGTGGTGCGGTTGCGCCGGATAATGTTTCCAATGGAATAGAGTTGTCCGTTCCCCAGAAATTGCAGGTCAATGAGCGGGAAAAAAGGCTCATCGCCGGTTACGCAGCAGCGATGATAAAGCCACATGACTTTGTGTATTTGGATGCAGGAACGACAACCGGATATATGTTGGAGTATCCGCTGGAGACCAGTGCAACCTTTGTTACCAATGCAGTAAGTCATGCCAGAAAGCTGGCAGTAGCCGGATATCGTGTGCTGTTGGTTGGCGGAGAACTTCGCGGTACAACGGAAGCGGTTGTTGGTGCACAGGCGGTGTTATCACTTCAGGAGTATCATTTCACTGTTGGATTTTTTGGAACGAACGGATTGAGCAGAAGACAGGGTTATACAACGCCGGATGGCAGCGAAGCGCTAGTTAAAAAGACCGCGCTTCGTCAATGTGCGAAGGCTTATGTCTTAGCAGATCGTGCAAAATTTGATGAAGTCAGTTCTGTGACATTTGCTGCCTATAGTGATGCACAGATCATTACGGATTCCATACCGGATCATTACAAAAAATATGGTAATATAATACAGGTTTAGGGGACGCCCTAAACCTGTATTTATC
>ERZ1026864.1375-NODE-1375-length-12373-cov-8.239487_pt1 | contig 12373 bp, 8 predicted proteins | sample MGYA00380162_ERZ1026864 | MGnify/ENA primary metagenome ERZ1026864 (study PRJEB33269, sample SAMEA4719798) | human gut metagenome | biome: human-associated habitat; feature: organic feature; material: feces | place: Cameroon | collected 2013-10 ... | reverse complement strand
TGTACAACCGCGACTATCTCGCGCAGAAGGACAAGTACTCGATGTTCCTGAACAATCTGCATCCGCTCGTCGAGATCACGAACGAAACCGCCGACTCGGACCGCCAGCTCGTCCTCATCAAGGACAGCTACGCGAACTCCATGGTCCCGTTCCTCGTGAATCACTACCAGAAGATCTACGTCTTCGATACCCGCTACTACCGCTTCGGACCGTCCTCGTTTATCAACGAGCACCCGGAAGTGACGGATGTGCTGCTGCTCTACAACATGAACACCATCGACACGGACCTCGGCGTCGGAGGCATCTTCTAAATTGCGCTTCGGCTGCCGGCCCTTCGGGCCTCGCCTGCGCCGTACCTGACGTTTTTCTTACAGTTTCGGACGAATCTCTGCGGGCGCTTGCTTTCAGCTTTATTTCAGCATATAGTGTAGCTGTGATTCCTAAAAAAACGAAGGAAGGGAATGTTTATGAAGAAGAGTTTCAAGAAAAGAGCCGCTGCGCTTCTGACCGCGGCGATGGTATCCTCGACCGGTTTCTCTGCTCTGGCAGAGGTCGGACCGATGGCCGGTCCGACCGTTCCGACGAGTGCGACGGCTACGGTAGCCGGCAGCAGCGCTGCACAGGCCACGACAGCGACAGTGAATGCGACGCAGACGACCACTCAGGCGGGTGCGCAGGCACAGACAGCGGCCGCCGAGGCGACCGCACAGACCACGGCCAATGGTCTCCCGCGCCAGGAGGACCAGCGTGTGCTCGATTTCTATCAGGATTCCGTCATCATCGGTGATTCCGTCGCCGATGGCTTCAAGCTGTTCGCGCAGGGCAATAAGACGAATCCGCTCATGGGTGAGCTTCAGTTCCTGACCGCCTCCCGCTATAATCTGATCAACGCACTGATCCCGGAGGAGCAGGATAAGACGATCGCGCATCCGATCTACAAGGGCCAGTTCCTGAATGTATGGAACTCCATCAAGCTCATGAACGCAAAGCACATCTACATGTTCTTCGGTTTCAACGACCTCGGCGACCGTACCGATAAGATCGTGAACCGCTATGTGCAGCTCATCCACCAGATTCAGGCAGTCAATCCGGATGTTGACTTCACGATCATCAGCACGACCTACATCTATCCGGGTTACACGAAGAGCTTCCCGGGTGTGAAGAGCTGGGCCTTCGATAATCCGACCGTCCGCAAGCTGAACACTGAGATGCAGAAGCTCGCACAGCAGAACGGCTGGGGCTACATGAACATCGCTGATGCACTCTCCGATGGCCAGGGCAATCTGAACCCGAACTTCTGCACGGATAAGATGATCCATCAGAACGCCGACGCCTATGTCGTATGGGCGCAGTGCTTCCGCGATTACGCTGCAAGTAAAAATTTCAATCATTAAACAGAACCGGCCCCTTGCGGGGCCGGTTCTGTTCGGTTCAGGCTGGAGAACCTATGAAGAAAAATGAGATGTGTGAATCGGGTTTATCCCTTGACACCACCTGTGGTGACGCCACCGACGATGTACTTCGAGAGGATGAGGTACACGATGATGACCGGGAAGATCGAGAAGGCGATCATGACATAGACCTGGCCCATATCGAACTTCAGGAAGTCTGCGGAACGGAGCTGAGCGATCAGAATCGGCAGGGTCTTCTTCGTGTCGGTATGAAGGATCAGGGCCGGCTGGAAGTAGTTGTTCCAGCTGGTAACGAAGGTGAAGATCGCCTGCACGGCGATGGCCGGCTTCATCAGCGGAAGCACGATGGTGTTAAAGATGCGGAACTCACCGGCGCCGTCGATCCGGGCTGCCTCGACGAGAGACATCGGAAGGACCGAGTCCATGTACTGCTTCATATAGAAGAAGGTGACCGGTGCGGCGATCGTCGGAACGATCAGCGGGATGAAGCTGTCCATCAGATTCAGCTTCGTCATGAACTGGATGAAACCGAGGGCAGTGACCTGGGTCGGAATCATCATGATCATCAGGATGAAGGTGAACATGAACTTCTTGAGCTTAAAGTTGTAAGCGTGGATCGCATACGCGGTCATCGTCGAGAAGTAGGTGCAGAGCACCGCACTTAAGCCGGCGACGATGAAGCTGTTGCCCATGCCGCGTACCACCGGAAGGGTACCCTTCAGCAGGTTCTTCCAGTTCGTCACGAGGTAGCTGCTCGGGATCGGCGTGAAGCCGCGGGTCAGCTCTGCGTTCGAACGGGTCGCATTGATAAACAGGATGTAGAACCAGATGAGGCACAGGAAGGACAGGAGAATCAGTACGAGATACGAGATAAATCGTCTGGCATGGATGTTCATTCCATGGCTTTGCTTCGTTTCTGTCATATCGCTGCCTCCTTAGTTCACTTCGCTGCTGGAAGAGGTCTTATAGACGATCATACTCAGCACACCGGTGATGATGAAGAGAAGAACGGAAAGGGCACCGCCCATACCGAAGTTCTTACTGTACAGATGCTTGTTGAGCCACATGATCATGGTCATCGTATTACGTGCCGGATCACCGGTTCCGTTTGTCAGGATCTGCGGTACATCGAACATCTGGATACCACCGATGAGGGAGGTGATGAGCACGTACACGAGGATCGGACGAAGCAGCGGCAGGGTGATACGGAAGAAGATCTGGGTCGAGGTCGCGCCATCGACCTGTGCCGCCTCGAAGAGTGCGGTATCGATGCCCATCATGCCGGCCATCAGAAGGATGGTCGTATTACCGAACCACATGATGTAGTTCATGGCACCGACGAGGGATCTCGCCGCCGTCGTATTACTCAGGAAAGTAAACGGCTTACTGATGATACCAAGCTGCATCAGAATCGAGTTGACCGGTCCGGAATCCGAGAACAGGGTGAAGAACAGCATCGCGAATGCACTCGCCATGATCAGATTCGGAAGATAGATCACGGTCTTAAAGAAGCGCTGGCCCCGAAGGCGAAGCGACGGATCCGTAAACCAGGCGCCGAGGAGGAGCGAGGTGATGATCTGTGGTATGAAACCGATGAGCCACATGATCATGGTGTTCCCGGCGTACTTCCAGAGATCTGCGTTCGCCAGGATCTTCACGTAATTTCCGAGACCGATGAAGTTCGGCCCGATCTGCTTTAAGCCCGAGCGGTAGTTCTCGAAGAAGCTGTTGTAGATCGTCGTTACGAGTGGCACGAACTGGAACAAAAGATAAACAACGATAAACGGGATCAGAAAATAGTAACCCCAGCGGTTGTACTGGACAACCTTGCTCTGTTTTTTCTTCATAATCTGCAGCCTTTCTGGATTTTGAAGGTAAAAATGCCCACCCGGCCTCTCTACCGGGCGGGCACCTCTTACCCATAAAGCCTTTTCAGTGATGCATGTTCCTGAATCGTATCTACGGAATCATGCTCTGTGATGAAACTTTCTGGTTTCTCTGATGCGTATGTCGATTAGTGTGAAAGCTCCGGATACTTCTCCTCAACAGCGGTGTAGAAGAGGTTCAGTGCATCCTCGTAGGAAGCATTGCCGTCGAAGTAGTTCTTCATTGCGTTCTGGAACTCCTCGTTGCAGCCCTGATCGTAGTTGGTCATGTTGGAAAGGTCGATCTTATCTGCACCTGCACAGAAGAGCTCGAGCGGGTTCTGACCACCCAGTACCTTGAATGCATAGGAATCATCCTTTGCAGCCGCTTCCATCGCCGGCTTGTTGTTTACGAAATCACTATCCTTCTTAACGATGTCGGTCATGATCTGCTCGTTGGTGGTGAGCTGTCTCATAATGTCGGCAACGAGTGTAGGGTTATCGGTTCCCTTCGCTGCACAGATCCATGTGCCGCCCCAGTAGAAGCCCTGCGGTCCTTCAACAGCACCCCAGCCGCCCTGGTTTGCGATCGATCCATCGGTATCGGCTGCCATCGAGAAGTTGATGAGCCATGCCGGTCCGAAGTAGCAGAATACCTTACCATCCGGATAGAAGCCCTTGCTCCAGTCGTCGGACCAGAGCTCGTAGGTCTTGGTCTCGCCTGCATCAACGAGTGCCTTGGAATCGTCTACCCAGTTCTTAATGTTGTCATCGATGGTGATCTTGCCATCCGTTACCCACGGAGTGGTGACATTGTTCGAATATACACGGTAGGAGTCATTGACCGAAGAAGTGATGGTATAGCCGCCATCCTTCATCTTCTTCGCTGTCTCGTTAAAGGTATCCCAGTCCTTTACAGCAGCCTGTACATCTGCAGGATCATCGGAACCGAGCACGTCCTTCGCAGCCTGACGGTTGTAGATCAGAACGCCCGGGCAGCCCTGCCATGAAACACCACGGAGATTGCCATTGCCATCGGTCACAACGTCCTTCGTGTACTGATACTGATTCTTGAGCTCATCCTCTGTGAGGCCGAGATCCTTGACCGGAACGGTAACCTCAACATCAGAATCGACATACTTCTTTGCGTAATCGGCCTCTACCAGGAAGAGATCCACCTTGCTGTCTGCAGAAGCGTTCTCGTTCTCCGGAAGTACGGTATCGAGGTTGTTCTGGTATGCATTATCATCGGACGGTGTGATGGTCCACTTAACGGTAACATCACCGATCTTACCGGTCGTACCATCCACTACCTCATATCCAGGATAGTGGTCGGTCAGTCTGGACTTGAACTCCTCGTTCCAGCACTGGATATTGAGCACCTTGCCCTCATCGGACGCTGCCTCAGTGGCTGCCTCGGTCGCTGCTGCGATGGTCTCTGCCTTCGTCTCTGCAGGTGCAGCAGTTGTCGCTGCAGGCTGGGATGATCCACAGGCTGCCAGTGATGCAGCGGTCATCGTCGCAACAGTCGTCATACTAAGCCAACGTTTAACATTCTTTTTCATTATTGAGTCCTCCCTCAAAAAAGATTCTTTTTATGTAAAGTATCTTCCGATACTTCATGTACGTTCTGTCGTGCCTGTATTTCGTCTGATCCGTCCAATGCTTCCGGCTGAAGATCATCACGCGTCTTCACGTTTCTTCAGCTCTGCTCTATGCCTCTTCCCGGAGGTCCTTTACGCTGTGTCCCGGAAGGAGCTTTCCTCTGACCATGATCTGCTCGGCGGTGCAGCTTTCCTTCTCTTCGATCTCCTCGACGAGCTTCCGTGCGGACTGATGACCGATGTCGGTCGAATCCTGGAAGTAGGTCGTGAGCTTCGGGCGAAGCACCTGTGAAAGATTGATGCCATCGTAGCCGGTGATGCTGATGTCCTCCGGAATCCGAAGGCCCATCTTCTCGAGCTCGGTCAGGGCTCCGAGCGCTGCGTAATCATCCGGACACATCAGGATGGTCGGCGGCTCTGGAAGGGTCATGAGCTCGTGCACTGCCTCAGCTGTTCTCTTCGTATCATGGAAGGCACCGACTTTCTCATATATCGGATTCAGCTCAACACCGTACTCCTTCAGTGCTCTTCGGAAGCCATTCAGTCGCTTCTTCGTAACCAGGGTCATCTCACCATGGATGAGACCGATTTTACGATGCCCTCTCTCCAGCACGAACTTCGTAAGTTCATACTGCCCTTCGACGTTGTCGGACACCACCGCGCTCTTATCATTAAACTGATAATCGATGGTGACGGTCGGGATCTCGCTGTTCACGAGTTCAACCACCTGCGGGGATGTGAAATCCACACTGGCGATCAGGACGCCGTCGCAGTTTCTGTAGCGTGCATGCTCCAGGAAGCTGGCCTTCGTGCCGGCGATGGTATCCGATATGAAGGTCACATCGTAGCCGAGCTTTTCGAAGGTTTCCTTCGCGCTGTTGAGAATCGCGGCGAAGTATTCATGCGTGAGTCCCGAGTTTGTTTCATCCACAAACAGGACGCCGATATTATGAGAACGGTTGGTTTTCAACTGCCGGGCTGCTATATTTGGAAGATAGTGCATTTCCTTCGCTGCCGCCCGGATCCGCTCAGCGGTCTGTGGATTGATATCGGAATATCCATTCAGTGCCTTACTGACGGTCGCCGGTGAAACACCCAGCGCTTTCGAAATGTCTTTAATGGTTACCATAATGTTGGCTGTCTTCCTTTCTTTCGGATAGCTGGAGCCGAAATAACTTTTTTCTGTTTCGGTTTCTGAAATTTGTTATCCGAAATCCTTTTCGCATTTTCATTCTAAATCGATTTCGTCTCCTTGTAAACAGCTAGTATTTCACAGATATTTAAGTATGTTTTTGTACGAAATACACATTTCGTTGATTTTTCGGCCGCCCCTATTTACAACTTTTGCCCTAGAAAATATAATTATGTGTAGCGAAAACGTATTCGTAAATTTGTTAATTTCCGCCTGCAATTTCCGGCTTTTAAGGATCATGCAGATGAAAACGCTTACCTGGAGGTATCTGCCAGGACGACGATGAATGTGTGAATGAAAAATGATGGTTCTTCAATATGTAGAAGGAGGCTTTTATGAAATTCGGTCATTTCGATGACGCACAGCGAGAATATGTCATCACGACTCCGAAGACCCCGCTCCCATGGATCAACTACCTCGGATCCCGGGACTTCTTCAGTCTTATCTCAAACACCGCAGGAGGCTACTCCTTCTATAAAGATGCGAAGCTACTCCGTCTCACCCGCTACCGCTACAACAACTGTTCGCTCGACCAGGGTGGACGCTACTACTATATAAAGGATGGCGACAGCATCTGGAATCCGGGCTGGCAGCCGACACAGACGGCACTTGATTCCTATGAGTGCCGTCATGGTCTCGGTTATACGGTCATTACGAGCCGGAAGAATCAGCTCGAGGCGAAGCTTGAGGCCTTCGTGCCGGTGGACGATGCCTGTGAAATTAACCGCATCACCCTGCGAAATGATGGTGCAAAGGCCAGAAGCATTGACCTCTTCAGCTTCGTCGAGTTCTGTCTCTGGAATGCGCAGGACGACCAGACGAACTTCCAGCGGAATTTCTCGACGGGCGAGGTCGAGGTGATCGGCAGCACGATCTATCATAAGACGGAGTATCGCGAGCGCCGGAATCACTACGCAGTATATTCCGTCAACAAGCCGATCACGGGCTTCGATACGAGCCGCGACGCCTTCATCGGTGTCTACAACGGCTTCCATAATCCGGAGGCGGTGCTGACCGGCGAAAGCCGTAACTCCATCGCCCATGGCTGGCAGCCGATCGGTTCACATCATCTGAAGGTCGAGCTCGCACCAGGTGCCTCCGAGAGCTTCATCTTCGTGCTCGGCTACTGCGAGAATCCGGTCGACGAGAAGTGGGAAGCGCCGGGCATCATCAATAAGAAGCCGGCCGATACGCTCCTCGCGAAGTACCAGACGGATGCCCAGGTGGACGCTGCGCTCGCAGAGCTGAAGGCCTACTGGGATGGTCTGCTCAGCAGCTACAAGGTGAACAGCAGCGATGAGAAGCTGAACCGCGTCGTCAATATCTGGAACCAGTATCAGTGCATGGTGACCTTCAACATGTCCCGCTCGGCGTCCTACTTCGAGAGCGGCATGGGCCGTGGCATGGGCTTCCGTGACAGCTGTCAGGATCTGCTCGGCTTCGTGCACCTGATTCCGGCCCGCGCCCGTGAGCGTATCCTCGATATCGCGAACACGCAGCTTCCGGATGGCTCCTGCTATCATCAGTATCAGCCGCTTACGAAGAAGGGCAATGCCGACATCGGTGGCGGCTTCAACGATGATCCACTCTGGCTGATCGCCTGCACACATGCGTATATCGCAGAGACCGGCGACTTCTCGATCCTCGATGAGGCCTGTGCCTGGGATTCAGATTTCACGGAGGCGAAGCCGCTCATGGAGCATCTCCGTCGGAGCTTCAACTTCACGGTCACGCATAAGGGACCGCACCAGCTGCCGCTCATCGGTCGTGCCGACTGGAACGACTGTCTGAACCTGAACTGCTTCTCCGAGGAGCCGGGCGAGAGCTTCCAGACCACCGGTCCATCCGAGGGTCCGGTCGCGGAATCTGTCTTCATCGCCGGCATGTTCGTGAAGTATGGAAAGGAATATGCGGATATCTGCCGTCATATCGGTCTTTGTGAGGAGGCGGCCACCGTTGATCAGGAGGTCGCTGCGATGGTGGAAGCCGTCGAAACCGCCGGCTGGGATGGCGAGTGGTTCATCCGTGCCTTCGATGCGTACTCAAATCCGGTGGGCTCTCACGTCTGTGAGGAGGGCCAGATCTTCATCGAGCCGCAGGGCATGTGCGTCATGGCCGGCATCGGTGTCGAGGATGGCAAGGCTGCGACGGCGCTCGCGTCCGTCGAGAAGCGGCTCGAGTGCAAGTACGGTATCGTACTGAACCAGCCGGCCTATACACGTTATCACGTGGAGCTGGGTGAGATTTCCTCCTACCCGCCTGGATATAAGGAGAACGCCGGTATCTTCTGCCACAATAATCCGTGGATCGCGGCAGCGGAGACCATGATTGGTCATGGCAACCGTGCCTTTGAGGTCTTCAAGAAGACCTGCCCGATCTACCTCGAGGATATCTCGGAGATCCACCGCACCGAGCCGTATGTCTACTGCCAGATGGTGGCTGGTCGCGATGCGGCTACCCCGGGTGAGGGCAAGAACAGCTGGCTGACCGGTACGGCTGCCTGGACCTTCACCTGCATGAGCCAGTACATCCTCGGCATCCAGCCGAGTCTGGATGGCTTACGCATCGATCCTTGCATTCCGGATCAGCTCGAGCATTATACCGTCGATCGTGCATACCGTGGTGCACACTACCACATCACGATCGATAACCACGCGCACGCCGAGAAGGGTGTCGTCTCCATGACGGTGGATGGCACTCCGGTTGCCGGCAATGTCATCCCGCTGGGGCTCAGCGGTGAGCAGCACGAGGTCGTGGTGACGTTAGGTTAAGAATCCGGAGGACGGGCAGCAGAAGCACAGTACTACGAGACCGGAAAAATCTAAAATTGACCCCTAAGAACCAGTAGGCCCTCTGCAATCACTGAGTTTTCTTCATGAAAACTCAGCGTTGCAGAGGGTGCTAAGGAAAATTACTCCAACTGGTTCTAAGGGGTCAATTTTGATTTATTCACGGTCTCTCCGTATGGCTTCTTCTGCCCGTCCTCCGGCCCTCTTTGCCGTGAACGCAGTCATGCCTGCTCGCGCTCCACTTTATGAATCAAATGAATGAGCATCGGGATGAGGTAGGCGCAGGCGGCGAGCCAGGCGGCCTGGTCGGTCCAGCAGATGGCGCTGTAGCCGAAGAGCGGGACGCAGGTGGTCGCGACGAGGATACGGGCGACCATTTCAAGGGCGCCGCTGATGACGGAGAGTGCGCTGAAGCCGAGGCTCTGGATCGCGTAGCGTGTGACGTCGAGGATGGCGAGCAGCCAGTAGAGGATGCCAAGTGCGCCCATATACCGGGCAGCTGCGTCGATGACCGAGACATTGGCCGCATCAACGAAGAGGCTGCCGAGGAAGTGACCGCCGAGGTTCATGATCACACCGGCGACGAGGCCGTACCCGACCGCAAGTGCGAGTGTCACGCGGATACCCTGCTTCACACGGTCCATCTTATGCGCGCCCATGTTCTGGCCGACGAAGGTCGCCATCGCGGTGGCTACGGCGTCAAACGGGCAGAGCATCAGCTGCTTCACCTTCGTGCCGGCGGTGAAACCGGAGACGTAGATGGAGCCGAGGCCGTTGTTCGCGGACTGCATGACCATCGAGCCGATCGCGGTGACCGAATACTGGAGGCCCATCGGCACGCCCATGACGACGAGGTTCCGGGCTACGGTACTGTTCCAGTGGCAGTCCTCGCGCGCCGGGTGCAGCACGGGCATCACGCGGATGATGTAGACGAGGCAGGCGATGCCGCTCAGGGCCTGCGCGGTGATCGTCGCAAGCGCGGCGCCGGCGCAGCCGAGGTGGAGCACGGCGATGCAGAACAGATCCAGGAACACATTCAGAAAGGTCGAGATCGCGAGGAAGATGAAGGGTGCCTTCGAGTTCCCGACCGCGCGGAGCAGGCTCGACAGCAGGTTATAGAGGAGCGTGAACGGGATGCCGAGGAAGATGATCAGCAGGTACTGATACGCGTCCTGGTAGATGTCGTCCGGTGTCTGCATGATGTGCATGATGAGCGGGCACAGGAGTGCGGTCAATGTCGTCAGCACCACGGCGATGATGGCGGTCACCACGAGGCTGTGGTACACGTAGCGCCGGAGGCCCTGCATATCCTCTGCGCCGAAGCGCTGGGACACCGGGATGCCGAAGCCGGCGCAGCTGCCCATGCAGAAACCGAGGACGAGGAACTGGACGCTCGAGCTGGAGCCGACCGCGGCCAGCGCATCCGCGCCGAGCAGACGCCCGACGATCATCGCATCGACGATGTTGTAAAACTGCTGAAACAGATTCCCGAGCAGAAGCGGGACCATAAAAACGAGGATCAGACGAAGCGGGGAGCCCGACGTCATGCTCTGAACATTACTCTTACTCATATATCACCTGATTTTCTGTATAAATACCTTACTTCTCCGAATGAAGGTATGTTGACCGTCACTCATTTTAAGTAGTTGCTATGAGAGCGTCAATATGGAAATATCGATGGATTTCATCAGAAATTTAAAATGAGCTCTGCCGTAAGCGACAGAGCTCTATGGGGCAAAATGCATCGTGGGAGGATGCATCCGCTGTCAGATGTTCATCGTCGAATCCTCGCTATACCCGCGGATCCAAACGCTGTGCTCAGCATGGTTCAACGCATGCTTTGCATCCGAATTCACTCGACGATCGCGCCGGAGTCGGCGGAGTGTACGAGTTTCGCGTACTTCTTAAGGTAACCGGTGAGGTTGCGCTGCTCGCGCACCTTCATGGTCTTCTTCCGCTCCTCAAGCTCCTCGTCGGAAACCTCGAGGTTGATGGAGTAGTTCGGGATGTCGATCTTGATCTTATCGCCATCCTTTACGTATGCGATGGTACCGCCGGCCTGGGCCTCCGGGGAAACATGTCCGATGGCTGCGCCACGGGATGCGCCGGAGAAACGTCCGTCGGTGATGAGGGATACAGTCGTATCGAGCTTCATGCCGGCGATGGCAGAGGTCGGTCCGAGCATCTCACGCATACCAGGTCCGCCGGCCGGACCCTCATAACGGATCACGACACAGTCGCCCGGCTTGATCTCGCCACCATAGATCGCCTTGATGGCGTCTTCCTCGGAGTCGAAGCAGCGCGCGGTGCACTCATTGACCATCATCTCCGGTGCAACGGCTGAACGCTTGACGATGGAGCCATGTGGTGCGAGGTTGCCATAGAGAACGGCGAGACCGCCCTCCTTGAGGTATGGATTATCGAACGGACGTATAACCTCCGGATTACGATTGACGCTGTCCTTCGTCGCCTCGCCGATGGTCTCACCGAGAACCGTCATACAGTCTCTGTGGATCAGACCATGCTGGTCGAGCTCGTGGATCACGGCATAGATTCCGCCGGCATCCATGAGATCCTGCATGTGGTGGTGACCCGCCGGTGCCAGATGGCAGAGGTTCGGGGTACGGTCGGAGATCTCGTTGATCTTATGAAGATCGAACGGAACGCCTGCCTCATGCGCGACGGCCATGAGGTGAAGCGCGGTATTGGTGGAGCAGCCGAGGGCCATATCGGTGGTCAGGCAGTTCTCGATCGCGTCTGCGGTGATGATGTCACGCGGACGGATGTTCTGCTCGAGGACCTTCATCACCTGCATGCCGGCCATCTTCGCGAGACGGATACGCTCGGAATAGACTGCCGGGATGGTACCGTTGCCCGGAAGCGCCATGCCCAGTACCTCACAGAGGGAGTTCATGGAGTTCGCGGTGAACATACCGGAGCAGGAGCCGCAGGTCGGACAGCAGGTATTCTCGATGTCGAGGACACCCTTCTCGTCCATGAGGCCGGCCTTGAACGCACCGACTGCCTCAAACGCGGTGTTCAGGTCACGCTGATGAAGCGACAGCATTGGCCCACCCGATACGAAAACGGACGGCAGATTCAGACGGCAGGCTGCGAGGAGCATGCCCGGCACGATCTTATCGCAGTTCGGGATGAAGACGAGGGCGTCGAGGGCGTGGCCGCTCGCCATGCACTCGATGGTGTCGGTGATCAGCTCGCGGGATGACAGCGAGAAGTGCATGCCATCGTGGCCCATCGCGATACCGTCGCAGACGGCGATGGTGTTGAACTCCAGCGGGGTGCCACCGGCCATCAGGATACCATCCTTGACCGCACGAGAGATCTGCTGCAGGTGCTCATGGCCCGGAACGACCTCGGTGAATGAATTGACGACGCCGATCAGCGGACGGCGGATCTGCTCGTCGGTCAGGCCGTCGGCCTTCAGAAGTGAACGGTGCGGGGTATGCTCGATACCCTTCTTTACTACATCACTACGCATAGTATGCCTCCT
>ERZ1026864.1371-NODE-1371-length-12390-cov-3.885934_pt1 | contig 12390 bp, 8 predicted proteins | sample MGYA00380162_ERZ1026864 | MGnify/ENA primary metagenome ERZ1026864 (study PRJEB33269, sample SAMEA4719798) | human gut metagenome | biome: human-associated habitat; feature: organic feature; material: feces | place: Cameroon | collected 2013-10 ... | reverse complement strand
GAGCCGCAGCAGCACATGGCCCAGCAGCAGCTTCTCCTCCACCACGTCGCGGGTGGTGCCCGCCACGTCGGTGACGATGGCCCGGTCATAGCCCACCAGCGCGTTCAGCAGCGAGGATTTGCCCACGTTGGGCTTGCCCAGCAGCACCGTGGGAACCCCCTGCTTCATCAGCTGGCCACGGGAGAATGTGGCCAGCAGCTCCGTCAGCTTGTTTTCGCTTTCCCGCAGGGCGTCCAGCAGCTGCTCCCGCTGCAGATCCTCGATATCCTCGTCGGGATAGTCCACGATGGCGTAGAACCGGCTGGTCACGTCCATCAGCGTGTCGTATACCGTCTGGACGCTGCGGCTCAGCACGCCCTCCAGCTGTCCGGCGGCGTTGCGGGCCGTCTCGGCGGTCTCGGCGTCGATGATGTCCGCCACGGCCTCCGCCTGCAAAAGATCCATGCGGCCGTTGAGAAAGGCCCGCTGGGTGAATTCGCCGCCCTTCGCCTGCCGCGCGCCGTGGCTCAGCAGCAGCTTCAACCCCTCGTTCAGCACCACGGGCGAGCCGTGGCAGTGGATCTCGGCGCAGTCCTCGCCGGTATAGCTGTCGGGGCCGGGGAACAGCACGCACAGTGCGCTGTCCACCACGCGGCCCTCGCCGTCCAGCACCCGGCCCAGCACCATGGTGCGGGCGGCCTGCTGTGACATGGGCCTGCCGTTTCGCGGGAAAAACACCGCGTCCAGCACGTTTTTGGTATCCGGTCCGCTGAGCCGCAGGATGCCGATGGCGCTGGGCGACAGCGCCGTGGCAATGGCGGCAATGGTATCTGTCATGGGAACGACCTCCCTTATGCGCATAGTCTTACAAATAGCAGTATACCACAACCTCCGATAAAAGAAAAGCAGATGTTTGCGAGGGGAGACATAAGGACAGCCATCACCGCCCCTTCCCTGCCCCCACGGTCCCCTGCGGAAAAGGCTTGCGCTTTCCGCAAAACTACGCTATGCTGAAGGCAGAGACGATCGGAAGGCGCATCCGCCGCCCCCGACCGGCCTGCAATATCTGTTACGGGAGGTATGCTGCCATGGTGAAAAACATCGCCATTGTCAGCCTGTCCAGCGGCGTGCTGGGCGAGGGCTTCGTGGCGCACGAGGTGGAGATCGGCCTGAAGCGGCTGCGGAACTACGGACTGAATGTCCGGTTCATGCCCCACGCCCTGAAGGGCCTGGCGTATGTGAAGAATCACCCGGAGGATCGGGCCGCCGACCTGCTGGCGGCGCTGCGCGATCCGGAGATCGACATGATCCTGTGCGCCCTGGGCGGCGACGACACCTATCGCCTGCTGCCGTACCTGTTCGAGCACGACGCGCTGCGTCAGGCGGTACATAACAAGATCTTCCTGGGCTTTTCCGACACCACCATCAACCATCTGATGCTGCACAAGGTGGGTCTGAACACTTTCTACGGGCAGGCGTTCCTTCCGGACGTGTGCGAGCTGGACACGGAGATGCTGCCCTATACCCGCAGGTATTTCGAGGAGCTGATCCGCACCGGCACCATCCGCCGGATCACCCCCAGCGATGTGTGGTACGAGAGCCGCACGGACTTCGGCCCGGCGCAGGTGGGCACGGCGCCGGCCGCCCATTCCGACCGGGGCTTCGAGCTGCTGCAGGGGCCCGCCGTGTTCTCCGGCAAGATCCTAGGCGGGTGCATCGACACCCTCTTTGACTGCTTTGACGACACCCGCTACGCCGACATGCCGGGCCTGTGCCAAAAGTACGGGCTGTTCCCCGACCGGGAGGACTGGCGGGACAGGATCCTGCTGCTGGAGTCCAGCGAGGAGAAAATGCCGCCGGAGAAGTACCGCCAGGCGCTGGCGCATTTCAAGGCCGCCGGGGTGTTTGACGTGATCTCCGGCGTGCTGGTGGGCAAGCCCATGGACGAGACCTATGAGGCCGAGTACAAGCAGGCGCTGGTGGAGGTCATCGACGACCCGGCGCTGCCCATTGTGTGCAGCATCAACATCGGCCACGCCCTGCCCCGGTGCATCATCCCCTTTGGCGTGGAGGCCGCGGTGGATGCGGACGGGCAGCAGATCACCTTCGGTGCGTGAGGGAGGCGGAGTATGGCGTTTGCGTATCATATCCGGGAGCTGACGGCGGAGCATCTGGTAAAGCTGGCGGACTTTTATCACGTCAGTGTGGACTATCTGCTGGGCCGCACCAAAAACCCGGAAATGAACAAATGACAGGCTCACGGAGGTGCGGTGGGCGCATATCAAAGCCTCCCTTGTGTAAAGGGAGGTGGCAACGCGAAGCGTTGACGGAGGGATTGTCGTCAGCGGTCAACCCCTCAGTCACGGCATGCGCCGTGACAGCTCCCCGTACACAGGGGAGCCTTTGTTCCTTTTCCCTCCCCCACCTACACAAAAAAGAACCGCCCGGGGGGCGGTTCTTTTCGCATATTCTACACGTCGTTTTTCCTATGCACGGGCGGGGCGGCCCTTGGGGATGCGGATGGTCAGAAATATCTCGCTGTCAGTGTCCCGGCGGCCCAGATCGGCGTTCACGCCGCTCTGGCGCATCATTTGCAGGCTGCGGTCAATGCTGTTGAGGAACAGCCGCACATCCTTGATGATATAGGTGGCGCTGCGCTGGGGCGCGGGCTTCTCGGTCAGCAGCGTCTCCACATAGCTCTCCGTCTGGGCCACGTTCATTCCTCTGGCGGTGATGACCGACAGCGCCGCAAGCTGCGCCGCCTCATCCGGCAGACGCAGCAGCGCACGGGCATGGCGCTCCGTCAGGCCGCCACGGCGCAGGGCCTCCCGCACCGGCTCCGTCAGCCGCAGCAGCCGCAGCTTATTGGCCACGGCGGACTGGGATTTACCCAGCTTTTCCGCCGCCTGCTCCTGACTGAGGGCGTAGCGGCTGATGAGTCGTGCGATGGCGGCGGCCTCCTCGAAGCAGTCCAGATCCCGGCGCTGGAGATTTTCGATCAGGGCCAGCATCCCGGCGTCCTGCTCGTCCACCTGCGCCACAAGGCAGGGCACCTCCCGCAATCCGGCAATGCGGGCGGCCCGCATCCGCCGCTCTCCGGCGATGAGCTGATAGCCCTCCCCTGTCCGGCGCACCGTCAGGGGCTGCAAAATGCCGTAGGCCCGGATGCTGTCGGCCAGCTCACGCAGCGCCGCCTCGTCGAAGCTGCGGCGGGGCTGCTGGGGATTGGGGGTCAGTTGGGACAGGGATATGTACTGAACACGGGTGGACAAAAACTCACCCTTCCGGCGGTTTCTCATGGCAGCTCACTCCTTTTTCTCCATTGTACGCCATGTCCCGCGCGGAAGGCGGCGGTTTCCGTCGGAAGCGCGAAAAAAACAGGCCCTTGCGGGTCTGTTTTTGATCCTGCGGTTCAGCCTGCCATATAGCCGCCGCCTACGTCGTCGCCCAGATCGCAGGTATAGACCCAGCAGATGACGTCGCCGTTCTTCAGCGTATAGCTGGAGCAGCCATAGTTGGGGAACCAGCCGTTGACCTTGTACATCCAGCCGGAGCCTTCGCCCACGTCGAACTCATAGAGATTGGCGATGCCCTTCACATAGGCGCTGTTGTAGGTGGTCGTCCAGATGGAGTCCATCTGGATGCCATTGTCGCGGCAGACCCGCTGCAGCACGTCATAGACCGTCTCGCCCTCGGTGAAGGTCACCGTCGTGGTGGACAGGATCACGCCGCTGGCGGGAACATAGTTCTTTTTGTTCTCCCGGCACATGTCCATATTGTTCAGGATCGTGCCGCAGGAGATGGAAATGGTGCAGGAGGGGCCGGAGGGGGTGCTGGGCGTCTCCGGCTGGGTCGGTGCGGCAGGCGTTTCCGTCTTGCCGCTGTTGTCCTTGCCTGAGGTATCCTTGCCGCCGGAGGTCGTTGTCCCCTGCTGGCCGTTATCGGTGACCACCGGCTTACCGGAGGTCGTGTCCGGCTTATTCTTGCCGTCGGACGTGTCGGTCTTTTTGCCGTCCTTGTCCGTCGTGGTGCCGCCGGTGGCGGTATCGTTCTTTTTGGTATCACCGGTCTTGCTGCCGGTCTTGTCGCCGGTCTTTGCGGTATTGTCCTTCTTCTCGTCGGTCTGCTTCTGCGCCGCGGGAGCGTCAGGCGCATCGCTTCCGGCAGCCGTATTGCCGCAGGCCGCCAGCGACAGCAGCGTCAATGCCGCCAGCAGCGCCGCCAGCATCCGCTTTACATGCTTTTTCGTCATTTTTCCATACCTCTCAGAATAGCGCTGTGCGCAGGGGCGTCAGATGACGCCCCTGCGCGGGTCTTATTGTTGCTGCGGCAGCTTACTTGGCGCTGCTCTTTTTCTTCCGTGCCAACACCACCAGTGCCGCGGCGGACAGCAGAACGCTGCTCATCCACAGGGGCATCTGGCTGTTATCGGCGGTCTGAGAGCTCTTCACATCGCTGGCGGGCGTGCTGGGTCTCTGCACAGGGATGACCTGCGTGTCGACCGCGCCGCAAACGGAGCAGCTGCGGGTCCGGAGACCGCTGGAGGTGCTGGTGGCGGGCTTGGTGATGGTCCAGCCGCCGAACTTATGGCCCAGCGCCTTGATGGTCTGGGTCTCCTCGGTCTGGCAGACGGAGCAGACACGCTTCTGGCTGCCGGCCTCGGTGCAGGTGGCCTTCTTGGTGACCGTCCACTCGCCGAAGGTGTGGCCCAGCGCCTTGACGGTACGGGTCTCCTCGGTGCCGCAGGCGGAGCAGACGCGCTTCTCGGTACCGCTCTCGGTGCAGGTAGGTGCCTTGACCACAGTCCAGCTGCCGCGGTGGTTGCCCTCGGCGCAGATGACCTTCACATCACCCATGTCATACAGGAAGGACTGGTTTGCCTTCATGCGGTAGTAGGCGGCCAGAGCGTAGTAGCCCTGCTCGGTGGCCATGCCGTTGAGGTCGCCGGTGGCCTCATGCTTGAAGCCGCCGCCGGTCACATAGTAGACGCACAGGGCGTCCAGCACGGTGTGGTTGTTCTTGATGAAGCGGCTGTCGGCCATCGGGTCGATCTTCATGGCGCACAGCGCTACCAGCACCTGCGCGGCAGACTCGCTGCTCTTGGTGCCGCCCACGTTCTCGGCGAAGCCGCCGTCCTGCGCCTGCGCGCCGGACAGGAAGGTCAGCGCCTTATCCACGGCGGCCTTGACCGCCTCGTTCTTGCTGTAATAGGGTGCCAGCGCCTGAATGGCCATGGCGGTCATGTCGATGTCGGCAATCTTCTTGGACTTCATCACAGGCCAGCTGCCGTCGGGAAGCTGCGTGGCCAGAATGGCCTCCACCAGCTTATCGCGGGTCACATCGCCGGAGGTGGCGTAGTCGTAGCTGTCCAGTGCCAGCAGCGTCCAGACGGGGCCGTTGACGCTCTGGCTCTTGATGTAATCCATGCTGTTGAGGCCCTTCAGCAGATCGTGGCCGCCCACGCTGGTGACGTCCTTGCCGATAGCGGTCAGTGCCAGAATGATGCGGGCGCTCTCAGTAGGCTTGCCATCCAGATGCTCCTGCGCGTCGGCATACTTCTTGACGTATTCCACCACGGAGGCGTAGTAGTCGTCCACACCGGGCACATCGCGGCCGCTGCGGACCAGACCCAGCGCCTTCCACTCGCCGCCGATGCTGCCGGCCTTGGGGGTACCGGTCTTGACCAGATAGTCGCCGGTGGTCTTATAAATGTTCTCCAGATCCAGTGCCGCCAGTTTGGCTTCGGCGGCGGTCAGCTTATCATAGTTGCTGACATCGGGCTGCAGGTCGCTTCTCAGCGCGTCGTAAGCCTCACGGGCTGCCTTGATGGCGCTCTCGGAGAGGAGGGTGACATCGTCGCCGATGGCGTCGATTAGCTTCTCAACGGCCTCGACAGCCTCCTTCTGCTGGCGGGCCAGCTCGGCCTCGGCGGCAGTCAGCTTGTCATAGTTGTTGACCTGCTCCTTCTGGGTCTCACTGAGGGAATCGTAAGCTTCACGGGCCGCGTCGATGGCTGCGCCGGAATCCAGCGTCACATCGCCGATGGCGTCGATCTTGGTCTGTGCGTCGTTGACGGCCCAGCCCTCCAGCTTCAGGGTCAGCTCAGGCAGCTGAGCAATGACCATATTGGCCTTGGGTGCGTTGAAGCCGGGATCCATGCCGATCTCATAGCGGATACCGCGGTGGCCGCCGATGGTGGTGTTGCTGAAGCCGCCCATCTTGATGGCGCCGTTCAGGGTGTAGGTATAGCCCTCCGCGTCAGCGGGGACGGTGATCTCGATCAGCTGGCGGACGGGGTTGCCGCTGAAGTCATACACGCCGAAATTGCTGCCGGGCTTGGAACGGAATTCCGTACCGTCTGCATCCCGATAATACAGGGAGGCGTTGAAGTTGTACGCGCCGGACAGCTTCTCAGCAGGGTTGACCAGATCGCTGAACTGAAGCTGTACCTTATCGCCGGGCTTCAGCTCGGCATTGGCTGCCAGCTCGTTGCCGTCGGCATCCTTCATCACATAGCTGACGCCGCGGGCGGTTACCACCTGATAGGCGGCAAGGCCGTCCTTCTCCACACGGATGATGTGGCGGCCGGTGGTCAGGCCGGAAACAGTGACCTCACCGTTGGCGGCCACGGAGACGCCATTGGAGGTAAAGCCCTTGAAGGTCATGGTGCTGCCCACAGTGGAGCGGGCCACGGTAACGGTGGTGCCGGCTTCCGGCGTGAAGGAGTAGCTGGCGCCCTCGCTGCCCAAATAGAACAGGATGTCATGCTCGGCGTCCAGCGCGGTCGCTTCGCTGGTCACACGATCCACCGTCATATTGGTCTGGATGGCGGAGCCGTCCGCGCCGACGGAGACCACGAACACACCGGTGAACTCCGGCCAGATGGCGGAGAACACATGATTTTCCTTATTGCTGGTCTGGCCCTGCATGTGGGTCATGGCATCGTAGGTCACCAGAACGACGGCCGTACCGGCCTTGTTGGCCTTCATCACGGCCACGGAGCTGTTGTGCTCGTCGGGGGTGATGGTAACGACGTCACTGGCGCTGCCGTCGAAATTCACCACCTGATAATGCATGTCGGGCAGTGCGATCTTGGCGTTCATAAAGCCTTCAATGGCCTGCCAGTTGCGGAAGGAATTCAGCTCAAATGTCTGGCCCACGGACATATCCATGTAGCCCTGCGCGTTGATGTTCAGATAGATGTCCGCACGGTCATACACGTTCTTATTGAAGCGGTACACCGTATCCTTGCTGATCTCGTCATCCATGTGAAGATCGTTGCGGGTAATGGTAATAGTCTGATTATTTGTAAAGGACGTTACGTAAGTCCAGTAGGTCACGCCGTCGGGATTCTGGACCCGCAGGAAGCGGCTGCCGCTAGCGGAGGAGGGGATGCAGAAATAGGCCTCTACCGTATCACCCTTCACGGTCTCCTTTTCGGCATCCGTAAAGGTATAGAGGTAATACTTGCTAAGCGTACCGATCTGCACGGTGGAACCGGCAGGCGCGACCACCGTCACACCCAGCTTCTGGGGGATGGAGCCGGACATGCTCAGCGCACCCTTACCAGGGGCGGTGTCCGTGCTGTTCTTGCTGAGCGTCAGGGGCAGATAGTCCTCCGCCTTGTCGCCGATGGGGGTCAGAACGACTTCGATGGTGCCGCTCTCCTGGAAGATGCAGCTGGGATAGGTCTTTTCCCAAGTTTGTCCCTTGCCGCTGGTGGCGGTGCCGAGGGTCGCCTTCAAGTCGGTGCCGTCGGGGCCGGTCACCTTCAGGTCGATCTTATAGTCGGTGTCCTTGACCCAGCCGGAGTTGCTGGCATTGATCTGATAAACGCGCTGCAGGGCAAAGGTATTCTCACCCTCCTTGACCGTCAGGACCAGAGAGCCGTTGAAATCATTGTTGGCGTCGTAGCCCTCTACCAGATAGTCGCCCGCAGGCAGCTTGGTCTCGTACTTCTTGGCGCCGTAGCTGTTGACCGCGATGGCCTCAACGCCATCCAGCAGGTCAACGTCACCCTTGACACCGTCGGTGTAGGAATATACCTTCAGGGAATCCAGCTGTGCGCTGTGCATGCCCGTGAAGACAACGCTCTGGCCGCTGGCGATCCTGATCTTCTCCGTGGGGTTCATCAGGGCATAGACCCGCCCGTCCTCATCGGCATCGCCATAGCTGGCGGCCGCCAGATAGCCGGTGGCATCGTCGCTGTTCACCACGAAGGTGGCCTGACCGTTTTCGTCGGTAATGGCATCTTTAATGGCCGTAAAGGCGCCGGTCTCCGGATCCACCCAGCCCAGCTGGAGGCCATCCACCGCCTTGGCGGCAGCCTTCAGCTCAGCGGGAGTCTTGTAGCGGTAGCCCTCCATGGCGTAGAAGCCTTTGACGGTAACGGTGATCTCCTGACCCTCGGATACCGCGGCGGGTGCGTTGACCCAAGTATAATAATCGGAATAGTAGGTGTCATCCTCCATGACGTAGAAGTCCACCACGTCGCCGTCGGTCAACTCCGTGTTGGTGACCATCGTGCCGTTGTAGCCGCCATAAGAGGACGGCGTGCCGTCATTGGGATAGCCCTCGTTGACATAGAAGCCGCAGGCGGAGGTCTTGACACCAAAAATGGTGTTGATCCAGCCGCTGCTGCCCACGTCCAGATAGTCCTTTGCGGTGGCGGCGGTGAATTCGTTGCCGAAGGCCAGCTTGTGGGCCTCCACCAGCGCGTCCAGCGCGGAAACGCCGTCCACCTCATCCTTGAAGCCGTACTTCTCCGCGGCGTCAGAGGAGACGTTCATGGTGGTGATGCCGTGGAGATAGACACCGGCCGCCTGAGAACGGATGGTAACATTGGCGGTGGTCACGGCAGGCGTGCCGCCCTCCACAGCCACGGTAACGGTGTAGACCTTGGCTTCGCCGGAGTCTTCCACGTTGCTGTCATAGCCCGCGTCGCAGCAGGTGACAGTGATGACCGTGCCGTTGGACACGGGAACCACGGGCAGGTCGGCATTGCGCTTATACGCGGTGCTGCCCACGGTGGTATGTACCTTATAGTTCTTGTTGACCGCAACGGCGTCCACCGTCACAGAGGTCGTATCAGCGGGGACAGTCAGCGTGTAGGCATAGACGTCCTTGCTGAAAGCGGGAGACAGTTCGCCGGAGCCGAAGGTCAGGGACTTGAGACTTCTGTCCGTGTTCGCAAAGTCGCCGCCGATGTCAGCGCCCACATCCATGGTGAACATGACGCGGATCTCGTCACCGGCGGTCAGCTTGCTGTTGCCGACAGAGAAGTTGGCGAAGCTCTCGTTGACGAACCAGTCGTTCAGCGTGCCCATCCAGCCGCCGCCTTCGCTGCCGCTCTTTTCACCGAGTCCGTCGATGGACTTCAGGTAAGCGCCATACTCGCTCTCGACAACATCGGCCTTGCTGCCGACGCTTTCGACAGCCTTCTCAATACAGGACATCATGGTGGACTCCGAGTCGAGATCGACCCATTGGTCTACCAGCGTTCCCTCCCACGCGGCGCCCTTGGCCTTGGGGAAGGTGGTGTTCTCCACGATGACACGTACCTGATCATCGTGCCCTGCCGCGAACACGGTGGTGGGGATCAGGCTGAACACCATCACCAGTGCCATCAGCAGAGAAGCTATGCGTTTCTTCATCTGTGATTTTCCTCCTATATATATTTCTCAGGAATCCCATGTATATGATGCCGTTTCCGGCGGATCATTGAGGTTGGCGGGAGAGACCGGCAAATCTCTCCCGCCGTTATGGAAAAGACGGCGGCCAAATGCCGCATCCGGCTTGCGGGAATACGCTTCTGACAAAAACGCCGCCGACCCTCCCGGTGTGGGAAAGCCCGCGGCGTCAGTGGTAAAAAACGCCGGCCCTCCCTTTCGGGAAAACCAGCGGCTATACGTGAAAAGAAAAGCACCGGCCGCTTCCCAATGGGAAACGCCAGCGCGCACCTTTACCCTCGTCACAACGAAGAAGCGCCGCTGTGTACAAGTTCTCATCCGTGCAATTCTCCTGCCCTAACGCCACGAGGCTGCCGCCTCTCGTACATGACCTACCTTCTCAGAGCTTACGCTCCAATGGCTGCTGTTCGCCACACGGTGTCGCCACCGCTTTGGTCATTTCCTTGCGTTCACAGTGCCGTCCGCAGAGGGTCTTACCCCAATTCTTTCAAAACTGCCACCTGACCGGAACCGGTCTTTACGGTGAACAGCCACACGACTTCACAGAACTCAAGATTCAATTGTTCTGTCAGCGTCCGCTTTGCCTTCCTGCGGGACGCTGGCTATTATTCAGTATAGCGCAGCCCCTGTAAGTTTGTCAATAGCTGCGCCCAAATTTGTCCGGCGAGGAGCGGCGCGGTGTCAAGTGCTCGGAGGTGCTTATATCAGGTCAAATCGATAGGTGACTGAGTTCTGCCACGGTTCTTCGTTTGCCAAGTCCGCCCCAATCACTCTGCCGCCCATTCTCTCATAGAACGCCCGGGCATTCAAATTCTCCGGAACACAGTGACAGATGAATGACTCCGCGCCGTGCTCCCTGCAATGCGCTTTGATAAAGTCAAAGGCTGTTCGGCCGATCCGCTGCCTTTGATACGCGGAAATAATATATAGGGATTGCAAAATAGCCACGTCAGCTTGCAGTATCGTCAGATAGCCGATATCCTGACCGTCCTTTCGGATCAGATACACGGAATACGCCGGATCATTTATCCTCGACAGCTCTTTCTCCTTATGCCAAGCCCAATCAAAGTCATCGATCATTTTATCGGGATAGATCCCTCTGTATGTGGTGTCCCAGATTCTATGCCGCAGGTCAATAATGGACAGCGCATCTTTCTCAGTCGCCTCAACAAACATCTGCTCGTTCTCCATGTTATCGTCTCCCCCCTATACGCCTTCCGATCTGTTTATACACTATACCATGATAATCATGCATTCCGCAAGTAATCGCGCAAAAAGTCCACCGCGATTCTATCAGAATCTCGGTGGACCTGAAGGGATTCTCCTCTCATGCCCTGTTAAAGCCACCAAAAGAAAAGCACCACCTGTCGGTGGTGCTTTTCTTTTGGTGGAGTAGCCCCATCAAAATCCGAACTCAACGCCGACTCGATCTCTTCAAGCGAGATCGTCTGCGTCCCATGTTGATAGTTGTAGGTCAAGACCAGTTTATCATCGAACACATACACGGCGTTTACAAATGTATCAATCAGGCGTTTCTGAAAATCACGGTTTGCTGGATCGCCATGACGGAACTGCTCAAACCATGCCGTCATCTGTTCGCGGGTCAGCTTTGGCTTTTGCAGTCCAGCAGTCTGGATATTCACAAGGATTTCTTCTTTTCGTGCTTCCAGCTCATCAAGCCGCTGTTTGGTGGACGGCGTGAAAATGCCCTGCTCGATTGCTTTCAGAATGTTTCCAATGGAGGACTCGGTTTCCGTAAGCTGTGAGCGAAGCGCTGGGGTTGTTGTGTCTTCCTGCTCCTGCATAACAAGAATTGCATCGATGAGCCTGTTAATCTTCTCTTCATCCATGACGCGCTGCATGGTCAGGCGGACAACAACACGTTCAATCCAGTCTTTGCGAACAGCCTTCTTGTCGCAATCCTTCAGGCGCTTCGCACCGCTGCATTTGTAATAATAGTGCATAGCGCCGGTATGGCTCTTGCCACTTTCACCAACCATCATGCGCTCACACTTACCACAGAACAGCTTTGTTGTCAGCAGATAGTCCTCTTTTGCTTTTGCCATTGCGGGAGCATGGCGGTTCTTCTCCATGCGTTCCTGCACACGGTTGAACAGGTCTTCCGGAACGATAGCAGGAACGCCGCCCTCAATTACAACATCCTGATAGCGATACTCGCCAATGTATTTGCGGTTTTTCAGCAGAGAGCTGAAACTATTGATATTGAACGGCTGCCCCTTTTTCGTTCTGAGGCCGCGGGCATTGAAATCCTCGACAATAGAACGAACTGTCTTGCCGTCAGCATACTTTTCAAATATCTCAACCACTAATGGTGCAGTTACGGGATCGATCACAAGCTTCTGTGCTTTCTTGTCCAACAGATAGCCGAGAGGAACGCCACCGCCGTTGTTTTTCCCTTTCAGAGCATTCTCTTTCTGTCCGCGATGGATTTTCTCTGATAACTCAGCAGAATAGAACTCGGCATAGCCTTCCAGCATTGCTTCCAGAATGATTCCTTCCGGACCTTCGGAGATATGCTCTTTCGCAGAAACAACCTTTACACCATTCTTTTTCAGAATGTGCTTGTAGTGTGCGCTGTCGTAACGGTCACGGGAAAAGCGGTCGAGCTTCCATACAAGGACAATCTCAAACAGCTCTTTTGCGCTGTCCTTGATCATGTGCTGGAACTCCGGTCGATCTGCCGTTTTTGCAGATAATGCCC
>ERZ1026864.1370-NODE-1370-length-12391-cov-4.523508_pt1 | contig 12391 bp, 8 predicted proteins | sample MGYA00380162_ERZ1026864 | MGnify/ENA primary metagenome ERZ1026864 (study PRJEB33269, sample SAMEA4719798) | human gut metagenome | biome: human-associated habitat; feature: organic feature; material: feces | place: Cameroon | collected 2013-10 ... | reverse complement strand
CAACCGGGAGGGCTCCAAGCCCGCCGACGGACAGCTGGCCGGCGTCATCCTCATGGACGCCCGCTCCATCGCCGCTACGGCGCGGAACCACGGCATCCTCACCTCCGCCGCCGATGTGGACTACACGCCGCCTGCGCCGGTGCAGCGCCGGTTCGACCGTGCGGTGTATGACCGCCGGGTCTACTTCGGCTTCGGTAAGGCGCAGCCGGACGCGCCCTTGAAGTACGGCCCCAATATTGCCGAGTGGCCCGCCATCCCCGCCCTGTCCGATGATCTTCTCATGCAGGTGGCCTCCGTCCTGCGGGACGAGGTGACCACCACCGACGAGCTGATCCCCTCCGGCGAGACGTCCTCCTACCGCTCCAACCCCATGAAGCTGGCGGAGTTTGCTCTGTCCCGCCGTGACCCGGACTATGTGCCGCGCGCCAAGGCCACGCAGACGCTGGAGGCGGCCCGTGCCGCCGGTACGGTGCCGCCGGAGCTGCAAGCGGTGCTGGCGGCGCTGCACCTGCCGGAGAGCGCCCTGTCCCGTATGCACATCGGCTCTGTGCTCTTTGCCAACAAGCCCGGCGACGGCTCCGCCCGGGAGCAGGCGGCGTCCTGCCAGCGGGTGCTGGGGGGCTGCGCCAATATCTGCTACGACTTCGCCACCAAGCGCTACCGCTCCAACTGCGTCAACTGGGGGATGCTGCCCTTTACGCTGGCGGACGGCGCGCCCTTCGACGCCGTACCGGGGGATTTCATCTTCGTCCCCGCTGTCCGGGAGAAGGTGACGCGAGGCGACCAGGAATTCCCCGCCGTTCTCGTCCATGCCGGACAGACGCAGGCGCTGACGCTGTACCTGAAGAACACCAACGCGGAGGAGCGGGAGCTGCTGCTCACCGGCTGCCTCATGAACCACTACGCCGCGCAGAACAGGAGGTAACGATGGAAAAGATCAAAATGCCTGTCCCCATCGCCGAGCTGGACGGCGATGAGATGACCCACATCCTGTGGGGAATGATAAAGGATCAGCTGATAAAGCCCTTTGTGGAGCTGAACACCGAGTACTACGACCTGTCGCTGCCCAACCGGGACAAGACGGAGGATGCCGTGACCCGGCAGGCGGCGGAGGCCATCAAGCGCCTCCATGTGGGCGTGAAGTGCGCCACCATCACCCCCAACTACCAGCGGCAGGAGGAGTACGGCCTCAAGCAGCTGTGGAAGTCCCCCAACGCCACCATCCGTGCGGCGCTGGACGGCACGGTGTTCCGCGCCCCCATCCTCATCTCCCGCGTGAAGCCGGTGGTGACCTGCTGGAAAAAGCCCATCACCATCGCCCGCCACGCCTACGGCGACGTATATAAGGCGGTGGAGTACCGCGTCCCCGGCCCCGGTAAGGCGGAGCTGGTGTTCACCGACGACCACGGCGCGGAGCTGAGCCGCCAGACGGTCTACGACTTCACCGGCCCCGGCGTGTTGCAGGCCATGCACAACCGGGACGACTCCATCCTGTCCTTCGCCCGCTGCTGCTTCGCCTACGCGCTGGACGTGAAGCAGGATGTCTGGTTCTCCTCCAAGGACACCATCTCCAAGGACTATGACCAGACGTTCAAGCTGCTGTTCCAGAAGGTGTTCGACGAGGAGTACCGCGCCGCCTTTGAGCAGGCGGGGCTGCATTACCGCTACGCCCTCATCGACGATGTGGCCGCCAAGGTCATCCGCTCCTCCGGCGGCATCATCTGGGCGTGCAAGAACTACGACGGCGACGTGATGAGCGACCTCATTGCCGCCGCCTCCGGCTCGCTGCCCATGATGACCAGCGTGCTGGTGTCGCCGGACGGCAATTTCGAGTACGAGGCCGCCCACGGCACGGTCACCGACCATTTCTACCGCTGGCGCAAGGGGGAAAAGGTGTCCACCAACCCGCTGGCGACCATGGCCGCATGGTCCGGCGCCCTGAAAAAGCGGGGCGAGCTGGATGGCAGCGCCGCGCTGGTGCATTTTGCCGATTGTCTCTATCAGGCGGGACTGGACGTGTTCGAGGAGGGGTATCTCTCCGAGGATCTGGCGCCCCTGTGCGACCCGGCGGAGCTGAAGGAGATGCCGGACAACGACCGGCTCATCGCCCTCATCCGCCGGCGGCTGGAGACGCTGCTGGCAGGATAAGAGGTCGGCGGTATCCCATACAGACAAAACAAGACCTCCGGCATTGCGCCGGAGGTCTTGTTTTGTCTTGAAATGCCGGATAAGCAGCTGTCGGAGGACTGTCGCGCAGGGCAGGGGGGACTTACAGGGCGGGAGTGATCCTTGTGTCGGAAACCGTCACGTTCCACGCCTCCTGTACGGCGCCGACCGGCTCCGCCTGTATCGCTTCGGCGAACACCTCAAGCACCTGATACACAGGCGTACCATCCGCCAGCTTTACCGTACCCAGTGTAATGGGGTCGCACAGGATCCCGGTTTTCTCACCGGGCTCTACCGGGGTGGGGTAGTAGTAGGTGTGATCCGCCCCGGCGATCCACCCGTTTTGCAGGGTGAGCATGGGATATTGGGAAGAGACTCTTCCTGCAATGTCGCCATTGTCATACACATAGTAGGACACGAGCCGTATGCGGAGATATGCCGCCACATTGCCGGTGTTTTTCACACAGACGTCGCGCTTTACACCGGTGAGAAGCGATTCCTCGACCTCGCAGATGACCTCCGCCGGTACAAAGGTGTTGGTCTTCTCCGCTTTTTTGAACATGAAGGAGAGGGTCACGCCCACCGCGGCGGCGGCGCACAGAGCAAGCGCCGCGATCAGCCAAAGCCGTATTCTCTTGGACATATCGCGTCACCTCTTTCTGCTGACTTCCCGGTCACTGCTGCCATTAAGCCACTTGTTCTTGATGGGTGCGCTGGCAAAGGTAACTTCTGCGTTGCCACCCTCAGTGACCTTCACCGTCTGACTTGTGTCCGCATACCGCCACGACCAGCCGTTTTGCTGCTCAATTGTATAGGTGAAGCAAAACAAATTCTTGATGGTCACGCTGCCGTTTCCTTTTATGGAGACAAACAGCTCGAAGGAGGGATCTTCTGTTGCCTTGATGCGGTACACAAAGACGCGGTCGCCTTTCCCCTCGTCGTCAGATGCATTGCTGCGGGTGATGGTCAGATCACCGAGCACGGGGACGAACTTCGCATAGAACGTATTGACCTTCGGCATGGCCTCAAGCTCGCTCTTATTAGGAACAAGCTTGTTTTTCGTCGGATCCACGTTCCCTTGATCGGTAACGGACTTTGTGCAGGTCTCGTCCAGATACCATCCCTCAAACCGGTAACCGGGCTTTGCTGTTGGCGTTGAACCCTCGAACGAGGTATCGCCTTCAACGACCTCCTTGCTTGGGCTGACCGTTCCGCCGCCCTGCGGCCATACCTGATAATCCACGCTGTATTGCACGGGCTGGTAGAAGAAGAAAATGTTGTTCTGCTTCTCGTCTGACCGCAGCAGGAGCGTCTGCTGTTTGTCGGATACGCAGCTCCAGCCTGCTATATCTTTGGCGTTTGCCGTAACTGTCTGACCGAATTTGCCGACATTCGTTTTGATGTCAGCCAGTACGCCGTTTTCGTGCGCCGGATCGCCATTATATTTCAGCTTGGACAGATCCGTGGTAGGGGTACCGTACTTTAAGTAGTATACGCGGTAATCCTGGTCGCTGCGCGTATAGAAGACGTACAGATCTGTGCCGTTCTGATCGATGGTGATAGTAAAGTCTGTGCCGCTACGCGTTATCTTCCTTTCAGTGGTCGTGGTACCAGCCGTCGTTATCTCCGTCGTTATCTGAATACCTGTGTTGCCTACCGTGAACCCGCTGAAGGTCTGGGGTGTGACAGAGAGCGTACGGCCTGTCTCACCAATGCCTTGAATACGGGCCTCGTCCTCTGCGTAGTATTTATAATTTCCGTTTGCGTCAGTCTCCAATTCGGACTGATCCTTGAGCGCGGCATCGAGGGTCTGCAGCATATGGTGAACGGCATAGGGGGCGTGTGTATTATTTTTGGTATAATAGAACACCACCACATTGTCCTGCGAGGTAACCTTGCCATCCGCCTCAACCTTCACAGCGAGGATCAGCCGCTTATAGAAGGCGTCGGGAATATAGTTCTGGATGACCGCAAACCGTTCAGTCACCACTGCCTTGGCGGAGGACTTTGTCTCCCTTCCACTGTTGGGAGCCGAGGAGATCAGCTCGTTATTGCCCGCATAGCGATACTCCACGGTATAGGAGATGCTTGTCGTATGCGCATAGGTAAAAGTGAAGACATTCTCCTTCGGCGCGGTTTTGTCGGATTCAGATTCCACGGTGATGGAGTGGCTGGCCAGCGTCGGGTAACAGCCGGTGTTGAAGTCAGCATACAGCTCGTTCAGCGGATCGCCCACCTTTGGATAGAAGGTGCGGGTATTGCCCTGATAGGCATAGCCGGTGGAATCAGCCGCGATCTGCCGGTGGAATTGTTTATCCGATGTCAGGTACACATAGGTGCGTGTCTCACTACCCACCGACACCGTAAAGGTCTGGTTGTTGTCCGGCGCCGTCCCGCCGGAGGCGGTATGCAGCGCCGCTGTCCATTCAGTGTCCTTCTCCCCCGTGTGCAGGGCATAGTGGACCAGATAGGGCTGCGCCGTATGGGAGCCCCAGTCTGCGAAGACATTCAGATCCCTTGTGACCGGTATATCCTGCGGCGCGTAGGCTGTCTTTTTGCCGGCCAGCATATAGAACCAACCGCTGAACTCATAGTTGTGTCCGGACTTGTCTGTGGGATCTTTTACAGATCCCACCCTTGTGCCGTGCGCGACTTTATAGGTATGGATGGGACCGGTTGTACTGCCCGTTTTCTCGTAGGCCAGCATATCGTCATAGGTCTGGAAGAAACGGACGGTGCGTGTGACCGGCGTCCACTTGGCGTAGAGCGTGATATTTCCGGCGGGCATGGTGTCACCCGGCTGATACTTCGTGCCGTCATAGCAGCCGGAGGAGTAATACCAGCCGCCGAAGGTATAGGCGCCAGCCTCCAGCGTACTGGGATACGTCGGTTCACCGGAGACATATTTGTCCAACGGGGTCTGGTATGGCAGCTCAACTGTGAACACCGCTTCGTTGTAATTGTGCAGCGTCAGCGTATAGGATTCGCGTTCGTAGAAAAACTGCGCCGTAAAGGATTCTCTGCCGTCGCCCGTCTTGGGATTATTCTGCTGTTGCTGGTCGAACGCGGTAAAGCCGTGCAGTGTCGGCTGCGTCTGATGACTGATGCCATCGTTGTTGTCTGCGGTGTCGATGGTTTTGATCAGCTTGTAATTCGTTCCTTTGTAGTTGTAGGTGAGGTCAGATTCTTCACCGTCAAGGACAGGTACATACAGCTTATACAGCCACTGCCACGGCTTACTCCACTCAACATCAGCGCCGTTACAGAAATACCCGAGGAAATTGATCACGTCCGAAGAGTCCTCAGAGACCTCGCCGGGGCCGTACAGCAGGTTTTCATCCAGCCGCTGGAACATACCCTTGATGGTGGAGTTTGGGTTGTCAAGTGTATACTTTACCTTGAATTCGCCGTTCCAGCCGGCCAGATAGGCGTAGTGGCCCCACTGGCCCTCGCCCATATGCTCGTTTGCCTTGTTTTTGTAGTGAGTATCCTGCACAGGGACACGCTCAAAGCAATCGCCGGGCCAAAGCGCGGACAGATCGGCGTCAAATCGAGCGTTCAGATCAAGATAATAGTAAGTGTAATCGCCGCTAACCAGCATACCCACGGTGTATTTGCCTGTGTATTCGTCTTTCAGCTGAGGCTCGTTTTTGATGTTTCCCCAGTCGTTCACCTGAGCCAGCAGGTTCCCCACATTGTAGAGGTCCGGGCGAGGAAAGGACGTATTGCCGAAGGGGTAGGTGGTGCCGCCTACCAGCTGAAACTGGTGGGTATTTTTGTCTTCCCGCGCATAGAAAAACCGCAGCGTGTAGGCTTTTCTGTCATAATACACATTGACGGTGGTTGAACCGTCGCCCTTGATGGTGACATTCTGATCGGTCTTCGCACCATTGTAGACAAGCTGGTTAAAATTTTCGGGATAGCAGTCCTTATTATGTGTGTGCTCGGTATTGCCGCACAGGGGGGTTTTCGCCGTCAGCGTATCGCCGCCGGATACGGTCGTGCCGCTCGGGGCGTTGCCCTTGACGCTGCCGATAAAGCTGTACTTGTCGTCATCGGCGTTTTGCAGCCAATATACGGTGGTGTAGGTGGTGTCCACCGTGCGCCAGAGCGCCTTATAGGTGCGGTTTTCAGCGGGGATAGTGGTGGGCAGCGTATCGGGATCGCCGTCTCCCGTACCGCCCGTCACATCGTCCCAGCCAAAAAATTCGTAGCCGTGGCGGGTAGGCGCGGTCACGATGAACGCCGTGCCGTATCGGGCATAGACCGGCTCCGTACCGTAGCCGCCGTCCATGTCGAATTTCAGCATATAATAGTTGCGGTCGTAGTAGCACTGAAAGACGGTAGAGCCGTCCGCGGCCACTGCTTCGGGGTAGTGATACAGCTTGGTAAAGCCCTCGGCTTCCCCCTCGTGCAGCTTTAGCGCGTCATCGGAGATGATGGTGCCGGTTTTGGCGGCGGAGACACTGTAGAGTCCTACATTCTCGGAGTATGTGTCGTCATGGATGTTCTGAAAGTAGTAGCGCACAGCGTAGGGAACGTCGATGGCCTTGTAGTAGACGTTGACCACATACGTCGGCGCAGAATAGGAGTCCAGAATATTCAGATGGATGGTTGTCGCATCATCATTGGCTGCCGAAGTATTCGTATCGGAAGGTTTAGCCGTGTTGTAAAAGGGAGCGTAACCCAGGTAGGCCGGTGAGATCACGTTGGAGGTGTAGCTCGTACCCTTCTTGATCTGCGCCTGATAGCTCTTGTAGATGCTCTTTCCCGTCACAGCGTCCAGATAGTTGATGGCGATCTCCACATACTCCTCCGACGTTGCCGCAGGGGCACGCGCAGGTGCGCGGAGAGCCGGGACTCTCCCGGTCGGGGCGGCGTTGGCGTCGGCCTCGTCCTCGGCGCCGGCCTCTACCGGGATCGTGCGCGCCGCCGTGACGCAGACAACGTTGGAGTCGATGGTCTGGCCGGACGCCGTTACGCGGCAGCGGACATAGGCGCTGCCCGTATCGTCCGCGAGGGAGTTGAGCAGCGCACAGGACAGCGCCAGCGACTGTTCCGTGGCGTCATAGATATTCACCCAAAGCTCCGATGCGACATCCGCAAGGATCTGCCACTGATAGGAGGCATCTGTCACATCCGAGGCGCACACGGCCGTGAGGGTGGTGCGCTCATCCTGCGGAAGGGACAGCGAATCCACCGCGCTGCCCTTGTGGGTCACAGTCACCGCTGCGCCGCTATCGGGCGCGGCATCTGTGCCGGAGGCGGCAAGCGCCGTTGTCATCAGCCCTGACGGTAAAATAGATAGAAACAGGCAAAGGCACAGAATGAGTGACACAAGCCGTCTGAATCCGGTGGGGGTCGTATTCTGTTTTGCCCGGTAGGTTTCCTTCAAAATAGCCACCTGCTTTCTATGTGGGGTCATTTGCCCTTCACGGCGTTCCATGCGGCCTTAGCACGGTCAACTTCCGTATATCCTGCCAAAAGTCCCTCCGAGAAGCCGTGATACTGCACCGCTGTGGCGCTGATCTTGATGGACAGCGGCGCTGCCGACGCTGCAAGTGCGTTAAGCTGTGATCTGGTGATATTCTCGCTGACAGTGATCTTGCCGTCTTCTGCCAGCACATCAGCGTGCAGCTCAGTATTGGCATTAACGATGCAGTAATACACAGAGGTGCTGTCGTCCCCCTGGAGGAAGATCCATTTCGTATTATCTACGGCCCAGCTGAGGAGGCCATCCCCGGCGGTGTAGCCGAAGTTGTCCGCAGCGCGCGTCCAGCCGTTGGCCGTGATCGCACAGAACACATAGCAGGCCATCTCGCTGCCCTCGAAGTCCACAACGGCCTTCTTGATCATGTTCACACCCGGGAGGATGACCCGTTGATCCGACCCATCCGGCATTCCCGCTTCAGTGACGGTGAGTTCCTTCATCATTGCCACCCGCGCGCTGTCGCTCACCGTTGTCCCGGTTACGTAGCGGGAGAAGGTCACGCCGGACAGAGCCGCGGCGATCAGTGCGAGATACAGCAGCACGGCGGAAAAAGGAAGCCGAAATTTTGCTTTTTTATTTTGATTTGTCTGTTGTTCCATGTTTCCGCCCCCTTGACCATGTGCAGTGTTTCTATTGTTGTCGTTTGCGGCGCACGAAGTCCGTGATGCCCGGCAGCTCCAGCAGCAGGCCGATCACCGCCAGCAGACTTAGTACCCCGGCCGGCGTCCGCACAAAGCGGATGACAGCGCCGATCTTCGGGATCACCAGCACGACCTTGCCGACAACGGCGTTCTGCGGGATGTCCGCGCCGTCGTCGGTGTTGTTGGCGTCGCCCTTTGTGCGATATCCGTTTTCGTGTACGGCGATAATGCGGTGCGTTACCGACATACTACCGGTCTGATAGGTGACGATATCGCCGACCTTGTAGGCGTCCTGCCGGTGGGTGATGATAACGTCGTCCGGCTGGATGGCATCCGCCATGCTGCCGGTCAGCACCACGGCGGAGGAGAAGCCCAGCACCGTAGGCGCAGTCTGTCCGAAAAAGCGCTGCGCCGCAATACGATACAGACTGCCCAGCAGCACCAGCAAAACGACGGCCAGCAGCAGTATCCGCCATATCCACCGGATAACGGTCAGCGCTTTTTTAGCCTTCATCCGCGCTGCTCTTTTCTCCGCGTAACAGCCAGGAAGATACACAGGCCGCCGCTGATCAGCATGAGCACGACATACCCCTCGATCATGCTGTCGTCTCCGGTCTTGACGGAGGGCCGGATGGGCTCGTTGCCTCCATCGCTGCCGCTGCTGCCGCCGCCCGTGTCGGAGACGACCAGATAAAAGCCCAGCGTCACCTGGTCCGCATCGCCGCCCGCGGCCTTGTTGCCCAGATAGGTGTCAAGCCGGTCGCGCTCGCTGACGTCCGACGCATCCTCGTAGTTCCAAAACCAGTTGATGGTGAAGTCCTGTATCTTCTTGCCATCCAGCTTGCCGCTGACGGCGCGGATCACCGATCCCGGCTTGACCGATCCGGGAAGCGTGTAGTCGGAGGTATCCGAAAACCCCTCGCCCGAGAGCTGACTGCCGATGTCGAGAAGCGGCGAGGTCGAAAGGGAGTAGAGGATCGCCGTGTAGGTGATGGCCTGTCTGGCGTCGTTCTTGAGCCGGATGATGCTGTCCTTGCCGGTGCCGGGCGCCAGTATGCTTTCGGCGCTGTCGGCGCTGACATTGCTGTGCGGCGTTTCGAAGAAGGACAGCTCCGCCGAGCCGTCCGGGCGCACCGAGGTCGCCGCATCCCAGACAAGCGAGCCTGTCTTGTAGGTGAGGGTATGCTCCGGCCGCTCTGCCGGAACGGCGTAGGTAAAGCCGACCACCACCGGCAGCAGCATGACCTGCAATATAAAGAGTATCAGTATGGCGGGAAACAGCCATGCCCGCAGCTTGTTGCTTCGATCCATATACACCTCGTCATGAAAAGCCGGGTTTTCCGGCAAAGCGGATATTGTCGTTTTTCGGGGTATCCGCACAGCGTCCGGCCGGAGGATGGCCGGCGGCTCTGCGGATAGTCCGAAAATATCCCCCCGCCACATGGCGGGGGGATATTGCCGTCAGACAGACGCGGTACGAAACCGGCAGATCAGTCGATCTGGGTAACGGTCGCAGTGAGCGTGAAACTGATGCCGGTATGGTAGTCGGTTCCTGGAATGTAGGGGAAGGCTGACTGTTTGGCGGCGAGGGCACCCAGCAGCGTGTCAGCCTGATCCTTCTTGGCAATGCCAGCATCTTCAAAAGCCCACTCCCAGGACAGGGTGTAGGTGCCGAACTCTGCGCCAAGATTTGTACCGGCTGCATAGTCCTGGGAAAGTTTGCCAAGTTTCGCATTGATATCGTTGATCGTACCACTTGCCAGCTCAGTGTTACCCTTTTTCAGAGTGAATACAATGGGATGGTACGGCTCGGCAAGGTTGAACTCATCGTCAGGAGCGGCAGTGGTGAGGTCAGGATATGTGCCGTTCTTAAGGAACACGTCCATTATTTCTTCTTCTTTCATAGCAAGTTCCACATGTACCGCGACCTCGGGCTTTCCGGTAATGGAGAGTGTAACAGTATCGTCCTCTCCTGTACCCGGTGCAACAACCTTATGGCCGTCGCTGGAAATAACAGAGTTGGCCCCAACACTGAGACCGCTAGCATACGTAGCATAGGTGGTATTAAATGCGGTATTATCCTCTGCTGTTATCTCCACACCGAAACGAGCGACGCGGGCTAATTGAGTGCCGCTGACGCTTTTCACATACTTTGCAAACGTACCGCCCACAAAGCATGAGGTGATCAGTACGAGAGCAAACAGAAGACCGGCTGCTCTCAGAGTCCAGTGCTTTTTTGAAGTCATTGGATATCCCCCTTCATCGTAAATATTGTTGAGACGAAAGCTTCGTCACTTGGGATCGTGAGACGACGGTCATCGCCTCAACATGAGGGCGCACCCTCAGTTATATCACCGCATCGCCGGCTGTGGCGCCGTCTCCGCGGAGGATACCTGCATTTACTCGGTGCTGCTGCCATCCTTTTCTCCGGCGGCGGCCCGCAGCCGCTCCAGCTCTGCCTTCAGCGCCGCCGTTTCCTCGTCCTTTTTTCCGGCGCTCCTCTGGCGGCTGATGATGTCGTAGATGATAAACGCGCACACCGGTATGCCGATGAACACCGCCATGCCCAGCGGCTTTTGCAGGAACATGGCGAGGTCGCCCAGCTTGGGGATGCGGCCCTTATACAGGCCGAACACAACGTCCTCGCTGACCAGAGGATCCTCGGCGTTGTTGGCGTCGCCCTTGGTCAGAAAGCTGCGCTTGCCGTCCGCTCCGGTCTCCACCGCCACAATGCGGTGGGTGACGGCGATCTGACCGTCCATGTAGGAGATGATATCGCCGGCCTTCAGCTTGTCCACATCCGGCTTTACGGTGAAGATCAGGTCGCCCACCTCGATATGGTCCTTGGCGCTGCCGCTCATGGAGCCGGACTGCACCACCATGGGCGTGACGCCCAGCACCGAGGGCGGAAGCTCCGGGTGTATGATCCCCTTGATGATGATCGTCAGGTTGCCGACGAGCATGACGGCAAATATGACGCACAGCACCACCCCAATGGTAAATACGATTCGATTGGCTGTTTTCTTTTTAGCCATACGGTCATCCTCCCGATGTGATATCGCAGGTTTTACTCCCCGCAGCGATGCGATCACCGGCCAATGCCGAAAGCCCCGAAAGCCTGATGCGACAGCGGTTTCAAGGGTACAGGGAGCTGGTTCGGATCGCTTTGCGAAACTGCTTTTCACTGGGAGATTATTGTTGCGGGCATATATACAAAATGATAACACAATACATTCCAAAAATCAAACAAAATCCGACAAGTTAAAAGAATTTTTGATACGGGCTAAAAATTTTTCATTTGCAGAAACATACGAAAACGAGATGAGGTGAAGCAGGCACAATTCTGCGCCTGCTTCACCTCATCGTATGCACTTGAAGCTCCGGCGGCCCTTGTCACCGCCTGATGCCCGCTACCTGATACATCCGTTCGTCGGATATACAGATATCCACATCGCAGTACGGCGTCAGCAGCGCCCGCAGCGCATCCTCGTGCATCAGCCCGTTGGACACCGGATGGGCCGCACCGTTGTGGTGACTGTCGATGGCGGCCCGGCTCATGCCGTGGGCCACGGACAGCCGTCCGCCGGGCCGCACCAGCGATGCCAGACGGGCCATGAGCCGCGCCGGATCGGGGAAGTGGGGGAAGGCATTGTACACCATGACCACGTCGAATGTCTCCGGGAACACCGTTTCCTCCACATCGCCGCAGAGCACCTGCACCCGCGGCTCACCGGTGAATTTTGCTGCCGCGATGCGCGCCATCTCCGGGGAGATGTCGATGCCCGTGACCGATGCGCCCCGCGCCAGATAATCGGGGAACAGGACGCCGGTGCCGCAGGCTACATCCAGCACCCGTGCGCCGTCACCCACGCCCGCGTTGTCCAGTATGGCCTGGATCACCGGCTCGTGGCGGATCATCTCCGCGTCCCACGCCGCTGCGCGCTTGTCAAAAAACGCGATCACATCCCGCTTGTCGATCATCTCCGCACCCCCTGTACCATTTTTTCTATCGTACAGGATGCCCGGTGACGGCGCAACCCCGGATGGGGGATAAAAAAGGGGCTGTATCCACGGATACAGCCCCTTTTTATAC